>ENA-UOJE01000924-UOJE01000924.1-human-gut-metagenome-genome-assembly--contig:-C23-NODE-924-length-29364-cov-5.834692_pt1 | contig 29364 bp, 21 predicted proteins | sample MGYA00242341_ERZ723888 | MGnify/ENA metagenome assembly ERZ723888 | reverse complement strand
AACACCTTGTCCATTGCACGGGTCACGCGAGTCACATCCTCCATAAATGCGTTGCGCTCCTCCGGTGTAAGTTCAAAAAGGTCGTTGACATGATCCTTATAGGCGACAAGACAACGTCCGCGATAAGTCTGCTCCTTGAAGAGAAACACACGCGACACGCTTAGCGGGGCAATTTCTATCATCAGGTCGTGAAGAGTCTGATTGTTTGTACAATAAAGACATTCTTTGGGGTCACTTTTCATAATTCTTGGTATTATTTTAATGTTATGTTCACAAATGTACAAAGAAATCTCGACAAACAGGCGCGCAAACTCGCATAATATTGATACATTTGTATAGCATATAAAAATGGCTTCCCGATGAAGAAAAGATATAAATCACGAAACAGACGCCGCATCACGCGGCTTCTGCTCTCACTGGCGGCTCTGGCATTTGTGGCTCTCCGCCCGCTTGCCGGCTGTCATGCCGACGACGGAACCGTTGCACCCCCTTCCACGACCGGCGACCTTACCGCCGTAATCATCCCCGACACACTGCGGGCGCAGATTGTGGAGTATGCCGGCATGACCATATCATTCAATCCCTCGCGCCATATTCCCAACTGGGTGGCATGGGAACTCACCGCCGAGGAGACACTCGGCACTGTGCCGCGCGCCAAGGGATTCACCGCCGACCTCTCAGTAGCCGGATGCCCCGAACCGTGGGAATACTCTTACTCAGGATACGACCGCGGGCATATCGCTCCCGCCGGCGACATGAAATGGAGCCGCGAGGCGATGGAGCAATCATTTTACATGACCAACGTGTGCCCTCAGGTGAAATCATTCAACTCCGGAGTGTGGGCGCGCCTGGAGGAGAAATGCCGCACATGGGCGCAAGCCGACAGTGCCATCATCATCGTAGCAGGTCCGGTGATGACCGACCCCGTCATCGAGACTATCGGTGACAGTCACATCGCAGTACCGCAACGCTTCTTCAAGGTAATCCTGTCGCCCTACGCCGACCCGCCGCGAGCCATCGGATTTCTGATGAACAACGGCGCTGTCCCCGGCGGTATGCAGGCGGCAGCCGTGTCGGTCGACGCCGTGGAAGAAGCCACCGGCTACGACTTCTTCTCCGCCCTGCCCGACAGCGTGGAGAAGGAAGTGGAATCGCAATGCCGCTTTCACTACTGGAGTACCTTAAAACCGCGCTGATAATTGCCAAAATGCAGGGAAACATGAATCTCACCACACTCCGCCGACTGGCGACCGTCATTACCGCGCTGACACTATCAGCAATAACCGCTCTCGCCGGATTGCCGCAATATAAAGAAATCACCACAGGAAAAATCCCCGTCGCCACATCGGGCGAAATCCGGCGCTACTCCGTGGAGTCACACCAATTAGGCGCAGCAGTCACCGTCGATGTGTGGACACCCGATGGGTATTCATCCGCGGCATCCACCCGTTATCCTGTAATCTATGCCCACGACGGGCAAAATCTCTTTGACCCCGCGCTTTCATTCGCTGGCGTGGCGTGGGAGATTGACTCCAAGGCACAAGAGCTCATTGACCGAGGCTCTATCACAGCCCCAATCGTGGTAGGCATCAGCAATCGTGGTGACAAAGGTCTGCGCCCCAACGACTATTTCCCCGAGAAGGTGCTCGACTATATCTCCGCCACCGACCGCGACAAGACAAAAATATTTGACACCTGCAAAGGCGGCTTTTACGGCGACGAGGAAGCCGCCTTCGTGGCGACCGAACTGAAGCCGCTCATCGACAGACTCTATCTCACCAATCCCGCGCCGTCCCACACATTTGCCATCGGCTCATCGATGGGCGGACTCGCGTCACTCTACCTCATGTGTGAATACCCCGACGTGTTTGGTGGCGCGGCTTGTCTGTCAACCCACTGGATAGGGTCGCTCGACCTCGACCCCGACTACAACCTGATCGACGACGAGGTGTGTGCCAAGGCAATACTCGCCTACATGAACGCCTCTCTCCCCTCACCCGCCACTCACCGGCTATACCTCGATCAAGGCACCGAAGGCTGGGATGCCGCCTATCTGCCCTACGAGGCAACGGCACGGCAGATTGCCCTCGACCACGGATATTCAACCGCCGACGGCTCGCTCATGACCCATGATGCCACCGGAGCGGGACACAACGAATGGTACTGGCAGCAACGCATCACCCTCCCGCTCGAATTTCTGCTCGACCCGCACCGCCTACCGGCATCAATCCCCTCCATATCCACCACTATTTATAGCGACAATCTCTATATCGGGCTCACCGGACTCATCCACCACTGCAACAGCACTCTCCTACCCTCCGGCATCTACATCCATCCCCGGTCCGGCACCAAAATCCTCATCCCCTGACCGGCACATATTCCATACGGTTACACATTTTTATCGGATATCGGCAAGTTTCAGCGAAAAGAGAGGATGCATCAGCGCGATTCTAGTACATCCAATATATTGCCATTTAAACAGTTCCGCCATTAGGGCGGCTGTGAGCCACACAGATTCATTAGAGAGAGACGGGGCTCAATTTTAGTCTCGCCGCCCTGTGTCTGACACCCTATAATCTATCCGTTATCCATTCATTACTTACTCTTCCTCATAATAATAGGAGTAGTCAATGCCTTTCATGAACATCTCGCGGTCGTTGATTCTGTCGGTCAGCGCTCCTTTCAGCAAGGCTTTGATAGGTGTGGAATCGACAACGCTTTCGCGCATCGCTGTCAGATATTCATTCTTGTCAATCCGGCTCCAGTCAACACAGCGTTTAAGAGAGCGACGTAGCATCAGGTCAAGCCAGATGCGGGTGCTGCGCCCATTACCTTCCATAAACGGATGCACCACGTTCATCTCCACATACTTGTCGGCGATTTCATCGAGTGTGGTTTCCGGCATACGTTCAATGGTTGGAATGATGGTTGGGAAGTGTAGACAGTTGGCAAACGTAAAACCACCCTTCGATATATTCTTATTCCTTATCTGTCCGGCGAAATCGTATAATCCGCCAAACAGATAGGCATGTATCTGCTGTAGGCATTTCATACTGCCCGGCTCCAGGGAATTGAGCAAGCCACTTTCAAACAGTGTGTATGCCTTCTTGCGGCTCTGCCCGTCAATAGTGTTGTCGCTGTATGTGAACCAGTCAAGGAACTTGCTCGCCCGGTTATTGGGATAATGTTTGGCAAGAATAACCACATCCTCACCATTCAGCACATCGGCTATACGCTGTTTGCCATCCGGGGCCTCAAATTTGAACCCGTGAGTGGGACTCACGAGTTGAATGCCCTCGTGCTTCAGCTTACGTTTAAGCCAACGCCAATAATTGCCTGCCTTCGTGTAGTCCGGCTCATCATTGATAGCGCGCACCACATCCGTAGCCGAGAACCACCAGCGGTTGTTCCCGTCATCCCAGACCGCCCTCACCTCGCGATCATTGAAAAACCGTATCGACTTCTTGCTCATAACAATAGCCCACGATATCAGACAGTGTGATACCTTTGTGCCGGATGGGTCGGCTGATTTGGGAATTTCTGTTTAAGAGAACCATTTTCAAGCATTTTTTTAATGATACGCCGGACATGTGTAGGATGTCTCCCGATTCTTAAAGAAATATCTCTGGATGAGAGCCATTGATGCCGGCAAGCTTCTCGAATCATAGTAATGACATTATCATCATCCGAATGAGTGGGAGTTTTATTTGAGCTTGCAACATCGGAGCTTGCAACATCGCAGCTTGCAACATCAGAACTTGCAACATCGGAGCTTGCAACATCAGAGCTTGCAAGGTTAAAGCCTGCAACATTGCCTCGGTTAAGTCTGTAGGTCGTGCCCCTGCCAAAGCCTGACGCGATAAGCATTCCATCGTTGCACATTTTTCTTAAGAGCTTGCTGAGGTCGCTTGGATGAAGGTCTACGGCATTTTGAAGGCTGGCGTTAGATATTTCTTCCTCAGTCGCAGCCATTGAGAGAATAATAATCTCGTTGTGGGGCAGTTCAACGATGCCATCACCAAATATTCTTTTTAATTCGGCTATGGTGGTATCAGACACAAGAGATTCTAATGGCAAATATAGCTCCACTACATCGGGATGACTTTTCTCGCTGACATACGGTCTACGCCATTTGGCGTATTTCCATCCTTCAAGAATCTTGTCAACCCCACTGCCGGCTTTATCTGAGCGTCCAATCAATCCAAACATTTTCTGAAGAGAGGGGTTACGACACTCGCTATGTCCTCCTTCATAATACTGGGGAACAGAAATCAGCAGTGTCCCGGGATTGCGCAGCACAATTCCGTCAGGACGCTTTTCAACAACCAGCCTCGGTGAACGGCTATAGCTTGCGTGGACACACAGGTTGATAAATGCTTCTCTGACTGCCTCATGAATAGGTGTATCTTCCTGTCGTTCATCTCCTTTGAGAACAAAGGGTTTTGGCAAGAACGCATGAAGTTTGGGCAATACACGTCTGTAGAACTGAAACAGATTGCATTCCCATGTGCCATCGGGATAAACCCGGTCGATCCACCTCGTTTTGCTTGTATCCTGCGGAATGTCGCGATAATCAAGCATAAAGTCCGGCAGACAAGCCACATCGGTTATGGACTCGGTCTTTCCAAACATCAGAAGCCCGGCAAGAGTAAAACCTTCTTCTCCGGAGAGTCTATCCTTACGGTAGCCTCCAAGTTTCTTCATCAGTTCCAAATCTTCGAGCACAGCCCATGGATGAGATGGTATCAAATTGGTAAACAACGTGCGATACTGGCGAAATGATGTAAGGTCGATGTCATCCCAACTATAATTAGGCAATATTTTTGCCTCCTGAAGCACCTCGGAGTTTTTCCTGTCGGCAAACATTTGAGATACTGTCGATGGCTCGCATCTATAGTCTCCCTCATGGTCACGGCGATATGTACCTGTCATGGGATCTAATCCGACATACACAGGACGTTGGTCTCTGGTTGCTCTCGGAATAAAAAAAGCAAGAACATATCCGTTGCCATACGCTTCACTCAAAATGTCTTTGTCCGTCAAAAGTGGCAGGCTGACTTTTTCGCGGTCATGTTGCAGGTCGGAAAACTTTTTCTTGAAGTCCGTCACAGTAGCTTCGCTCAGAGGGTCAACTGAAAAAATACCGTGCTTTTCTCTGACTCCGAATATCACCACGCCGCCGTCTGTATTGGCAAAAGAGGAATAGGTTTCCCAGAACGACCCTGGAAAACCACCTTTCGCCGACTTGAACTCCACCTCGCCGCTCTCCTTGTTGGCGAGCAGTTCGTCAAGAAATCCCTTGATTCGCAAACTCTCTTTTATATATTCAGATTCCATATCAATTCTTTAAAAGTGTTTCCAATCGCGCACCACATCCGTAGCCGAGAACCACCAGCAGTTGTTCCCGTCATCCCAGACCGCCCTCACCTCGCGATCATTGAAAAACTGTATCGACTTCTTGCTCATTTGTTAGGGAAATTATATGGACTAAAAATCATCATCCATCATGCCATAGTCATCTTGTTCGTCAAGGAAATCATCGTATGCCCGAGAAGAATCATCGTGATGGTTGTCATAACAAGAATAAATTTTGTCAGAGGGGTGATTTCCATAGCGCATACCTGAATCCAAATCATCCAAACTCTCACTGTCAACTGGATTTACGGTCGCATCTAGCACACCGCATTTAGCTTCATTATGCCAGTGAAAGCCAAACAGCCAGCGAAACAAGAAAAACTCACTGATGTATTTAAATAGGCTCATACCTCGTATGACAAAATCAAGGTTAGACTTTCTTTAGTTGCATCGATTGGCATTTACAATCTGCAACGATTTCTTTATCATCTGAAATCGATATCCAACTACCGCATTTCTCACAAAAACAACAATTATATAAATCTTGGACGGAATTTGCAAATTCACGTACTTCTGAATCGCTCAAAGAATTAGCCCATTCATTATAGTGACAACCGAGAATATTTCTGATTACAAGTAACGAGTCAATTTTATCACAAAGAGCTGAAACAGGACTTTTCTTAAACGCTTTTTTAATACCTGGCCATAAGTCTCCAATAGTGTATTTATCTTCTGGTTTGCGATGAATTGAAATTTCTAAAGATACGCTTAACTTTTGACATATCATTTCTAAAGTAACGCCACAAGCAGCAGCTATCAATCGTGAATTATTTGTTTCTAAGGCTTTGCTTATCATATCATCTTTAAGTTCATGGTTACGACTTACGATAGTGGGGCCCTTCATGAAATTCCAACGAGAGATATTAAATTCCTTGAACTGGTGTGAAGCTCGCTGGAACATATATTTCAGTTGATTAAGCCAAAGACGGTCATGACAAGTTATCACAAATTGCCAATCGTTTAACTCTTTCAAAAGATATTCTACGAATCGAGTGCGGATAACAGAATCAACACTTTGAAGAACATCATCAAGAATTAAGAATTTTGCTTGGCCAGCAGACGCGCATGCCCTAAAAAGTGATATATGTAATAAAAGTATGATTAAATCGTAATTTGCTTCACTAAAAATCCTTTGAGGAGTCGTTACGCGTCCTGAATTCAAATGTAATTTTATTTCTAAAGAGACCTCAGACTTATCACCCATAACAAGCTCAATGCTTTTTATATAATCTACATTAGAAATTTGAATGAAAGCAGAATATAAATACTTTTCAGCTTCGCGTAGTAAGTTCTGCAAATTAACAAATACAGTCTTACTTACATTTTGGGCATCAGTAAACGTTTTTATAGCACCTTCGAGTTTCTTAATTTCTGTTGTCAATGATATTATTTCATTACATAAACCTATTATGTAATTGAAAACTTTTAACGGCACTCTTTTTAAGCGTCTTTCCTTATTTTTTGAATAATATTTATGAGATGAATCGGGTGTAATACGATTCCGTATATAACCTTGAAGATTCGTAATTTGATGTAATAATTCCTCTGAGTCAATTTCAAGACAAGCCGCCAATTCTTTAATTAGCTCACGTCTCTTTTGTTTCAGAAACACACAATTCTCCTTAATTTTAAGAATTTCAGGGTCGGTACTTACTCTAACCGAAGAGCCATAAGAGTAAATACATTTCATGAGATAAACTTGCTTTTGAATCTCAGAGACAGATGAATATGATAGAATATCATTACGTCTGAGTACGACAGGACATCGGCTAAAATCTTGGTGCGGTTTGGTTGGATTTACTATGTATTTAACACGTTGTTTTTCTTCATCATATTCAGTATGTGCGTCTCTGTATAAATGAGAATTATCATCGAATCCGATCTCGACAGTGGCAAGACTGTCAGCAGAGATTGATTGATTAAAAACCGCTGGTCTGGTCGGATTATTTATAGAAGTAGAGCGTTCAATTCTGCTTTGTAGACCAAATTCCAATGCATCAACAATTGAAGATTTCCCTGAGCCATTATCCCCATATATAATGGCAGACACAGCTTTACCCGTTATATCTGTAAATTGCAGATTTAACTCTGATGGTATACCCCGGAAATGTGAGATTTTAATTGATGATACTCTCATAATTACATTGGTTTAATCATGGATTCGATGAAGGCAATTTCTTCATTGGAGAGATTGTATTTAGCGTAAAGTTGAGCGTCGATTTCCTCCACACTCTTGCTCCAGTCAATATCGCTACCCGAAGTGAAGTCCTGCATAGGCACTAACGAATAGACCTTAGAAGTTGCATGTTGAGTGTTCTTCTTAAGAAGGACCATAAAGCGTAGGAATTTTGTACGTAAATATTTTGCGGTATTAAATACAACATCCTCTGAATCGGACGGGTTAATAACTAAATATGTTTCAGAACAGCATGTGTTTGGCTTACCTATAAATGGCTTACCTATAGCAAAGTATGGGAAGTCTCCACGTTCCCCATAAGCATAAGAAATATATACCTTAAAAAGACTTACCCAATTAATGTTATTAGAGATATCAGTTTGAGAAACATAACCGTTTTTGGGATATGCGAAAATTTCTACATCTCTATTCGTTGGAGAATTAGAAATTTTCTGGTTCGTTGCTATTCCAAACGGTTTACGTATACTTACTAAATTTGAAAAATTTAGTTCGGGGTCTGTGGAAACCTTAGATACTATAGTAACGGCTTCGTTAAAACGAATGAAATTTTCACCATGAGTTAAGAGAGGACGCACCAAAGAATTTGTAATTCCCATTCTATGACTGACGATAGAGCAATTTCCTTTATGAGAAGCATCCCACAGGAAATAGCACACACCCCCCGATAGATCAATGCCAGGAAAAACATCAGTGGAATCAAAATAATCCACAATTTTAGACATTGAGGTATCATGCAAAGTACGTTCGCGAAAATCATCTAATCCCTTACCCCCAGCATACCAACGAGCAGGCATAATCATAGAAATATATGAAGGACTAACCTGCTTAGATATATCTACAAACAGATTATAAACTGGAATAGCACTAACTCCTGCGCCGCCATCCATAACTTGATAAGGCGGGTTGCCAACTATTGCTTTAATTTTCACGTTTTTTACGACTAAGTCGCCCACCTTCTTGATGAAAAGTTCGGGCTGATTCTTGATTTTGTTGATTAAGTCTTCGGGCGCCCACATATTAGTTTTACCGTTGCGGAAGCCTAAAAGAGTGCGTTTGGTTATTCGCTTTGCCATAGGGGTTTTGCAGATGACAAAGATGTTTTCTGCAACGGTTTTATCCCAAATTGCCTGATACTCTTCAAGGGTTTCCGGCGAGAACATCTCATCGCACAACTGTGCACGATAAATATTATAGGCGAGGTAGAGAGGATATAGACCCGACTTAGAGTTTATCTCAAGAAGCGGGCTATCGGGGGCGAATACCTCGGCGGTAACATCGCCACGGTCGACAAAGCGCGGTTCTTCGATGGTTTCCGAGAAGTCCTCATTGAAGAATGTGTAACCACCGAGGCAATCGCTCATGTGCATATTTACCACCCGCCACGGAGTCAACACTGTTTCTTTGTCAGGATTGCGGAATGTGGCGAAGATGGCGGCGATACGTTCGATGCGTTCCTCGATAGAAAGGCGATCAGCTGCGCGTGCTATCTGTCGTATGCGCTTGGCGGCTGCAGTGAAGATGTCTGGGTCGTAATACTTCTTGAAGGCGTTGAAGCGTTGCTTGGTGACGCCTTTCGGCATAAATTCCTCCCACGACTGAGGGTCGACAAGTTGAGTGAAATTGTCGATAGTCAACTCCTCGTCTTCGTTCTCGACTTTGGCACCGTATATCATCAGCGGCATACGAATAGAGATACCGCGAAGAATTGAAATGGCATCCTCCTTGACTTTTTTCTTTTTCTTCAATTCTTCGAGGCGAGCCTTTTCTTCCTCGGTCAACTCGCGTTTCTTTTTCTTTCCGAGCTTTTCCATCTCCTCATACGCCTCGTTGGTAAGCCCCTGGTCGTTGACCGTAATATCGTTGGTCTTACCCATCGCCTTTGTCTGACCGATAATGCCTTTCAGCTCGTCGAACTCCTGTATGTCAACGTCGGTGAGACGCATCAGTTCGTCGTTATAGAGGTAGCCGTCCTCAAAGCCATGCTGCACAACGCGCTCGACGTAAACACGTTTGAGTTGCTGAAGCATGTGCTCGGTGTTGAGTTGCTTCATCTGACTGCCCTCAATGGAAATAATCGGGCAGAAATTAAGGAACTCTCCGAGTTGCTGACGGTCGGAGCCGGATTGCTTGCCCGCTTTGGTGGAAATCTTCGCTGTTTCGGCAAGCACTTTGAGAGTGCGGTCGGGCGCGAAGTCGAACACATAGCAGTCCTCCTTCACACGGCCATTGATAGTTGCCGGAGTCTGAACGCGGAAAATGGTCTGCATATATGCAGAGGCAGCAGTGTTGAAACTACCCGACAGCATAAATACGCCGGTCCACGGTTTGACGCTTACGCCGGTAGTCAATCTGCCGCAAGAGAGCGTGATTGTACGCGTCTTGTCCGGGTCAGGACCGATTGCTTTCTCGACCTTGCGCAGAGCTTCCTCGTTGGCTTCTTCCTCATCACCGTCACCGGCAACATTTACAACATCAAACAGCCCGAACACGGGGTGATTGCGTAGCATTGCCGAGAGAGCCTTAGCCGACTTGACCCCCGGCACCATCCAAAGGGTGTGACGGAATATGTCGCGGTAGCATTTGTTAGCAAAGGGGTACATGCTTTTCTCATCGGTCTTCGTGAGAAGATTGAGGAAATTTTCGACATGTTTTTTGTGAACGAAATCGCCGTCATCATTGGTACGGAAAAATTCGCGGAAGTTGAAGGCGATGTCCTCGTCGGCAAATTCGTTCATCAGTCTGCCGAGGTCGTATGTATATATATTGAGGCGAGGCAGACCTGCGTAGGGATTATGGTCGCCCGGATGGGTCAGGTCCCATTCGGCTTTGGCGCGTTGCTCCATGACATAATCCCAGGTGTAAATTTCTTCTTCCTTGAAATCGTCAAGCAGATTGAACGGAGTACCGCTGAGACGGAGCACCTTTGTTTTCTCTTTGGTAAGCTCGGCCATTACAGCTTTACCGAGTTCAGTCTGCGTACCTTCGTGGGCTTCATCAACGATGATGAGATCCCACGGGGTTGAGAAAATATCATTGTTCTTGTCGAAGTTGCCACCAACAAGTTCTGAGCCTCTGAGGTCTTGCATCGAAGCGAAGTATATATAACGACATTCCTCACGCCGGGCGCGACGTTCGAGGTTTACGAAAGTGTCACCGTTAGTCTTGGAGCCGTAGGCGTACTCTTCATTATCGTAGAATATCTTTTGGAAATCCTCGAACCAGCCCGCATCGACCACAGGGCGGTGAGTGAGGATAAGTACGCGGCGAAAATCGCCTCGCTCCTTGACAACCTGCAATGCCGAAAGCGTTTTGCCAAAACGCATCTTGGCGTTCCAAAGCATCTGATTGCCTTTCTTGAATTGTTTGAGGGTCTTGTCGATAGCCTCGCGCTGTTCCGGGCGGAACACGATTGGCGACTGACCGACAGAGATTTCAGAGCCTTTCAACGCCTTGCGACCCTCCTTGACAGCGTCGATAGCTCGCTTGGCGGTTTCGAGGTCGCAGCAGAACCATTCGTTGGCACCGTTTACCTTGTCGAACACCTTGCGCTTTATGCCACTGCGGAGAAGCACGTCGTGTACCTCCTTGTCGTTCATGGCGCCCAATTTGCCGTCGCGAACGAAAATTGCAATCTCCGTATGGAGCAGTTCGTAAGTGATACCGGCAGTCTTGGTGTACTGGTCTATACGAGCCTTTGCAGCCTTATTGAGCGCACTGCTGTTGGGCGGCAGCGTAATGTTGCCGTCCTCAAAAGTGGCTTCGCCGATTTTGAGGCAGTCACCATGTGCCGCATCAGGTATGCGGAACACATAGATCAACTTGGCTTTAAGGTTAGAGAAATATTCCATGGCGGATTATTTTATTAGGTCGATGAATCGGATTTTTTGCTTTGCCGGAGGAGCGCACCAGTCTTTGATTAGTGCGTATGTGCCGTTGTGGGCGCGGATGTCTCCGTTTTTACATCCCTGGCATTGGGTTATAATTTCGGTCTCGCCGAAAAGGTCGGAAACTACGGTACGGCGTTCGCCGCACGAATCTGGTATCACCCCTTTGAGACCGTCCATCTGCCAGATATTCCATGATATGATGTAGGCAATATATTGTAGTGATTTGAGTTGCGGCTCTTTGCCAAACTTGGCACGGTAGTGGTCTAAGAAAGTATAGAGCAACGCTTCGCGAGCAAGTACAAGGTTATCGCCTTGCCACTCAAAACCGTAAATGCTTTTATATGCAGATTGTGCCGCCTTAAGCCATTCACCGGTCGTCGTGGTGTTTTCACTGACAATGCGTAGTTTGCGGTCAAGAAGTCCGATGCGGTGCTCCACCGGTATAGACTCACCTGTCACAGTGTCGTATCTGCTTACAAGATAAGGAGCCTCGCCGCAGGTAATTTCGAGACGGTTTTCATTGACATAATCGCGCCAAGTCTTGCCTTCAGGGAAAGAAACAGGCTCGGCATTGACAATCCATGAATGGGTGCCGTCGGGATTGTCAACCTCTGTATTGAAAACGCCCTCGCGACCAAACCACGCATCATCAACAAGATTGTTCTGCTTGTTGCATATCCACGAGGGAGTGAACACCTCCGCCATTTCGCGGCTGCGTTGTTGCTGTTGCTCGCGTGACTTGACGGCTCGCGGCACGATAATGCGCCCATTGGCACCGGTGATAGCCTCTATCTTGATTTGGTCACCATACTGATAACCTACGCCGCGCTCGGCATAGTTGTCAGTAGCCCAAAAGATATTGACCTGTTCAGTATCGGTACTTAAAGTATGGTCCTTAAGCAACGTATTGAGCAGTTCGGGCGAAAGCTCGAAAATCTCATTTTCTTTTATGTCGACTTGTGAATCTGTCATTTATATAAGAAGAAGTACTATCATAGCACTTGAAGACCGACAGCTTCAAGATATGCGTTACTATTCCTATTTACAAATATACAATAAAAATTTAAGGAAACAAAGGGATATGCTTCAAAATCGGCACATATCATCTATAAATAGCCACGAATTATGTCATTAGCGTTGGGGCTGCAAAGTGCCGGGGCCCGCTATAGCTTCCGAGCGTGAAGGCGGCTGAACCGTGGTACAGCCCTACTTCAGGATAAACTCCCTTAAATAACATTTTTATTCTGCTCTTATGTCAATCTGTATCCTTCCCTTCTGAAAACTGAAAACTGACGACTGAAAACTGAAATCTGACAACTTTTCAGTAATTTTGCAGCCTAAACTTTGCGAGATATGACATTTAACGATGACACGATATGCGCCGTATCGACAGCTCCGGGTGTGGGCGGCATAGCCGTGATACGCGTCAGCGGAGCGCAGGCACGGCAGATTGTTGACCGGGTGTGGCGCGGAAAACGCCTTGACGGCGTGGCGAGTCACACGGCTCACCTCGGCTCAATTGTCGACGAGAGCGACGAGGTGATTGACAGCGCCGTGGCGACAGTGTTTTGTGCGCCGGCATCATTTACCGGCGACGACGTGGTGGAGCTGTCGGTCCACGGATCGGCATGGATTCAGCGCGAGACGGTGCAACTGCTTGTGCGCCAGGGTTGCCGCATTGCCGAGCCGGGAGAGTTTACGCGACGCGCATTTGCCGCCGGAAAGCTTGACCTTGCCGAGGCGGAGGCTGTCGCCGATGTCATCACATCGTCGTCGCGCGCAGCTCACCGCATGGCGATGAGCCAGATGAGAGGCGACTTCTCGCGGAGGCTGGAGTCGCTACGCGAGGGTCTGCTCGAACTCGCGTCGCTGCTTGAACTTGAGCTAGATTTCTCGGAGGAGGATGTGGAATTTGCCTCACGCGAGAAGCTGCGCGAGCTTGCCGACGAGATACACGGCGTGGTGGCGCGGCTCGCCTCGTCGTTTGCCACCGGAGCCGCGCTCAAAGAGGGTGTGCCGGTAGCGATTGTGGGTGCCACCAACGCCGGTAAGTCGACGCTGCTCAACCGTCTGCTCGGCGACGACCGCGCGATAGTGAGCGACATCCACGGCACCACGCGCGACATCATCGAGGACCGCATCGAGATAGGCGGAGTGCTATTCCGCCTTATCGACACCGCGGGACTGCGTGACACCACCGATGTGGTCGAGTCGCTCGGCATCGACCGCACAGTGAAGCAAATCGACAAGGCGGCAATCGTGGTGTGGGTAATCGACCCGGCTGCGACCGACGACACACTGCGCGACACGTGGCAGCGCATAAGCACACATCTCACCGAAGGGCAACACCTCATCATCGCCGTCAACAAAAGCGACCTCCGCGCCGCTTCGGGCAATCACGCGGAGGCTATCCGGGACAGCATCGAGACGGCAGCCATATTACCTGAGGGATTCACGGTCGTAAACATCTCGGCAGCCACAGGCGACGGCATAGACGCGCTTCACCGCGCACTCATAGAGGCATCGGGCGTCAACTCATGGCAGGGCGACATACTCGTGACCAACGCGCGCCACTACGAGGCACTCACCCGCGCACTCGACTCAATCGACCGCGTCATTCAAGGACTCGCCGTCGGCATCTCAGGCGACTTCATCGCCCAGGACGTGCGCGAGACCATCCACCACCTCGGCACCATCACCGGCGCCATCACCACCACCGACATCCTCTCCACCATCTTCTCCCGCTTCTGCATCGGCAAATGACTATATAGTTAGAAACGATTACAATTTAGCATAATCTGTTAGTATGGCACTCTTTACGGGGTGCCATTTTTGTTGTCGCATTACTCGGTTTTTACCGTTTCTGCTCGATTTTACGCCCATTTTTGTATCCCGATTGTATCTCGTGAGCCAATCGGGGCTATCACGTCAGCGAGGTAGTAGAGGATTTAGACACCCTTAGACGCCAATAGACGCGGTTAGACACTTTTAACAGAATATTAACAGAAATAACAGCGTAAAATGAGCAGCACAATCGAAATTACGAAGACCTGTGAATGGTGTGGCAGCACGTTCACAGCGAGAAAATGCACGACCCGCTATTGCTGTAAAAGATGCGCGGAACACGCCTACAAGGACGCGAAGCGCAAGGAGCATGTTGAGCGGGAACAAGCCAAGGCATCATCGCCACAAATGAGCGATGACAAACGCCTGTTCATCACTCCGGCACAATGCGCCAGACTCCTCGGTGTATGCCGGGCTTCAATCTACAATTATCTCGCCGCAAACTCTATCCCTTGTTTCCAGTTCAAGGGCAAAACACTTATCAGCAGGGAGAGCCTTAATGCTCTTTTCGATGGTTCGCACCTATACCAGTTGCGTCCGGCAAAAGAGAAACAGCCGATAACGGAGTTCTATACCACGAAAGAAGTGCTGGAGAAATTTGGCATCAGTAACTCATGGTTATTCAAGGCGGCGAAAGAAAACAACTTTCCGAAAATTATCCAACGAGGCAAGACACTCTGGAGCAAACCGCACATCGACCGATTCTTTGCCAAGTCAGCCCCGAAGGAAGAAATTACCGAATGGTACACGGCAGCAGAGATACAGGAGCGTTATGGCATGACGCTCTCGGCAATCTATAATCTCGTGTCGAAAGAGGATATTCCGAAGAAGAAGGTCGGATGCGAGGCTCGGTATTCAAAATGGCATTTCGACAAAGCCAAAGGTGTTGCCGTCGATGAGCCGGACTCCTACACCATGCAGGAGGCAATGGCAAAATACAGCATGACCCGCGACCAACTTTACCATTATATCAAGACCTATTGCATAAGTAAGGTTAAGGTTGGCAGAATCATAAAAATATCCAAGCAAGAGCTTGATAATCTGTTTGCTCCACCCACGATATGATGCGGTGGATTTGTGGTGGACTATGGGTGGAAATGCCACAAAACCGGGTGTCTGAGTCCACTGTTTGAACACTTCCTACCTTCGCATCAAATCTTTTAATTCACAACGCACATGAATACATGCACCAAAGTTTTCCTTCGCAAGAAGGCTATATCGGGTGGACGCATCTCGCTCTATCTCGATTTCTATCCTGCCATCCGTAATCCCCATACCAACCGGATGAGCCGCCGTGAAACCCTCGGCATCTATATCTACGCCTCGCCCAAGAATGAGCGCGAAAAACAGTTCAACGCCTCTATGGAGGAAAAGGCGGAGGCTATCCGTTGCCGCCGCTTCGAGCAACTTCTCAACGAGCAGTTTGATTTTCTCGACAAGGAGAAACTGCGTATGGACTTCCTCGCCTACTTCAAGCAGAAGTGCCGTCAGAAATATCAGAAATGGGATTGCGTTCTGCGCCATTTCACTATCTATTGTAAGGGCAAATGCACTTTCGGCGACCTTACTGTGGATTTCTGCAATGGCTTCCGCACATATCTTCTCTCCGCCCAGCGTCAGCGCAACAATGGCAAAGGGCCAATATCCCACAATTCTGCTGCGGGCTACTGGTCAACATTCCGCGCTCTGCTGAAAATCACCTATCAGGAGAAATATATCCGCGAAAATCTCAATGACTTTCTGGAAAAAATTGAGTGGAAGGAGGTCAAGAAGGAGTTTCTTACACTCGCAGAAGTCAAGCAGCTTGTCGCCACTCCCTGCAAGATACCCGTACTCAAACAAGCGGCTCTGTTCAGTTGCATGACCGGTCTGCGTATCAGCGATATTCTGCAACTCTCGTGGGAACATATCCAGATGGGACAGGACGGAGGTTATCTGATTCGCCTATGTACTGAAAAGACGGAGGAAGAAACCAATCTACCTGTCAGCGATGAGACTCTTGCACTATGCGGCGAGAGGTCTGAAGCTCTTGTGTTCAAAGGGCTGAAACGCCACATGGTAAACCATCCGCTGAAAGAATGGCTGAAATCAGCAGGGATAACACGCCGTATCTCGTTCCATTCGATGCGTCACAGTTTTGCGACACTCCTTGCCGCCAACGGCATCGACATCCTGACTATAAGCCGAATGTTGACCCATAAGAGCGTCAAGAACACCCAAATCTACGCAAAAGTCGTAGATGAACGGGCACGCGAAGCCTCCGAGGTCATTTCGCTGAAATAGGATGATAATAACTGATATTTCCGAAATTAGGCTTAACTTTGTGCCATAATACTTAGAAAAATGGAAATCAGTCAACAGCAATATGAATCTGCCCTTGCTCGAATTGAGGAAGTGTTGCCGCTTGTATCTGATGATACTCCGTCAGACAGCCGCGATGCCGTTGAACTAATTAAAGCTTCTGAAATTGTGAGGGAATATGAGCTAAAACATTATCCCATCGGAGGATACGAGCAAGAATAACCTTCACGAATTTATTTTGAGTGCCATTCCATTGATTTGGAGTGGCACTTAATTTTCCCGGTGAACATCATTGGGGCTGTGTTCGTTATAAAAACTGATGAAATTTTTACAATAATTAAACCCTGAATGAAAAACGGACACCTCCCCGACCACTGGCAGATATGGCTTTGGATAGGCATAGCTGCCCTGATTCTCGCCGCAGTTGCCCGCCAATATGCAATCGACATCAGAGGAATGAGTGGCTTTAACGCCAATCTTATCTTTCTCGGTGTTTTTGTTGTATTCGCTCTGCTGTATCTCGCTTTCCAAGAGTTTATTTCCCGTACTCTTGGCACGGCATTAGTAAAATGTTTTGAAAAGCTGTTCAAATGGCTCGGTTTCAAACAACGTGAGCCGGAAAAGATTGAACCTGTATCCATCCCGGAAGAAATCACTGACGCACCTCCGGCTCCGGTCCCGATTCAACAACCACAATCGCCTATCACACCCGAGACGGCACCACAGAACGGTATAGTCAAGATTGAGACTCCGACGCCAAAGAAAATCGTCATAGACTACGAAGGTCGGCGCGAGGAAGCAAAGAAACGACAAGAGGACAGAGCCTATGAAAAAGAGGCGAATGTAATTCTCTACGTCGGTTATACGATGTCTCCATTCGTTGACAAGGAAGTCGTGGAGAAAATTATCAATATCGTGACTGAGTTTATCCATACCTCCGGCGTACCTGATTTTTCAGAGGACATGGCAATTCAGCTCCCGGCTGAACTTACCACATCCGATATGATGCACTTTGGCTGGAATATAGCCAAGCCGTTCAATAAATATAATCTGCATACAGCACATTTTCTTAAACAGGCGTTCCCTTATACATTCAAGGATGTTGAAGTCTGCACCATCGAGAGAAAGCTGACCTGCAACGGGACGCAAGGCAGAATAAAAATCGACAAAAATGTTGGCAGCTTCAAAATTCCGGATGAAAACGATAAGGTGGAAACGCCCACCGACAAGGCACCCGTGAAAACGGTCTCGGAAAAGAAGCCGAAGAAGCCGAAAAAAGCATCAAACTCCGCCCAAAAGCCAAAGAGAGCGATGAGCGCGATGGAAGCAGCAATGCTTGACATGGGACTTGACCCTGACGGGTTTGATAATGAAGTATTTGAAGACTCAGACGGATATAGTTATGATACCGGGTGGTGATATGGTGGACTGACGGTGGAAATGCCTCTTATCCCGGTGCTTAATTCCACCATTTAAACACTTCCGTACTTTGCTGGCGAATTCACATAAAGGTGGGTTCGCCAGCATATATGTTCAACACATCCATTACATTCGATGAGCTGCCGGGTGCAGTGTCATCGCTGGTCAATCTCGTAAGGGAATTGGCCAATGAGGTGAGGGAGCTTCGCGCTCAACTCACCTCCGAGAGAAACAATACGAAGTCCAACTCCAGATTTATCGGTATCCCCGAAGCCTGTGAGATATTGGGCAAAGCCAAATCCACGGTCTATCGCCTCGCTAATGAGGGCAAGGTGCCGGCATATAAAGTGCCGGGCGAAAAGGAATGGCGTTTTATCGAAAGTGAGCTTGTAGCCCATGTAAAGGAAAACAAGCGGCAGTCGTCTATCCTTTCTTTCGCCGAGATGGAAGCTGAGATCAGTCGCGGCACACGCGCCAAATCATCTTATCGCCGATAGCCTATGGAGATGTCTGTTGACCCCATGCTCGTACTCGGCAAGGCCGTCGATATGAGCGTAAGCATCCGGGGAGGCGATTTTCCTTTAGGCGCGTTGCCGATGAAGATTCAGAGAATCGTCAGGGAGGCACACGACTGTTACGGCTATCCGGTGGATTATCTTGCCGGGGCCATGCTCGTGGCTGTCGGTCTTGGCGTAGGCAACACCCACTTCGCACGGCTCAAAGGGAAATGGGATGAGAGTGCCATAATTTTCATGGCTCTTGTCGGAAGGCCGGGCGCCTGCAAGTCGCATCCGTTGAATTTCGCAATCAGACCGTTCACCGAGCTGGACGGTGTGGCAACACGCGCTTATGTCAAGGCGTGTGAGGAATACGAGCGCCAGCGCGAGTTGCCGATAAAGGAACGCTCTGAGCCGCATCCCATAGCTCCTGTATGCAAACGGTTCCTGATTTCAGATGCGACACCCGAAGCGATGTTGCTTATCCATTCGCAGAATCTGCGCGGCATCTGTATGTGGAATGACGAACTTGCGGGCTGGTTCAAGAACTTCAACCGATACAACAAAGGCTCCGATGAAGAATACTGGCTAAAGTTGTTCAACGCAAATCCGTCGTTCTCCGACCGCAAGGGTGTGAAGAACTCGGTCTATATCAGCCGCCCTTTCATCTCGGTGGTGGGGACTATCCAGAACGGTATTCTCAACGAGCTTGCACAGGGCAGCCGCTCGTCAAACGGTTTTATCGACCGCCTGCTGTTCGTCATGCCCCACAATCAGGACAAACAGCCGTGGAGCGACAAAGAGCCGTCTTTCGACATAGAAGCAGCATGGGCTGGGATTATAGAAAGGCTCGTCGCTATTCCGTACGAAACGGATACAGACGGAAATGTCATAGCCAACATTTTACCCTTTGCGCCGGATGCGAAAGCGAGACTTTACGAATGGCAGCGTCGGAACACCGAGGAATGTAACCGGGAGGAATGTGATGTCCTCAAAGGGGTTTACAACAAATTCGATTTCCATGCCATACGGTTCTGCCTGATATTGCAGATGGCGAGATGGGCCTGCGGCGAAGTTGACAGAAAGGAAATAGACCTTGTATCGGTAGAGAACGCCATATCGCTCGTGGATTATTTCAAGTCCACCGCCACAAGGGTGCAGGGAATTATCCGCGATCTGTCGCTGTCGGAACTGCAAAGGGCTGTCATCATGGCTCTGCCCGATGAGTTCACCACAGAGCAGGGAGTGGAGATTGCATCAGCCAACTCCATGCCGGAGCGCACATTCAAGGATTTTATCCGGAGATTTACCGGGATTCACTTTCAGAAAGTCCGTCATGGCGTTTATTCCAAACTGTGACCGTAACCCCGCATTTTCTGCACTTTCTGCATTTCCCCCCACCAAAAGGCGGATAATGCGGAAAATGCAACCCTAATCCCGGATGATCTATGAACGCACACCGATTCATTCTCCAGCCCTATAAGGGAGTGGCAACACGGCACACTTGCCCTGCCTGCCACAAGAAACGCTGTTTTAGCCGATATATCGACACCGAGAAACAAATCTCGTTTCCTGATGATGTCGGCAGATGCGACCATGAGCAGAGTTGCGGTTACCACCTTACGCCAAAGGAATACTTTGAGCGCAATCCGGAGGCGAAGCCATTACGCTCCGATTTCGCCACTCCGTCAGCATGGCGAGCCAAGCAGACCGAGCAGCAAAAGCCGACATCCTTCATCGCGTCAGAGATTGTTTCACAGACTCTGCACGGCTATGAGAAAAACAATCTCTATCTTTTCCTCCGCTCCAAGTTCGGAGCCGAGGATGCTCTCCGGCTTATGAAAGGATATCGCATCGGAACATCAAAGCACTGGCCGGGGTCATGCGTATTTTGGCAGACCGATGTCAACGGCTGTGTACGCACCGGGAAAGTAATGCTCTACGATGCCGACAACGGCAAACGTGTAAAGCACCCATTCAACCATGTTACATGGGTTCACTCGCTGTTGAAGTTGCCCGATTTCAATCTGCGTCAGTGCTTTTTCGGTGAACATCTGTTGCCGATGAACAGAGGTAAGCCGGTTGCCATTGTCGAAAGCGAAAAGACGGCACTTGTGGCAGCCTATTATCTGCCCGAATATGTGTGGCTCGCTTCCGGCGGTAAAAACGGATGCTTCAATAAGGATGCACTCCGTGTTCTCCGAGGCCATCAGGTAATTCTGTATCCCGATATAGGCACGACCGACCAATGGCGGCAGAAACTGAGTTTACTACACAATCTCGGTATCGAGGCAAGCATATTTAACTTCCTTGAAGAAGTTGCCACCGATGACGAGCGAACAGCAGGACTTGACATTGCAGACTATCTCCTGCAAATCGAACCTGACCAAGCAGTCCTGCAATCTATGATACGCCGTAATCCGATTTTGCAGAAACTCATCGACGACCTACAACTCACTCTCGTGTCAGTTGAACGGTACAACCCGGATACTGATGCTATTCACAAACCCTCAAAAACTGAAAAACAATGACATCAAAGAAAACCCCGTCAACAACCGCATCCAAGTCAACCAAGTTGACAGATGCACCAGAATCCAAAGTATCAACCATCAACCCCGATTTTATTATGAAATCAGATAACCCTACCAACTCAATCAATGCTGTAAATAGCGACAACTCTGTCAACAGCACTACACCTACCAATACGGATAATCTGTTTGGCAACGAGCAGACAGCAACCGTGGCGACAGCCGCAACCTGCACGACCGAGCAGCAGAAGCAACAGCGCATCGGCAAGCAGCAGCGCAAATCGGATTACGCCGACTTCAAGGCTACATTCCTTGCTCCGGCAAAACTGATGAAGCGCCACCCAGTCAACATCGAGGACAGCGTATGGGCGAAGCTGGAACGCATCGCCCGTATCCTCGGCGACCGTGACACCACCGTCGGCAGCTATATCAACGCCATCCTTTCGGAACATCTGAATCTCTATGCCGACGACACCGAAATCTGGCGCAAACTATGAGTGCTTGATTGCAACCATATACATACACATGTTCATACACATGATTATACACATGTTCATACACATGAATATTCACATGGTTATATAAGTTATTTTGACCGCAGAAAAGCCCTTTAGTTTCGCGCATCTCGAAACTATCGATAGGGTTCGGAATTGGAGGGAGCGAGTTTATGTTTTCGTATTACAAGTAATCCTCAAACGACTCGCTCCCCTCCGCTCCCGATGGTCACACAACCCAAACACAAACGAATCATGAAGAAAGCCAATTCCAGACCCTCGAAGGGTCGTCCCAAGCTTCCGGCAGATGAACGCAAGTCAATCATGGTGCCGGTGAAATTCGACATAGACCAGTATCAGATTATGATGGACAAAGCTCTTGTGGCAGGTCTCAACCGCTCGGAATACGTCCGTCAATCCGCACTGCACTGTAAGGTGGTGGAGCGACTGAAACCGAAAGATGTAAAGGCTATCCGTGATCTTCAGGGCATCGCTGAAAACCTCAACCGCACGGCTAGATTTGTTGGAGCTATCGTGAAAGGTGGAGCGACGGAAGAGCAGTTCGTCCGCACATATAGGGAGATAATCCAGTGTAAAGACTTCGTTCTTTCGCTTATAAAAATCTACAGAAACACCTCCGACAGCGTATGATGGGAAAGATTTCAAAAGGAGGCAGTTTCGGCGGTTGTGTCGATTATGTCACCCGCAAAAAGAAAGACAAACCGGACGGTTCACCCTGCGATGAATGGCGTCTTATCGACTGTAAGGACGTTTCTGTTATCGAGGGTCGAGAGGGAATTATCGAATCTTTTGAAGATAATCTTGCGCTTAATCCATCCCTGAAAAATCCTGTCGGACATATATCTCTTAACTTTCATGCCAATGATAAAGACAAGGTTGACGATAACACGATGGTGGAGATTGCCCAAAGATACATGGATAAAATGGGCATCACAGATACCCCTTACATCATTGTCCGTCATCTTGACAAGGATTATCCCCACTGTCATATCGTATTCAGCCGCATCAACAATCATGCCGAAACCATTTCGGACAAGAATGATTTTGACCGCAACAGAGCAGTCTGTCTTGACTTGACAAAGGAGTATGGATTGCATATTTCGGAAGGCAAACGGCAAACGAATGTCAACAAATTGCGTGGCGCTGAAAAGATACGCTACGAAATTTTCAACGCCGTTGACTCGGTTTGGAATGATAAATCCGTACACACATTCGAGCAGTTCGAGGTGCGGTTGAATGCAGGCGGAGTCGGTATTGAATACAAATACAAACGAGGCAGCCACGAACCGCAAGGACTATGGTACACAAGAAAAGGAAAGCGGTTTGCGGCATCGAAGATTGACAGACGTTTCAGTCTTGGCAACATCACCAAGCATCTCGCCGCCAACAAACCGCTGCATCCGCAGTCAAGATGGATGTATGCCGACGGTTCGATTCTGCCGATTTCCGCGTACAAAGGAGTGAAACTTATCTCGCAACAGATTAAGGATTATGTAGCGGGCAATGCCGTAAGGGTTGACGTATGTGCTGGGAATCCCTCAACAGTATATATAAAATTCGACCCTCAGCGAATGGTGCCGGTTGTGTATTCGTCGAATCCGGACTCGGCAAGACAGACCGCATCACAATCTCATGACACCGACTTTAGATTGTCCCATGCTTCTGCCGGAAGTCCGCAATCACAAGACGAAGGATTCGCTTATGGCTCTGCACTACCCGATAACTTCAAACTGTGGCTCAGCCGTCATCCCGGCATGACCATTGATGAGGCAATCTCCCGCTATCGGGAAGAACAGAAAGCAAAACGCCGTCGCCAAGGTCCCAAACTACACTAACCTCAACGCCGCCGGGAGAAATTTCTCTCGGCGGCGTTTCTGCCTCTAAACAGCTCTTTGCGAGCGAATATCATAACATTTTTGGACGCATTCGATTGTCACCTCAGAAATTTTCACTAATTTTGCATATTAAGCAATAGTATGTGAAATGACCAAGATTATCACGACATAACGGCGAAAGCCGTAAACAAATAACATTGGAAGCTCCAACGTAGTCGCTTAAAGGCTTTGGTCAGCCTCGCATAGCTGCGCTGGAGTTCTCTTTAATATTATAAATGAGCACTAAGTTCTTCAATAATACTCCATCCAATACACTATTCCTGAAGCTAAAGGGGATAGCCGAAGAAATGGCATCGTTTGATCGCTTTCTTGCTGTTGTGGGCTTCTTTCGCTCCTCTGGATATTTTAAATTAAGAGAAGAACTTGGGGATGTTCCAGAAATAAAGATATTGGTCGGCATCAACATTGACAATATATTCAGGAAGCATAACAAGGCTTTACTGATGTTGGAAAATGAGGACAAAGCCCGCGAAATATTCAGCACTGACTTCGCCGAGGACATTGTAAATGCACATTATTCACCAGAAGTAGAACGCGGCATTCTTCAAATGTGTGATGACCTTGTTTCCGGACGACTGCAAATGAGGATTCATCCGTCAAAAAATCTCCATGCCAAGTTCTATCTATGTTTGCCACAAACACATACTCCCAACTCAGACGGTTGGGTAATAATGGGATCATCGAAAGTATCTAACTGCGGTTTGTGCTTAACAGTTGATCCAGGGTTCGTTCTGCCTCTGGCGATGAAGGATTTCGACGATGTAAACTATTGCCATGAACAGTTTGATATGCTGTGGAATGAGGCTATTGCTATAACTGCTGATGATATAAGCGCATATAAAAAGCAGACCTATCTTGGATATCAACCTACACCATACGAACTATATATCAAAGTCCTGATTGAAGCATTTGGTGATCAGGTAGAAGATGATTTCACCATACAGCTCCCCGATGGGGTAAAGGAACTTAAGTATCAGAAAGACGCAGTAATCCAAGGTTATCAGATGTTGCTTCAGCATAACGGATTATTCCTTTCTGATGTTGTAGGTCTTGGCAAGACAATAATTGCTACAATGATAGCCAAAAGATTCATTGAGGCAAACGGAAAAAATACCAATATCTTAGTAATCTATCCCCCGGCTCTTGAAGAAAACTGGCGCAGTACATTCAAATTGTTTGGTATTAGTAAGAAAGCCCAGTTCATAACGAATGGCAGCTTAAAGAAAATCCTGGAGGGCAAAGACCAATACAAAGACAAAGAGGAGTTTGACCTTATCATCGTTGATGAGGCTCACGGATTCCGGTCAGACCTCTCCGGAAAATATGATGAGCTGCAAAAAATATGTAAAGCACCTTGCTCTAATCAAGGATTGTTGAAATCATCACGTAAAAAAGTGATGCTTCTTTCTGCCACGCCCCTAAACAACAGACCGGAAGACCTCTTGAATCAGTTGCTTTTGTTTCAAGACAGTCAGCAATGTACTATTGATGGCGTTCCAAATCTGAAAGCATTCTTTGTTCCCAAAATATCGGATTACAAGAAGCTAATGAGGGAACGCGCCAGACGGGATGTTACTGCTGATGTTGAAAAGATATATGCGTCAATACGCGATGAGGTAATCGACAAGGTGACAATCCGTCGCACCCGCAATAATATCCTCAACGATCCGGATTATTGCCATGACCTTGAAGATCAAGGTATAATTTTCCCACATATACTTCCTCCGAATGAACTGACCTACCAATTAGGCGATTCTCTAAGTGAAAAATTCTATGCAACGCTGTCGGCACTTACTGATGAAGAGAATCTTGAGCATGTTGGCTATGCACGTTACCGAGCCATAGAATTTCTCAATCCGGAATTTAGAGACCGTTATCCCCGAGCAAAACAAATAAGCCAAAGTCTTGCAGGTATATACAAGGTTCACATGGTAAAACGACTTGAGAGCAGCTTCCATGCTTTCAAGAAGTCGTTGGCTACTTTACTGCGCATCACATCTGACATGATAAAGATGTTTGAGCAGGATAAGGTCATCATTGCCCCGGAGCTAAACGTGAAAGCGTTACAGGCAAAGGATATGGAACTTGACGAGATTCTTGAACTTGCGATGGAAAAAGGATATAGCAAAGATGACATTCTCTATCATGCTTCCGATTTCCAGCCCGAGTTTATCGAAATGCTAAAAAAAGACAGGGGTATACTAACAAAGCTCAATGAGGAATGGTCACAGGTTACTGAAGACCCCAAACTGGAGCTATTTGTTGACAGCCTTAAAAACACGCTTCTTTCATCTGAAATCAATCCGACTGGAAAACTTGTGGTATTCTCTGAGAGCGTTGATACTATAAAATTCTTGTACGATTATCTCCATAATACAATGGAGAGGGAGGATGTATTGTTAATAACCGCATCTAATCGCAATAAGAAGAAAGGTCTGGTTAGAGCAAATTTCGACGCTAATGTCCCTGCGGAAGAGCAAAAGGATGATTTCAATATTATCCTTACATCTGATGTACTCGCAGAGGGAGTTAACCTTCACCGTTCAAATGTCATTGTAAATTACGATTCTCCATGGAATGCCTCTCGTCTGATGCAGCGTATCGGTCGTGTAAACCGAATTGGTTCAGTCGCCCCAAACATCTATAATTTCATGTTCTATCCCTCCCAACAGGGTGACAAGGAGATTCAGCTTTACAAGAACGCACTTATAAAACTCCAAAGTTTCCACTCGGCATATGGAGAGGATGCTCAAATATACTCAAGGGAAGAAATTGTAAAAGAGTTTAAGCTGTATGACAGCAACGTGAGAGACAGCATCGACAAAAAGATCGCATTATTGCGTGAGCTGCGCGACCTCTATAATAATGACCGTGAATTATATCACAAAATCAAGTCGTTACCTTTGAAAAGCCGTGTCGGTCGAGATACAGGCAGACATCAGGGAAAAACTATTGTTTTCGTATCTTCAGAAGTGAAGACTGAATTTTATCTTGTTGGTGCAGGAAGTCCCGAACCGATAGACTTCCTCACCGCTGTCAGCTATCTAAAGGCACGACCAAACGAGCAACCGGCATCCATTCCGGAAGATGATTCTCATTACAGACAGGTGAATCAAGCCCTAGAAAAATACCGACAGACCGTCATAGAGACTCACGATGAAGCAAAGGTCGATGTCGCAACACATGACAAAACAGCACAAGTGGCGGATAAATTTCTGAGAACGCTTCTGCAGGTATTTACTGACCAGACGATAATAACAAATGTGAAGATTCTTCGAGGTTATCTTGGGCAAGGAACATATTCCCAGCTTCCAAAGGCGCTAAAGGCATTATCGCAGGAATATAAAAATGACCGTCTTAAAATACGGGAGTCTGAGTATAAGCTGCAAAAAGCAATAAGCGAATTAGTTGAGGAATATCACACTAATATTTCAAGTGAGTCCGTTAAAAAAGATATCAGTGACCCCAGAATCATAATCTCTGAAACATTCATCTGACCTATCATGGCATCATATAATAAAACAGAACTGAAAGAAATCTTCAAGTCTCCTTTCTCACCCGAGACTTGGAAAGTACTTTTCATTAATTTCTTTTATGTAAATTGGCTCCGTGTTACCCCTCTGCCTATTTCTGACATGGAAGAGGGCTTAAAGGGATTTTTTCTTGGGTCAATCGATACTCCCGATGGATATTCAATCGGGCTGTTCAGGTATGATGTTACCGACGGCAGCGTTACAAACCGCCGCGTGGGTCTCCGCAATCTCGTAAAGAAGTTTATCAATGTATCCTATGGGAAATTTGATGCAGCACTCGTGGTTTATGACGATTCAGAGAACTGGCGGCTTTCTTTCATCTGCGATATAAAAGATGCCGCAACCACACCGAAACGCTACTCTTACGTTTTCGGAGACCCGACAATGCAATATCATACCCCGGCTGAGCGTTTCCTCACGTTGCAGACAAAAGGAATCGACTTTACCAACCTGCGTGAGGCATTCTCGGTAGATGCGCTCAGCAAGCAGTTCTTTGATGAGTACCGTGAGCTTTATGCCGATTTTGTGCAATATATAACCGGCAAACGGTATATCAAGGAGAAAGGCAAATGGGTTGAGAAAAGGCAATCAGAGGAAAACGAGTTGTTTGCCAACACATTTAGCTCCGATGAAAAGCTGGTGCGTGACTACATCAAGAAGATGTTTGGCCGTATTGTGTCCCTGTACTTCCTTCAGCGTAAAGGTTGGATGGCTGGCAACAAGAACTATATGCACGACCTTTTTGTTCACTCCGACAAAAAAGACAACTTCCTTGATGGCGTACTGGAACCGTTGTTTTTCGATTTGCTGAATACCAAACCTGAACTGCGACCCTCCTCATCAAGAAATCTCCCCGGCAGCGAGAATATACCATATCTTAACGGCGGACTTTTTGAAAAAGATGATGTTGATCCGGAGAGATGTGTCTTTCCCGCATCATATTTTGAAAGGCTATTCGGCTTTCTCAATAGCTATAATTTCACTATCGACGAAAACGACACCGAGGACGCGGAAATCGGCATCGACCCGGAAATGCTTGGTCGCATCTTCGAGAACCTTCTTGAAGACAATAAGGACAAAGGAGCATTCTACACTCCGAAGGAAATAGTGGATTATATGTGCCGCGAATCACTTATTTCGTATCTTCAAAACGATAAATTTTCAGAGGATGGAAACCGACTAATTCGTTCCTTTGTGGAAAAATTGGATAGAGAAGGATTGTCCGACAAACAGAGAATTTATCTTCGTGACAAGTTGAAATCGGTCAAGATATGCGACCCGGCTATTGGTTCAGGTGCATTTCCAATGGGGCTGGTTAACCTGCTGGCTAAACTTTACGTTGCCTTGGGCATAAGTACCAACCAGCTGGGAACTATAAAACGCCATATAATGGAACAGAACATTTATGGTGTAGACATCGAGAAAGGTGCCGTTGACATTGCCCGTCTTCGCTTCTGGCTTGCGATGGTAGTTGATGAAAAAGAGCCGCTGCCACTGCCTAACCTGCATTTCAAAATCATGCAGGGCAACTCTCTGCTGGAGAGTTATAACGGCACAACTATTGCTGATATGACCAAAGTCAAGTCCCAAGCATCCCTTTTTGATTCGGATGATTCGGAGAGAGAAAGTCTGAAGAATGACTTGTCGCATTATTATAGCACATCCGACCATGCCAAACGCGCACGGCTATTTAACGATATAATCAATAATGTGCGTCGTCAGTTACTTGATAAAGGGATTACACTTCCCACAGGCACAGATCCGTCGGAGAACCCTGAGTTTTTCCTTTGGCACACATGGTTTACCGATGTGTTTGAAAACGGCGGCTTTGATATTGTCATCGGAAATCCACCATACATTCAGCTTCAAGGCAATGGTGGATCGCTTGCAAAACTCTATGAGGGCTGTAAGTTTGAGGCATTTGCCCGCACTGGCGACATATACTGCCTGTTCTATGAACAAGGATGGCGCATGTTGAAGAACGGAGGCCATCTTTGCTATATAACATCCAACAAATGGATGAGGGCCGGATATGGCAAAGATCTACGTCAGTTTCTTGCCGAGAAAACTAATCCCAAACTACTTCTTGACTTCGGCGGTATTCAAGTCTTCGACAGCGCAACAGTCGACACAAACATACTCCTTTTCTCGAAGAATGACAACCGGCACGAGACACAAGCTGTATCCGGGAGCAAACAGCATAAAGATATCCTCAAAAATTTGAGCGATTTCGTGCGGCACAACGCCGTTGCCACCGATTTCGCCACCTCCGACTCGTGGGTAATCCTCTCGCCCATCGAGCAGAGCATCAAACGCAAAATCGAAGCCGTAGG
>ENA-UOJE01000917-UOJE01000917.1-human-gut-metagenome-genome-assembly--contig:-C23-NODE-917-length-29542-cov-6.964832_pt1 | contig 29542 bp, 36 predicted proteins | sample MGYA00242341_ERZ723888 | MGnify/ENA metagenome assembly ERZ723888 | reverse complement strand
GGGACACGGAACAACCCTGCGGCGTTTATTATATTAAATGTTGCAGCGCGAGGGAGTATTTAGTAAAACCGACGAACATGGCAGCGTAAGCTGTGGCGAGTTTGGGTAATTCTCGTCCGGGAACCGAAAGGAATCCGCAGGCAAGCTCTGTATACGCCTACATTATTATAATAGGCGCTGCTAGAGACGCTTCAGAGAGCATAATGTCGGAGTGGAACTACGTGCGTAACAGCGCCGTAGGTTCACTATGGGGTGCTCCAAATCAGCTATCGCAAGATGGCAAAAATTACAGGCGGTCTCTCCCCTGCCGTCAAAAGTGGAGAATAAAATTATAAAACGACAATATTTTCGTTGACTATATTTATATTTCTGGCTATAATAAAAATACAATCGCACTCAAAATAAAACGCATGTAGTGGAGGTTTTTATTATGCCTAGAGCGAAAGGTAGCAAAAATCGCATTCCTATGTCTGTAAATACTGATTACGCTGCATTGATTGCCGAGAAGAATACAGCTGCAGAATCTCTTGCTCAAGAAATCACGACACTTGGAGAAAACATCGCTGCTCTGGTTGCCGATCGCAAAGCAAAGAAAATCGAACTTAAAAAACTTAATAAAGACATTGTAAAGCTGACAGAGAAGAAAGCCGCTGCTGATGCGGCCGCTGCTGAAGCTGCCAAGAAAGCCGAAGCAGAAAATGTCGTAAAGAAGCTGCTGGCTAGTGGTATGAGCGCAGATGAAATTATTGAACCACTTAAATAACTGCTGTGTCGAAATAACGACGATGCAACCAGCATAATGAATCAAGCCCGACTTCCCTACTTCTGGGAGGCCGGGCGTTTGCTATTTTAAAGAAAGGACTATTATGAAAATTGAAATTGATATAAAAGAACTCGCCACTCTCATCGACTATCTCAAAGAGCAGCGAGAACCTGCTTATGATGTTCAAACCCTTGTAAAAGAAATCAAAGAAAAACTACCTTAGAAAATCTCAGTACAGCTTAATCGTCGTATTTAAGCACACTGGTTCTTTCGAATGCAGACAAAAGTAAAGAGCGATAGCGCTTGCATATAACAGTTTTAAGATTCGATCAATATTGACACTGTCTCGATGACATGGTACACTTCTACAAAAGGAGTGTTAAATCATGGAAAACAAAAACAAGGCAATAATCAAGCATCCGCCCATTAGGCCGACATCCCCTCAAACACGCAATGATGAAAAGCATTATTCTTATCGCCCCAAAAATCCAAATCCAAAACATCCAAAAGATAAAATTAAATAGAGGTGATTAAATGAATCTAAAAGAACTAATCGAGGTATTGCCTAATCTTTTGACTTATTTTATTCCAGGTGCTATTACGTTGGCCATCTGTGATTTTGTATTTTTAAACAAGCAAGATCACTCGACTTTTCTGTTTTGGTCTGTTATAGTTAGTTATATAACAAAAATTTTAACAGATGCTTGTGTAACCACACAATTTAACAACGTCATTTATCTTGTTGCCTGTGCGATAATTCCTTTCGTGTTGTATGGGTTAAAAAGAATTGGAGTGATTGATTGGATACTTTCCTTTTTTAGATTATCCGACATACGAAATATTTGGCTTTCGACATTAGATCTTGAGGGATGCAATTATGTCATTCTTCATCTATCAGATGGAACAAAGTATCGTGGCCTAATTGAAAGCGCAGACAACAACTGGGTTATTTTAGCTGACTTTGACGAGATGAATCAGCCGGCACAAAAGGAAGTACAAAACGCTACTGCCTCGGATGAACCCTGCCAAAAAATCGTTTGCATTCCTATGACAAAAGTCGAACGATTTGAAATGACATATGACGACGGCTCTAAGATGTTTAAGAAATTTTATCCAGAAAAATAATCAGCTACATTTACCCACTCGGTTTATCCGGGTGGGCTTTTGTTTTACGTCTTCCCTATCCTACGGAGCTATTCTTCAATTTCATCATCAAGGCGTTTAATATAGTCTGCTTCCAGCTGATCAAAGTTTAAATTATAGCGGGTTTCTAAGTAGTTCAGCACAGAATTCAGTGCGCTTCCTATAAAATATTTGTTTGCACCAAATTCATATCTTAGGCTGTCAACTGTTTCTGGCATGATTGGATATCCATCTCTTCCGTCAAACAGATCATTGTTACAAGCAGGATTTCTGTAAGTTACCGGATAATGGTAGAATCCGCCTTTACCGTAATTGTTGCTTTTATTGTATACCCATACCGCTGATAGATCTTCGAGTTTTGCGATAAGTCCTGCTCGTTCTTGCGTCATACTCATTATTTTATCCTTAGCATTAAGAAGATTGTGGTCTTTCTAGTTTTGCGTCAATTGTTTTCTTTTGTGTGCAGTAATCTAGCAAATATCTCATATCGTCTCGAACTTTTTGCGTTGCGTCTGGTCCATGCCATCCTGTATCAAGATATTGTTCATGAAAATATTGGATGATTTCTCCTTCCGTATATTTTCCAGAATCAATAAAATATCGAAGCAGCTTTTGTCTTTGTGTTGCCGGCTTTGTTGTTGTGTATCCGTCTTTGTTTATACTTGTTTGTTGTGCAAAATCATCGAAAATCTCGCTTTGGTTTTCATAATAATTCGACCCCAATGCAAATTCTCTATTACGTTTAGACATAGAAGAATCAAATTCAGTCGATAGATAGTATTTATAACTGCCGCCTTTTGCTACAAATATTTCTTTTGTTACAAAATATTTATCACATTCATCACAGTGGATGATATCAACAGTAGTTGGATCTGTACAACTTTCGTATTCTGGTTTAGGTTTTACTTTAGCTCGATATGCTGTACAATGATGTTTCTGTCTGAAACATTTATTGGACTTGAAATAAAAGATAACTGTGTGGAGCTCGTCTCCAGTCCAGTCGATATCTTGAGGCTTCTGATATTGTGCAGCCAACGCTTGATCTACTTGTTTTGTTTCGAGAACAGTATATTTCAGAATTCGATTATCTTTCTCGATTTGAAAAGAATCTGCTCCTGTTGCAGCGGCTTTCATAGCTGCATCGAACAATCCTTTCTTTTTTTCGTCGTCGCGCAAAACAAAGACCGGCTCTTCATAGCATCCAAGTTCTGGTAAAACATCAAACTTTTTGTCTGATAGAATTATCTTATAAATTTCAGGATCATCTACATTTTCATCTTCCGAAAAGTAGACATACAATATCGCATAAACTGGACTATACGCTCCCATGGTTTTCCCTCGATATCAGAAGTTACTTTTACAGTTGTTACAGTGCCATTGCTTACCAAGTTTTGATGACGCAGCGCCTACGAGAGACACCGACACAGCGCGGCTTACGGCAGTGATCTTCTCGGTGTTGGTGGATTTGCAGTATGGACACAGCACATGAGGATGTTTTGCTTCGTCCATTTTAGTGATTGCTGCATGGAAAGCGATAGATTTTTGAAGTTCTTCTTTCTCTTTCTGACGCTCACGTTCTAAACAACCGGGATTGGCTTGTTCACGGAGATAATCACGATAATAAAAAACAAACGCATAATTGTTGATTCTGTATTCTTCGTCTTTAAAATATCGTTTTTTATACTCTTCTATTAAATTTGGATTTTCTTGAATAATTTTATCAACCATATATGCATAAACAACAGATCGATAAAAATCATTGTCGTTCTTTAAAGACGGATCGTCTTTTAGATATTCATATTGCGAATTTGTTTTCAAAAGTCTTTTTCCTTCTGATGCGATTTGAAATCTTTCATAAAAATTGAAGTCGCCAGAAACCGCACTTTTTATTTTCTCAAACGGGACATTGTATCTCATTTCTCCAAACTTCATATTCTTCACCTGACATTTTTGTGTTATTTGACCATTAACATAATTATACGATTAGACAGTCAGTAAGTCAATGGTGGAGATCAATAAGTCTCTTGATGGCACATTAGAAAAAGCAATTACCGCTTCTAGTCAGCTAAATAAAATGCCTGGATTTTTACAGACTTTTATGCTTGGTGGTGATTTTGCTTTTGGTGGAGCCAAAAAAGTCAAAACAGAAGATCTTGGAATTGTAGAAAATAAAACTTCTGATTCCGGTATCCAGAACCTTGCTGCTCAACTCGCTGGTTTGGATAAATCTCAGCAGTCTGCTGTTTTTAGGATGTCCGATCTGAGTAAAGAAGCACAGAATGTCACTCAGTCTCTATTAGGTGAAGCGGCGGCCGGTAAGCAACTTAGTGGCGTTCTTGTAGATAATCAGCTTAAAACTCTTAATCTTACCCAGAGTACGAGAGAGCGTATTCTACAAGAAACTAGTTTGACTGATGCAAGTGGCAAATATCGTATGGCGGCCGCAGCAGACGTCAAATCAATTCTGAAAAAACAGTTTGCAATGCAAGACTGCTCGGAGGCACTTAAATCTGCTGGACAAAATGAAGAGCAACTTGCAACGACCATTGTAACAACTGTTGCCGGTCAACAAGCACAGACAGCCGCAACGTGGGCACAGAAGTTTGCCATTGATGCCCTTGCTGGAGTTCTTGCCGTCGCCAAACAAGCTCTTATTGCATTTGCAGTCGGATTTGCCGTTAAAAAGATCCAAGAGTGGTATAAATCCGTAACAGAAGTCGATGACAAGCTTGTAGAACTTGCCGACGATATGAAAAAAACCGCGGATAAAGCGGACGGACTTTCTTCTTCTATTTCTGATTTGATTTCACAGTACGAGAAACTCGGCGATACCGACAATTGGGATACAGATGATCTTGAAACTGCAAAGAATCTCAATGAGGAAATCGTTGAAACCTTAAAAGGTCAAGAAGGTGTCAGCAATGCTCTACTTTACAAACTTGATCTTCAAAATGGTAAATATCAGGATCAGTTGGACCTATTACGTCAAATTCAAAAGGAACAGTTACAAGCCGCAAATGGTGATTTGACTGATGAAAAAGATTCTGCAGGCGATGTCTTAAAGGATACTGCGAAAAAGAAACGCATTGGAAACAAGTCGTTCGTTACGTTTGACTCTGATGAACGTCAGATGATGGATCTCGTACAAAGTGTATTTGGCGGAACATCAATTGACAATGCGTTTTCAAAATCTTATCAGTTAGACTCCGTAGATTTCAATGATGCTGATTCCGTTCTCGCCTATTACAAGAAGCTCCAGAATGTATTGGCATATTTGGAAAAACAGTATAGCACTACCGAATTAGCAGATAGTGAATTCTATCAAGGTCTGAAGAACGAGCTAAAGACCATTAAAGAATCCGCCGAAGCTTATCAAGAGGCAGGTGATTCTCTACAAACAAATTCTGAAAAACTTGGCCAGTTTGATTTGTCTGAGTATATAGCAGCTAACAACCCTGACGAATCTGTTAAATCCACAAATAGTGAAATTGACGCCAAAATCAAAGCTGCTGAAGAATATAAAAATGCCGTAAAAGAAGCCGAAGATACTGAAGAAGAATAGAATTCTCAAGGTTATGGCAAGTATGGCAATATCGACAACTTCCATCGCGATAAGATTGACTGGACGAAAGAAAACCTTGAAAAATATAAGGATTTTGTCAATGAACAAAACGACATTTTCCCAGATTCAATTCAAGAAGGCGATTATTCTACTGTTCTTGGTTCTTGGGATACTCTTTGGGATGAAGACGGAACGGAACATGCTTTTGCTTTTACCCCTATGCTTCAAACAGATGATGGACTTGTTCCGTTGACTGAGGATCAGCTTTGGAACTATCTCGATACTATTACAGAGCAATGCTATGATGAAAATGGCAAATTAGACCTTGATAAATTGATGCAACTTGACGCCACTGGATTAGATGAGGACATCAACGGCGTTATGATGCGTGTCAAGGGTATGATTGCAGGAGTTGAAGGCGGCACTGGCAATGACGGAAAGCCTCTTACTAGAGCCGATATTTTAGCAATTTCTGGTTCAAGCAATGAAGAAATTATTCAAGACTATTATGGAGATTCTTTTGATCCAGAGTCTGTTGTTGGAATGGGCAATTTGAGTCGTTATGTCGGCAAATCCATGCATGATGCACAGGCTGTCGCTCAGGAAGGCAAAGACAACGTCGAGGCTGTGTACGACCAGCTTTATAATGATTTGGAGAACGGTTCTTCTGGTGAATCTGATGGCAGCAATTCTGCCGCAGTTCGTTATGTCGGCTATATTCAGAGTGCTTTTGAAACTATTGCCGACTCTCTTAACAAAGATTCTCGTGAAATGACGATTTCCGACGTTGTTGGGCTTGATGCAGAAGGAGTAGAATTAACTGAAGAACAAGCCACAGCTCTCGATACTCTTCGCGCCGCAGCAAGTAAATACGGAACTACTATTCAAGGCGTCGCTCAAGCTGGTGAAGAAAATGGGTTATTCGGCGGTATTGAAAATGCAATCCAAGGTGCAGCTCAAGCCGCTAAAGAAATGGACAAAATTGTTCAGAATATGGACAATATCCAGTCCGCCTACAAAGCTTGCACGACTGCAGCTGAAGAATATAATAAATATGGTTATATGAGCGTTGATTCTCTACAGTCTCTATTGACAATGGATAATCAATATATCGATTGTCTTGATTTGGTCAATGGAAAACTGCAAGTCAACAAGCAGGCTTATGCCGACCTCCTTGCCGCGCAGTATGCCGATGCCGCTGTTACAATTATTCATAGTGCGCAACTTGAAATTGAACAGCTTACGGCAGATAATGCAGCTGATAGTACAGAAGGTCTTAAAGATATGACAGAGGACGAAAAGGACGCGCTAAATAATCTTCTGCCAGTCTTAAAGGATGCCGCTTCTACAACTGCCGTATATGGAGCTGCTCAAGAATACGCAGCAGCTGCTGAAGAAGCAAGTGCGAATGGCATTGGTCAGGCTAAAATCGATGAAATCACCGAACGAACCAATAAACGTCTTTCGTTACTTTATTCTAACATGGATGCAGCGTTGAAAGGTGGCAAAGCTCTGTCTAATCAACTTAATGGATTTGGCAATTCTTCTAAAAAAGCTGCTAGTTCTTCTAAATCTTTGATTGATGCATGGTCAACCTTGTCTTCTGCTATGAAGGAATTCAATGAACAGAGTTACATCACATTCCAGACATTGAAGAGTCTAATAGATCTTGAAGATAAATATAGTTCTATGCTTGTCAAGAATGATACAACCGGCAAGCTGGAAATGAGGACTCAGGCTTTTTATGACCTGATGAAAGCTGAGCTCAAAGAGGCGCAGGCCAAAGGTGACGGCGCGAGCGAAGCTCAGTACAACAAAATTCTTAAGTGGACAGATCGTAATATCAAGAAACAAACAATGTCCTACTGGGATCTGGTAGCCGCAATTGAAGGTTATTCTACTGCGCTCTCACAAGCAAAAGAAATAACCGATGGATTTAAAGATGCTTGGAGCAATGGCAAAACAGTCAAGGAAAAGAATAAAAAGAGTCGCGCAGACGCTCTTGATTATGAAGGTACTGAAGCTCAATCTTCTGCTCTGCAAGATCTGTTGAAGTATAGTGAGTATGATCCTGAATTGATCGGCAAAGCCTTTAACGAAGAAACGGGCAAGATTGATCTGAGTGGCGATATGCTGAAAACTGCTGTGGCCGCATCTTTGAAGGAGCAAGCAGCAGCGGCTCGTTCTGAAGGCGGTGCGGCTGCAGAAGCAATTGCCGAAAGTTATGAAAAATCTGCATACAACATCGAGCACGACGTTATATCTGTTCAGGATTATTTCGATGGCCTTGGCTCAACAATTGATGAAGTCAATACAAAGATTGATGATATTCAGAGCGCCTGGTCGGATCTGAAAGATGTTACTTCTGAGTACAACACTTATGGCGGACTGAGTGTAGATAGCATCCAGAAACTTCTCACGATGTCTCCAGAATATCTACAATATCTCACGCTTGAAGGAGACCAACTTGTTTTCAATAAAGAAGCTATGCTTGCCAAGACCAAAGCGGATCTTCTAGCGAAAGCGGCCGAACTTGAATTAAAAGAAGAGACTAAAGATCAGGCAGAAATTCTACGTGCGCTTGCAAACTCACTTGATAAAGGCGCAGATGCAATGGATGGCATGGGTTCTTCTGCTGAGAATTTAAAATCTGCTTTCTCTGATTTAAAAGATGTCTTCTCCTCCCTGCTTGATTTAATGGAAACCGCAAATTCCAACAAGGATTCTGACCTCAAGCTTTGGGGCGAAGCGATGACTGAGGATATCGATAAGCGGATTGACGCCTTGAATAAGCAGAAGGAAGCTCTGGAGAAGGCAAACGACGAAGAAGAACGCGCAATCACTCTTGCAAAGCTTCAGGCCGAACTTGAGAAAGCTCGTACTCAACGTACAGTCCGCAAGTTGACTAGCAATGGCTACGAGTGGGTCGCTGACGAATCTGCTGTCAAGGAAGCTCAGGATAATCTGAATGACCAACAACGCGAGTGGAATCAGGAAGATGCCGAGAAAGCTATCGACGATCAGATTGATAAGCTGAACGAGTTGAAAGACAAGTATAGTGAGATCATTAACCTGATTGGAACTGATTTGAATGACTACAACAAGAAACTCAAGTACGCATCTGAAATTGCTGGTATGACATTTACCGAAATGGAAGGTCAGGTCGATGGGTTCAAGAGTAAAGTTCTTGGATCTCTAAGTGCGGCTGCTCCTGTTTCTTCAATCACAAATATCATCAGTAGCCTTGTATCTTTGATTGGTACGCTCGAAAAGGTAAACACCGTATTCGAGTGGGCTCAGAGCGGATTTACAGATTATCAAGATAAAGGACTGCAGGGCCTGTTTAATACTGTAAAGAAATTCTTCGGCAAAGACGGAACGAGTGGAGACGTTAGCAATCTATTCGAAAAAGGCTGGAATGCTATTGCAAAAGGGGCAAAATCACTGTTCTCTGGAAGTGGCGAAAATAATCTTACCACAATTTTCACAAACGGTCTTTCTGGAATTGGCGACTTGATTTCGAAAGCATTTAGCGGTTTCGGAAAGCTGTTCTCCTCTGGTGGCTCTGGAATTCTTAGCGGAATCGGCAAAGTATTCTCTGGCATCGGTTCTGCATTAGGAATTGGCGGAGCAGCCGCCCTTTCTAGTGTCCCTGCGATGACGACGGCTAATACTGCTAGTCTTACTGGTTTATCAAGCGTCATTGCAAGTAATGGAATTGCAGCAGGGGCTGCTGGGACAGGAACCGCTGTTGCCGGTGGAGCTGTACTTGGTGGCTTATCTTCTATTCCTGTTATTGGTGCTGTTGTAGCTGGAGCCGCACTTGGTGTCAATAGTGCAATTCAAAATGTAAAAAAGCAGAAAGAAATTTGGTCCAGCGATGATTCTATTGGAGAAAAACTAATAAAATCAGTTGGTAGTTTCCTGTGGCGAGCATCAGGGATTGGAATGATCGCAGACGGCGTTAAAACCATTAGTGGATGGGTCAAAAAGATTTTTGGTATTCAAGATAAGAATAACAAGAACAACTCTAGTAATTCTTCCGCTAATGGTAAGATTAACGTTGGTGACATTGTTATTAATTCTCCTGACAAACCCGCGTCCGAAGACAGTTCCACTAGTCAAACGGAACCTTCTGGTAAGAAACAGTCCTTCTGGGATAAGCTTTGGAGCTCTAAATTCTGGTTCTGGAATTGGGGTAAAAAGGCATCTGGCTCAAAATATATTGAGGAATCTGCTCCTTATAATGTTGATGAGCAGGGCCCTGAACTTATTGTCCGTAAACCAGAATCCGGTCGTTATACTTACCTTGAGACAGGCGACGGTGTTGTCCCGGCCGATATTACATCTAAGCTTTTTGAACTGGGTGGAAATCCAGATAAATGGTTTAGCGACCAGCTCTCAAAACATGCCGCTTTGAGCAATGTTCAGAACCATACTGTTGAAGGAAACATTTCTGTTGGCGATATTTATATTCAGAATCCTGTCGGAGATACTGATACTCTTGCCAAGGAAATCATTCGCGATCTGCCAATCAAACTGCGTCAGCAACAAGGAAGAAGGTAAACCATGAGCACTTCATCTAAAGCCGTTGACATTCTAACAAAAATGATAACCGAAACAGCTCGTAATGTCGTTGAATCTGCCTCATTTGATAAGACTACTTTTGGTGTTATCAAGAAAAAAACAGCTACGGGATACGTTGTCGCTGCTTTTGGAAAAGAATTCAACGTTAGTTCGTCACAAGACTTTAAGCTTTATGAACGGGTTGCTGTGACTGCACCTCAGTGCGATTACAGAAATCTTTTGATTCGTAAAATTTAAGATCTATTTATTGCAGGAAGCTACGCCAGTGACGTAGAACCCTGCTTTTATTTTATCTGGGAGGTGAGATTTTGGCAAAGCCAGTTTTATCGGCTATAAACGTTTTTGACTCTACTGTCGGAACCACAGCATATTTTAAAATTTATGTGAGTTACACCAGCCCTGACATCATTGCAGAGTATGAGTATACGATCTTTGATGGCTCTGATGAGAATATTGTTTGCACCTCTTCAGGTACGTCAAAAAATTTATCATATAGTTTGAGTAATGGTTGGGGGTTTTCTATTAGTCCAGATGAAGAATTGAAGAACAGAAGTTCAAGTTATTATTTGAAAATCAGAGTAAAACTAACAAGTGACTCAGACTATGGAGAATATAGCTCCCCTGCTGTTTTATATTGTAAAAGCAAACCCATTATTGGACTTTCCGGCTTAACAAAAGATTCAGATAACATAATTCAAATGTCCGCATCTGTGTTTGAAATGACATATACGGCGAATAAAGAAGAAGGCGAAACGATAAAAACCTATCAATATAGGTTTTATGATTCCAAAAAATCTATTCTTGATGAATCGCAGATTTATTATGGAACAATCAATCACTCGTTTTCTGTATATGGACTAGAAGCCGGGAAGAATTATTATGTTCAAGGATTTGCGACCACAAAAAATGGTTACAATCTTGAAACTGGATTATACTCTATTAAAGTCAGCTATTCCGTCTCTAATAGTCATTATGCTTTTGAAGCAGAAAATGACAGATACAATGCGTCTATTAAGTTGACCTCACACTTTGTTTCTTTGGAAGGCTCACCAAATGGTGAAATCTCTTATGTTCAAATTGCAGATAACAAATATGCTGTTGATCTAACAAACGGATCGAAGGTAACATATTTTATGTCAGAACAATCTAATAACCTTCGCGGATTCGATCTGAAGTTTATTGTTAATAGAACTTTTTATAAAGACATAATCGAAATCGCATAGAACAATGATACTTATAATGTTGTATCACATATTATGATGTGCTGTCGAAATTTTACAGACTCAACAGATACAGATAAGAAACTGTATGGGCTTATGCGCTTGGAATGCGACGGTGAAAATTATGCTACAATCGAAAGCAATCATTGTTCTATTAACGAAGACGACAACTATTTTATGATTGATGTGTTGTATTCAAATAATTGTTTTGAGCTTTATGTGACACCAGTCGATTTGAGTAGTGTTATGCATTCTGTATAAAGGAGGTGGCGAAATGTTTTTAGGAATTGATATTTTTAGTGACAGTTCTTCTATCGGATTAAACAGTTTTACGGCAACGCCATCTTCTTTCTCTCTTAAAAATGCCGTGTTTGATGAAGCCTTTTTAGCTTCAGACACATCACGTTTTAAATCAACTGACTATAAATGGGACTCTGATGTTTTGGTTTTTGCGACTTTTGATTCACAAAACCTAGAAGCTGGAAATATTGGCACTCTTGGTGATAAAATCCAGTCCATGCAATTAAGACGAAGAGAAGTTGGTAAAAAGGATTGGACTGCGCTGATCGCTTACCCAATCTATGATACTGATCATCTAAATTTTTCCTTTGTAGATTATTTTGCACGTGGTCGTAAGACAAAATATGAATATTCAGTTAATTATATTTTGAAGGATGGCACCGAACTTCCTTACATCTCTGCTTCTGTTATAAGCGAATTTTGTGGTGCAGTTATTTCTGATAGTACAGAATCGTATCATATTTTCCTTGATCCGTCCATTACATCGACCACGCGAAATAGACAGTCGAACGTTATTACGACGTTGAATAGTAAATACCCTTATGTTTTCTTTGGCAGTAGTTCAAATTATGACTCTGCTACATTCTCTGGTACAGTAATTCGTAACGAAGATGGCGATTATTGGGACTTTGATGGGTCGTACCGATATCGCGAAGAAATGAAGGATTGGTTGACCAACGGCGAGCCTAAAATCTTAAAAATGGAAGACGGCCGCGAATGGCTGATGAGTGTGAATGGAAATGTTGATGAAGATTGCTCTGAACACATTGATAAAGTAAAGATCAGCTTTGATTTCGTTCAGATTGGCGATTATGATAATTCGGAAGATTTGAGCAACAACGGACTTATTATCTACAACGATATGGATTTTAGCACTTATTATTCTGTCTCGTTGAATCTAGTTTCGACCAATAGCAGTAGTCATATTGTTAGTGTGAAACAAGGCGATTCTTATACGACTAAAATTAGCGCTTTTGAGGGATATGTGCTGGATTCCGTTTCTGTCTCGATGAATGGAATCGACATTACAGACTCTGCTTACGATAAAAACACAGGAATAATTTTTGTTCAAAATGTTACAAATAACATTATTATTTCTGTTGTTAGCGCCAAAATTAAAGTTGACAAGATTGCTTTAAATTACAATAAGCTTATGATTTCCAAAAACGACAAGAAGAAGCTTACGCTCGTTTACAGCCCAGTAAACGCAAAGGTTGGCGATATAACATGGCGAAGCAGTGATCCAGAAAACGTCATTGTCTCTAATGGTATGATTCAAGGTCTCAAGTCTGGATCTGCAGTCGTTACCGCATCTCTGGATGGATTTGAAACATCTTGTAATGTGAATGTCATTTCGTTGGCCGATAGTGAGGGTGTCCCCCTTAGTACATTTAAAGAAGGCGCTGCTATTCACATGCGGGAAAATAGTGCCGCTACTTACTATATTGTTTCTAAGCATAGCTATGAACCAGAGCTAAATGGTGAAGGTCGTACATTGCTCGTCCGTAAGGCAGAGTATGCTCAGACAAGCTGGGGGACGTCTACAAACACTTATGATGGCAGTAAAGTAGATCAGCTTCTTTTAGGGACATTTAAGAACTCTTTGGATTCTAACATTGCAAAAGTGCTCACTGATTATCCAACAAAAATCCGCTACACTCCTGGCAACGGGAAGAATGGAGTCTCGACAATTTCAAAGCCGGTATTCTTACTGTCTTCTACCGAATATGGACCTAATAGCGATTCTCATAACGTTGAAGGTACTATCCTTCCAGTTGCTTCGCAGTTACTCTCTGCTGGTTGCTCTGGCAACAAAGCATTGCTGACAAGATCTCCAGCTATCAATAATACCGATTCTGCTATAATCGATTATTTTGATTCCGAAAACAATTCGTTTAAGAGCAAAACGGTCAAGTGCACTGATACAACAGATCCAGACACCGGTGCAGCCGTGGTGATTCATCCTGCTCTGACGCTTCCACAGGAAATCAAAATCATTATCGACAATCCTATTAAAGCAAGCTCTGTAACATTGAATAAGAAGTCTCTGGTGATTCATGTTGGAGAAGAATATAAACTGGAAACAAATTATTTGCCGCTTGATGCTACTTATCCTTTAATCAACTACGGTTCTGCAAATCCGTTTATTGCAACAGTGGCTGATGGAACGATCACAGGTGTAAGTATCGGCACAACAAGCATTCTCGTGTCGGTCGATAATATTTCTACAACGTGTGAAGTCCGAGTAGTTGAATAAGGAGGTGAGCTGCAATGTATGTCGCATCACAAGAAGAACTTCGGATGCTGAAAAATCATAATAAACATTTATATTGTAGGCTAGAACTCCTTGATAAAGATTTGAATGTCATTGATAATTTGGAAGGTTTGACAATAGACGGTAATCTTTCTATTGACGCAGATTCCGATATTAGACGAACTTTCACGTCAACGATTTATTTGAAGAAGAATCAAGCCATTAGCTCTTACTCAGTTGACGAATAGATTGACAAGTTGGTTCGTGTTTATATTGGAATGCGGCCAGCAGGTGGAAATACTCATTGGTATGCTAAAGGTATTTATGCCTTTAATCAAAATGGCTTTTCGTATGACGCAACGACGCACAGTGTTTCTATTTCCTGTGTAGATTTAGTCGCTATGCTTGATGGCTCTTTAAGTGGCACTCTTACCGGATATAAAACGCTCATTCCAACTGGTGAAAAAATTTCAAAAGCTATTATCGAAACTTTTAAACTCAGTGGAATGAATGACTATATCGTAAATTATTGGAATAGAACTGTTCCTTATGACCTCGAATTTTCTTCAGAAACATCTATCTGGGATATCTTGAAAGAACTAAGAGATCTGTATTATCCGTTTGAGATGTTTTTTAACGACACTACTTTTGTATGCCAAGAGATTCCGTCTGGTTTTAACGATCCCGTTGTTTTAAATAATGAAGTTTTTCAAGATCTTGTTATTTCTGAGAATGGAGATATTGATTATACAGAGGTCAAAAATTGCGTTGAGGTTTTTGGCGCGAGCGTTGAATACGATACATATGTCGATGATGAGCACATGACAATCGTGCAACCTTCAGATGATGATACAGATTCTAAAAATACTACAACTATCACACTCAAGACCACAAGCCTCGGTACGTCAAATGACTCTATGATTGCATTCACGACTCCAATCCTTGGATTGTCAAAACATGTCAATATAACAATCGTGAATTCGGTCACCGAAACAGATAATGATAATAATACTAGCACAAAAGAGTATACTCATGGGCCGTATAAATTGTATGCGACTGATGTTGATGAGAAAGGGACCGATGTTGAAATGGATGGCATCACTATTGCGGCAGACATGATGATTGTTGTCCAATATAGCCCGACTTATAAGAAATTTTATTACCGTGGAGAACAGCAAGCACACGCGATGACATTTCTTGTGAGCAAAATACCGACCGAGAAAGAGATTGAACAAGCTAAGGAAGACGAAGCGTGTAATAACATTAAATATATCTGCTTGACAGACGATAATGTAAATTTGAACACACAGGCGAATCCACGTTTTACGATTGAAAAAATTGGGCGACGAAACAAAGTATGCTCTGGTTCTGAATTTGAGATGTACACGACCGACGAATCAACAATGCAATGTGCTGAATACATGCTTTAGAAGTACGGTCGATTAACTGATAGCGTCACTGTTGATTGCCTGCTCGTTCCATGGTTGGATGTCAATCAAAAAATTTCTTATATTCCCCGATATATTGATACTAACGGCGAACCTCTTGACTTTATTATAAAGAAGATCTCGATTACTCTTGGCGAAGGTACAATGACATTAACCTTGAGTCGATATTATCCGTATTATCCATATATCGTACAAGATAAATACTAATATTGCAGCTCCGATAATTTCGGGGCTTTTTATTTTGCTCATATTAGGAGGTGCAATAATGGCATATGACAAAAATCTAGACGGCTCTTATGTCGATCTGGAATATACAAAATTTCCTGCGGAGGTAGATAGCTGGCAGAACAATGAAGATGTAACAGCAGAATATCTGTCGCTGGCGAATGATTATAAATCCGCAATTTTAGCAGGAAATTATGAAAACGCCCGAAAAATTTTGGACGCTAATCCTCAGCTGAAACGAATGATGATAACTGCTGATGATATCAATAAAATAAAGCATTCCACTATGGCTCTGGAACGTTTGTTCACAGAAGACATCGAAGCATACGTGAAAAGTTTTACTGATAAAGCGACATCTGAAGCAGAAAAAGCAACATCTTCTGCCACCAGCGCAGCTCTTTCTGAGAAAAATTCAGAAGGCATCAAATCTGACGTAGAAGATATTCGAGATACTATCCAAAAGAACATTGATACTGCGACAACTTTGTCAAATGAAGCAAAAACGTCGGCGACCGATGCAAAAGCTAGTGCCGATAAGGCTCAAGAATCTTTAAATTATCTTCAGGGATATGTCGGTGGCTACTATAATAGTTATCTAATCGATATTCCGTCAAACAATTGGGTCCAATGCACTTCTGGAGCTGCCAACTATGAATGCACCGTTGCTTGTGATGGGGCGGCCGACGACAGAATCCCAATGGCGTCTATCTTACCAGAAAGTGTACAGACCTCTATGGATGCATGGATGATTCCTTCTTGTTCTTCTGGAGACAAGACAATTACTTTTTACTCAAACAAAAAACCTGCTTCTATTATTAAGACGCAGGTAACATTGTTTAGTAAAACTGCATAAGGAGGTGTAACATGTACACATTTTTAATCAATGAAGACAATAGTCTTACCGCTAGTGTCATTGAGCGAATTATGGAGCGAAGCAAATTGGTAGATAGCTTGCACTTTCTTGCAGACACAACATACAAAAACGTTGATATGACAGATTATGAAGTGAGGCTCGAATACGTTTTACCTGTTAGTAAACGATATCGTTCCGAATTACTTACCAAGTCAGATGAACTATATAAAAACAAACTAGAGTACGTTTTGCCTTTTGATACCACATTGACAAGCGAACCTGGGGACATTGAAATTCAACTGACCTTTACGAATGTTGTTATGACAGCAGATGGTGATACGGTCCAGTATGTGCGCAAAGTCGGCCCAGGCGTTATTCATATCGTAGCTATTAAAAATTGGAGCGAGCTGATTCCTGATAGCGCATTAGATGTCGTTGATCAGCGTATTTTGAAACTTTCCGCTGCTATGAAGGAACTTGAAGCACAGGCTACTGCGATTATTGACACCAAAGCCGATAGTATGATTTATCAGGATGATAAACTGCAGCTCACATCAAATGGAGTCCCGATTGGTGCTGCTATTGACTTCGCTAATGGCAAGCCTACCGATGAAGATGGGAATATCAAGGTTATCGAATTCTAATAGGAGGTACTAAATGTCAAAATATAGTAAACTCGGTTATGGTAATTCAGCAAATCTTGATACTGCAATTGAAAATGGTGTCATTGACGGGAAAGATATCGTTATTACAAAAGACACGTCAGAATTATATTATATCCGAGATGATAAAACGAAACAGGCGGTTCGTCCGAGGGTGCAGGTGTTTGATTCTGAATCAGATGCGAATGAGGAGCTAAATAACGATTCTTCAACGTATGCTGGGCAAACTGTTATGATCAAAGACGAATCTGGAAAGTATATTCCATGGATCGTCCAAAAAAAGTCTGACTCAGATAAATTCGAAGTTGAGTCCCTTTCTGTCGCTTCAACCGGATTTGTTTGGTGTGAATTTTAATCAAAATATCATATAGGAGGTATTTTATTATGGCAAACGTTTCTTTTAAGTATGGTAGTTACGATTCTTATAAGGCACTGGCTGTGAAGTCTGCCGATACCCTGTATTTTACTACGGATACTCTGCAGATTTTTAAGGGCGATAAGGAGTATACAAAGAGTTGCCAGCTGGTGACTTCCCTGCCTGAGAGTGGTCAGGTTCAGGGCGTTGTATATATTCGTTCTACTGATATGACCCTGCATATCTATAACGGAACTGGTTATACTCAGCTGAATAAGGCAGCTATCACAGCTATCACTGACGGTGCTACTGACGACAACGTTCCTACTGCAAAGGCTGTTGCCGATTATGTGACTTCCAAAATCGATTCTGTTACTGGCGATGTGTCAAAGGCAATTAAATCTCTGAAGGTTGATGGAAACATTGTTAGTTTCTATACGAGCAACAATATGACTGGTGATGCAGCATTTACTGTAGATTTCCCTACCGAAATGTTCCTCGATCAGACTAAGACTGAATTTGTCAGCAAGTTTAAGTTCTCTGCTGAAACATATGTTGGCGCAACTGACCCCAAGCTGGACGGCAAGCCTGTTATGGTTCTTGCAGTCAAGGGCGAAAACCCTGCATCTTGCACCTATAGCTTCTTGAATATGGCTGCTCTGGTCGATACTTACAAGACAAAGGCTGATGGAAAGGACGCTTCTACCACTATTGAGATTTCCGGTTATGAGATTGAAGTCAAAGTCAATGTTTCCTCTGAGGCTGGCAATGTACTGTCTCTGAAGGATGATGGCCTGTACGTTGATTCTTATAGCAAAGCCGCAATTGACGAAAAGGTCAAAACTGTTTCGGATTCTTTGAATACTCATAAGAATGATGCAGTAGCACATATTACTGCTGATGAGCGTACTAAGTGGGATGCAAAGCCTACCCAGGACGAACTGACCGCTGCTAAGGAGGCTGCAATTGCTGCTGCCGCTACTGATGCGACCACTAAGGTTAATGCCGCTCGTGATGCCGCTAAGGAGTATACCGATGGTTTGAATACTGCTATGGACACTCGGGTCAAGGCAGTTGAAAGTGCTGTCGCATGGACCACCATTGCCTGACGGAACTTTCTTTTTGAACCGTTGATCATTGTTCCGCTGTTATCGTGATGATGGCAGCGGATTTATTTTTATGAAAAGGAGTTTAGCGATGTCAAAATTATCTTTATGCGAGATTAATCAATCGCAGCTCGATAAGACTCCGATAATTGATGGACAGCTAGTTGTTTGTCTTGATACTGGAAATGTATATCGAGATAGTAAAACTGCTCACGTAAAAATCGGTTCCGATTTAGAGGTTGTGAGTGAACTTCCTTTGGCCCCTCTTGCCAATAAAATTTATTTCTTGAGACCGAATAGTTTATATATTTATTCTGATGGTGAATGGGTAAGTCTTTGTGGCACTAATACGTGGCGTGGAATTCAAAATAATTTAACGTCTGATAGTACGGAAGACTCTCTTAGTGCTGCACAAGGCAAAATTTTAAAAGAACTAGTGGATAAAAAGCCCGACGAAATGAAGCTTTATCCCATTACAATTCCAGCGAATGGATGGAGCTCCGATGATCAAATTTCTTATCCTTATTATATAGATATTTCTATTGATGGAATAAAAGAATCCGACTGCATTGCGGTTGTGATCTCTCCTGATGATGTGGATGCTGCTCAGGAAGCATGTTTTACAACAACGGAGTCAAGAACTAATCTCTTGAGACTTCGCGCTCGTAATATCCCCAAAAGTGATATTGGAGCTTTCTATTATTTTGTGAGAGAGGATATCGTAAAGGCTTTTGGATTTGAAAATTATAATATTTCTCCATATACATTACCTATTGCGACATCTAGTCTCCTTGGTGGCATAAAAATCGGGCCAAATTTTTCAATGTCTTCCGATGGCGTAATGTCATTAGTCCATGCCACAGAAACTGTTTTAGGTGGAGTAAAAGTTGGAAATAATCTTTCGATTTCAGAAGATGGAGTATTGAGCGCCCCTACTCCTGTACAGGTACAGTATGGAACATCTGCTCCAGATAGCAATCTTCCAGATGGAAGTATTTATATTGTTTATGAGGGGTAATATCACATGAGTATTTATATTGGAACCCCCTCTGGGAATAAAGTCGGACAAACTTTATATTGCAAACCGACTGCGGATTCCGAAAGCAAAATTGTAAAAGCAGGATGGATCGGTGTTAATGGGCAAAACAAAGTTTAGTATTATCAAAATGGATATGTTCCATTGTGCCAAAAAGTAGCCGTTGGTGACACAATAAAGATGGACATAAATGGTAATAAACGAGTATGGAAAGTTGCTCATATTGGAAACCCTGACCCAAATATTTATGACGAATCATGTGATGGGATATGGCTTGTGTTAAGCACAATTTATTCCACACGTGCAAACGGAGATACCGTTGAATACGATCAGAATATAATTGACAAGTATCTCGGAAGTACATTTTTAAAGCGTATTGATGCTGATGGTGACGCAAGCAAATTTATCAAACAAGTAAAAATTCCTTATGCAAAAAAATTAGATGATGGATCTTATCAAGTGATGACAAAAAGCGAAGGTCACTCTTGCAAAGTATTTATTCCGAGCTTGTTAGAAATGGGCGTAACATCTGTATCCACGCCGTATGCTGACGGGGCAAAACTGGATTATTTTGATGGTACACCAGAAAAGATCAAGGCAAATCTGAGCAAAACAGCTTCAACATGGAGGACGAGAACGATACAAGACAATGGCAACGGAGCACTTTCTTCTATCGTTGTTGATGAATCTGGCAACGTTACAACTGCTCTATCTACTGACGTATTAGGCGTTAGACCGTGTGTTATTATGAATCCGTCTGCACTTGTTGACGGTGATAGAATCATCATTGGATGTAATTGATAAAGGAGGTATTATATATGGCATTTGGACCAGTATCAATTGGAGGTAACACATATACATTGCCTCCTGCAACAAAAGAATCACTTGGTGGCGTTAAAGTTGGTGATAACCTATCAATTTCAGAGGATGGAATTCTAAGCGCAGACGCACAGCAATATAGCTTACCCGCTGCTACCTTAGACACTCTGGGTGGTGTCAAGCTTGGCTCGGGAACAAAAGATTTGACTGCTGGCGTCTCAGAATTAGAAGAAGGTGTTATCTACCTCGTTTACGAATAAGGAGGCTATTTTATGTCTCAAAAATTATATTTAGGAAAATCAAATGTGGCAAGAGAAGTTAAACACATATATGTCGGCGTGAATGGGTCATCACCGGTTTACGGGTATCAAAATAAAACGGTCAATACGCAAATCAATTGGGGCAACTTCCCGGATTTCTTTTCCGGGACGAATCCCTATGAATGCCCGGCCACTTCATTCTCAAGCACCAGCGGCACATACACTGCAACGAAAAATATGACCATTACCATCAATTGGGATATTTATTGCAGTCATTCAAACACAAACGATAATATCGAAGTATACCTTAAAGTTGGAGATACTTATATTATAAAATGGGACACAAGCAGTACCTATAACAAGTCTGGAACCTGGACCGGTGCAATCCGATCCGGGCAATCTATATACATCAGCATAGAACATGAGAATGATGGTACCAAAAGCGGAACCTTTTCGCTCTCTGCAAAATATTAACTGCTTGAATATGTTCAGACTGGTGTTTCCACCGGCGTAAAAGCGCGACGAGTCCGAAAAGCGTATATTGGCAAAAATGGTGTCGCAAAATCATTCTTTTCGGATTTGAGAACAATCATTTATGGTGGAAGAACGAATGCCCCATTAAGAATGGGTCATTCGGGAAGCTTAAACGGAAATTTTGGAGTTATAAATAACGTTGCAGGAGCGTCCGTTGGCAATTATGCGATTTTTGCAGGCGGCGATAATGGGCAATCAAACGAATATAACTATACGGATGGTGTAAATGCCTATGATTCTTCATTGACTGCACAAAATATTGCTCAACTGAGCTTCTCAAACACTACCGATAAATGGAGATCAGGCATGTTGAGTGGAGTGATAAATAATAAAGCCGTTTTTGCAGGCGGCTATTATTTATACAAACCTCCTTTCGGCAAAGTAAAAGTAATCAGATGTGATGAGGCTATCTCGTATGATACATCTTTGACGCAAACGCAATTGACGGACCTGAGTTCTGCAAAGTGCAACTGCGCTACTGCAAACACCACGAACCATCTGATCTTTGCCGGATGGATCAACAACACCAATTCCAACACAACGGACGCATACGACAATTCTTTGACCCGGAGCACAATTACCGCTTTGGGTACGGCACGATATTATCTGGCCGGAGCTTCGATCGGCGAGTACGCGATCTTTGCAGGCGGCAAGGATGACTCGACCAGTTACAGCTTAGTCGAATGTTATGATTCTGCTTTGACAAAGCACACTTTAGAGAACCTCTCGGCAATCAGAACAAATTTTCAGGGCGCGTCTTTTGCGGGGTATGCAGTGTTCGGCGGCGGCACAACGGCTACGCCATACATTGACCGATACAATGCGTCGCTGACCAGAGACACTACGATTGCTTTGAGCTCCAGTCGTTCTAATACCGCAACCGGCACATTGGGGTCCGGCATAGATAAGCGCTTGATCTTTGCCGGGGGAGATAACAAGAGCACAGTCGTTGATGTTTTTGATGCTTCGTTTACGCGAACTTCTTATAGCCTGAGCACTGGAAGAACCAATGCAACCATCGTCTCTGTCGGGAATTACGCGCTGGTTGCGGGTGGCAATAGCATATCCGTTGAATATTTCGAATTAAAGAATCAAAGTTAAGGAGGACAAAATATGTCTCGCTATAAAATTTATGATAATAAAAGTCCCGTTTTTACGCCTATCGGCGAAGAACTCACCGCAGAGCAGTGGCTCTCTCGGTATCCGTGGGCAAAACACACTAAAATGGTTGTTGGCGGCGGCGTTATTAACGGTTCTGTAGCCATTGTTTTTGACGACTATGTTTCGATGATGGCCAAAGCCGGATGTGATTTCAGTACCTGCACTTCTGATCAGGATTATTTGGATGCCATTGAAAACTTTGAAGATTCCGCCAGCAAAGGCCCTACAGAAAATACTGTAAGTGATCAGGCTCGTATTGCTGACGCACTGGAAGATATCGTTGCACTAAACATGCCGGTTTCTGAGTAAGGAGGTAGACTTATGACAACAAAAGAAAAATTGGCCGAACGTTGGAGTGGTAATCGTATTACTGAAGCAATGCTGCGTATCTACGTTATCAAGGGCATCATCACTGACGCTGATTTCAAGGAGATTACTGGCAACGATTCTGGCCTTGATCCTAATGCACGACTGACTAAAGCAAAACAGTCTAAGGTCGCAGAGTCTAAGACCGCTCTTTCTACATACCTTGCCGCTCATCCGTTACAGTGGACAGATGGTAAATACTATAGCGTTACAACTGAGAAGCAATCTCTGTTGACTTCAAATCTGGCCCTGTATCAGATTTCGGCAGCTGCTGGACAGACTTTTAAGCTGACATGGAATTCAACTGGTGATGAATGTGTCGAATAGACATACGAAAATCTTGCTGCTCTCGCTCTGGCAATCGGTGCGTATGTGAAACCGTTTGTGTCGCGTCAGCAGGAATTGGAACTGGATATCAATGCTTGCACCAATATGGATGAATTAAACGCAATCGAAATCACTTACGATGTCGTTGCGGAGGATAAGTCTAATGATGCGGCTTAAAGAATGCCTGAAATGTGCGCTTCTCTTTTTGATAGGAGGGGTGCTTTATTGTTGTGTTGAACTTTTGTGGCGCGGCCGTACACATTGGACCATGGCAATCGTTGGTGGCATTTGTTTTGTTGTAATCGGTGGTCTTAATAATTACATCCCATGGGAAATGCCATTATGGAAACAAGCCGGGGTCGGATCGCTGTTCGTAACTGCAATGGAGCTTGTTGTTGGCATTCCATTGAATCTCTTTATGAAGTTGCATATTTGGGACTATTCTTCCCTTCCATTTAATCTTCTTGGGCAAATTTGCTTACCTTTTACAATAGCATGGTTTTTCTTGTCTCTATTGTGTATTTTCGTAGACGACTGGCTGCGACACATTCTGTTTAAAGAGGAACAACCGCATTATTGTTGGTAAAAAGAAAAGACCCCAGACGTTATGTCCGAGGTCTTTCTAAGGATTGTCGTTCTCTTCCTTTGCTCGATGAAGGGATTGGACAATACTAATATATCATATTGTCGAATTTTGTCAATAGAATCGAGGTGATTAAATGGAAGATGTTATGAATTTTATTTTGAATCATCTGGGCTCTGTTATGGCCGGAAGTGGCGGGCTTGTAGCGGTCATTATGTCTGTGATTCAAGTATCAAAAATTGAAATCAATCCTTGGACGTAGCTGGCGAAAAAAGTTGGTAATGCTCTTAATGCCGGCGTAATGCAAGAAATCAAAGATATTAAAATCGAGCAAAGCGAAACAAAAAAGAAGCTTGACGCTCATATTGAAGAAGGGAAAGAACGTGATGCCGATGGTTATCGCAGTCAAGTCCTTCGTTTTAATAACGAGTTAGTTCGTGGGCTTGGTCATACAGAAGAAGATTATGATGAGATTCTTAGCGTGATTTGGAAATATGAAAAATATTGCAAAACACATGAGAACTATAAAAACAATAAAATGCCTCACGCAATCAAAAATGTAGAGAGAATGTATGATGAAATGCTAAAGACAAATGGTTTCTTAAAACCTAAAGAATAATTAAAATTACGCCCGGTGGTTTAGCCTGCCGGGCATTTTTATTTGGAGGTACTATTATGATGGATTTTATGAATCAGGTTGTTTCCGTTATCGTTAAGCTGGTTATCACTGGTGCTGGTACCGCTTTTATTGCTTATGGAATCCCTTATCTGAAGCAGATTGGTATGTATAAAATTGTTCAGATGACTGTTCGTGCCGCAGAAAAGCTCGGCGTAACTGGCGCGATCAAGAAGGCTGATAAGAAGAAGTATGTTATTGCCGCTCTGGAGAAGATGGGCGTCAAAGTCACTCCTACTATCGAGATGATGATCGAAGCCGCAGTTAAGGAACTGGATATCCAGAACGAAAAAATTGAGTCTGAACTGAAGAAAGACTGAAGGTGTGACACCATGAGTGTTATTACATATTCTATGAAGAAAGACTGGAATAAAAAGCTGTCTAAGAATTTTTGCGCTTATGAATTCGCTTGTAACGATAAGAGTGACGAATTCAAGGTAGCTACTGAGCTGGTCGAAACACTTCAGCAAGTTCGAGATCACTTTGGAAAACCTGTAATTATCAATTCTGCTTACCGTACTCCTGCTTATAATATTTCTATTGGTGGCAGTTCTAAAAGTCAGCATTGCCTGGGTACTGCAGCTGATATCCGTATTGCTGGTGTTGATCCAATCCGTATTGCTCTGTATGTGGCTTCCCTGTCCTACTTCCAGAAGCATGGTGGCATTGGCTATTACAGCCGGGCACAGGTGACAGGCGGCTTTGTTCATGTTGATGTGCGGGTAAATGTGTCGCGGTGGATTAGCAAGACCGGTACTGCCTATGCCGTGACAAAAAAAATCATGCCGACTATCAAGCAGGGTTCCAAGGATGCAACTGCGGGCACTGGCTATGCGGTCACTGTTTTACAGCGACATCTAGGCATTACTGCGGATGGTATTTTTGGTGCTGGCACTAAAGCAAAGTTGATTGAATATCAGAAAGCACATGATTTGGCAGCAGACGGTATCTGTGGACCAGCAACTTGGAGTTCGTTCTAATGGTAGTGCAGAAATTAAAAGCAGGAGATAAAATTAAATTAGAAGGTATATTATACTCAAATAGCCAGACACACTGTGGTATGCGCCGCCAGGGTGAATGGTTCATCTATGACGGAAAGCTTGTCAACGGACGATATCGAGTGACGAATCTTGAAAGTCGCATTGGTAAGTATCCTGTCTCAGTGAATGTATCAGGCTATGTTGAACCGGGCGATATTGAGTTGATATAAAAACGAATGGGGTATTGATCCTTAGTTGGACCAGTACCCCATTTTTTAGCGTTTTATTAAATCATTGTCGTCTTTACATTCTATTGTTAGTTTTTATATAACATTGCGTTCTCAAATGAGTATTTGTATGTCGCTTTTCCGACTTTTGAAAGATTGGTTAGTTCAAATCTCTTTTTATATTCATCCGGCCCTAATGAAAGCACATACTTTGTAATTGCATTATTAAAAAACAATGTCGTAAAAAATTTAATATTAGAGAAGTCAAGAATTATTTTTGAATTCTCTTTCAATTTTGCATCTATCATGGGCGTGAGCGCAGCCGCATCCTCCATCGAAAAAGCCGTTTGGATATAATCAGCTACTTTGATCATGCTTGTCATTTAACCTTCTCCTGTAACCATTCTTTCCATCCATCAATTGTGCGCGGACAGTTATCCTGCTGGGCTACGAGTTCATTCAGTGCCGCAGCCAGTTCTTCGTCACTCATTTCGCGAATCGCTTGCGCTTTATTGTTCCGACGCCCAAATTCATCCCGGCTGTGTTTGTGAAGAATAAAACCAAGTGCGATATCAAGTATTGCTGGATTATTCATTATCTTCTCCATCCTCTTCCTCTGCCCCAATAAGCACTGCCATGTTAGAAATATCAGTATCTTCTGCTATTTTGTTATTCTTATCATACTCGTCTTGTTCACTCATTACGGTATCCATAATAGCAGCTACTTGTTCATGCATTTCGTTGGTTACATGAGTGTAGTATTTTAACGTAGTCTCAATTTTAGTGTGGCCCAAACGTTCCATAACATAACGAGGGTTTACACCTTTTGACGCAAGAATTGTCGCGTGTGTGTGGCGCAAATAATGGAATTTAAAATCAAATCCAGCTTCTTTTTTACAAATACGGTATAGTGTTTTGTCGGAACTCGAGACATACATTTCACCATTTACTTTTATATTGATGAAATCGTCCACGATGATTTTAACGGCGCTTTTTCCATAAAATTCAGGGCGACGATCCATAACCACATTATTTCTGCCCTTCCACCCAGCTCCGTATAGTTCCCTATTTCTTTCGTGTTCTGCTTGAACGTTTTTCAAATATTGAACCAACTTAGAGTTCATTTTGATTTGACGAATGGAAGTTGGTGTTTTTGGATAAACCAAACTCCATGTCTTATTTTGAAATTGAAGTTGGCATCCAACGTTGATTGTGTTGGTTTCCCAATCTATATCACTAAACCGCAAAGCAAAACATTCGCTCACTCTTACACCAAGATATAATCCGAGCTGATAGGCTGTATAAAGTCCAGTCGATTGGAATCGTTTATCCATCCATTCAATTTGCGTTTGCGTATAATATCGAATTTCTTTGCCATATGCACGATAGTCTTTTGGCGGAACAACATCTTCCATCGGATTGTTGCGAATATATTTTTTCTTCTTCTTGGCATAAGCAAACAGAACGAGAAGAAAATTATAAACACTGCGAACATAAGATGCACTAAGCCCTTCTTCACCGTGCTTTGGCATCCTGTTCTTTTCATTTTGCGCTTTATAGTTGAGAAATTTTTGTATCTTATCGGTTGATATTTGATATAAATAATATTCAGCAAATTCCGGTTCGATTTGATTCCGATAAAGAGATTTATATCGGAGAACGGTTGAGTATTTACGAGTTAAAGGAGCTTCTTCTGTGATAAACTCTTCATACAGTTGTTGCATAGTAACCTTTTGGTTGGCATCAATATATTCTCCTGTCTTGAGTAAATCATTCTCCGCAGCGGTCATCGCCGCAGTTGCTTCTTTCTTAGTTGCGAACCCACCTTTTTCCTTTTGAGTTCGCTTTCCGTCGATTACACCAAGATCAATACGATACGACCACTTATCTCCTCTTTTACGAACAGTTCCCATTATCCACACCACCTTGTCCAAAGAACAGACGATTATTATGCTTTGAGTCGATTTTACCATAGTAGAAGATGTGTGTCAATGGAACTCAGAAAAATTGCCCACGAGGTAAATATTTCCAACATTCATTTTTTCTAGGCGTGGAGCCAGTTTTCAGACCATCCGTGGGCAAATCTTAGAAAACAGGAACAATTCGACTGTTTTAGCACCTCATGCCCACAATTTGCCCACAAAACAAAAAAATCTGTTCTCAACCGATAAAAACAGTTAAGAACAGATTTGAACAGATTATCCTATGACCAACAGCAAAACCTGCGTTCTGCAATTGTATTTTTTAACGTTTTTCGTTATAGCTCCACGTTGAAGTAGCGCTTCAGCAGGCCCTCGAAGCCACGGCCGTGGCGGGCCTCGTCCTTTGCCATCTCATGGACGGTGTCGTGGATGGCGTCCAGATTCAGAGCCTTTGCCTTCTTGGCCAGGTCCATCTTGCCGGCACAGGCGCCGCACTCGGCCTCGGCACGCATCATCAGGTTCTTCTTGGTGCTGTCGGTGACAACCTCGCCCAGCAGCTCGGCAAAACGGGATGCATGGTCCGCTTCCTCATAAGCATAGCGCTTGTAAGCCTCGGCGATCTCGGGGTAACCCTCGCGCTCGGCCACACGAGCCATAGCCAGATACATGCCGACCTCGCTGCACTCGCCCTCAAAGTTTGCGCGCAGACCGTCCACGATCTCCTGCGGCACGCCCTCGGCCTTGCCGATGCCCACCACATGCTCGGTGACGTAGGTGTTGCCGGTCTTTTCCACAAATGCAGAGGCCGGAGCCTTGCAGACGGGGCACTGAGCCGGGATCTCGCCTTCAGCAATATAACCACAAACGGTGCAAACATATTTCTTCATAAGAATAGACCTCCATCATTCTCTGTTTTTCTTTTGACCGAAGCAGCGGTGTTGGTACTCACCGGCGCTTCTCATGGCTCTATTATAGCGAATGATTCCTAGTTAGTCAAGGATAATTTTAAGAATTATTCCTACTTTTTTAAAATCTGGCAGGGTCACCAAAAACACGGTTTGAATTTTAGTTTATTTGCCCTATGCACCCTTTCTGCGCCTATGCGAACCCAGCAGAAAAGCCGCCCTGCAGTGCGCAGAGCGGCTTTCGCGGTTTGTACTATTATAGTATAGATATCAGACCTGCAGGTTGCTGCTGGAAGCGGCCTCGGCACCGTCGGCAGCGTCGAATTCGTAGTCGTTGCCCGGCAGGATGGCGTTGAGCAGGATGCCTGCGATGGCAGCCACAGCCAGACCGGACAGGTTGATGGTGACGCCTGCGATGGCAAAGCTGACGCCGCCCACCGAGTTGAAGCCCAGAGCGCACACCAGAATGACAGCAGCCACGATCAGGTTGCGGCTGTTGGTGAAGTCCACGCGGTTCTCGACCACGTTGCGCACACCGATGGCGGAGATCATGCCGTACAGCACGAAGCTGATGCCGCCGATGATGCCGGTGGGGATGGTGTTGATGACCGCCTCAAACTTGGGGCTGAAGCTCAGGATGATGGCCAGCACAGCGGCAATGCGGATGACCAGCGGGTCGTAGATCTTGCTCAGAGCCAGCACGCCGGTGTTCTCGCCGTAGGTGGTGTTGGCCGGGCCGCCCAGCAGGCCGGCCATGGTGGTGGCCAGACCGTCGCCCAGCAGGGTGCGGTTCAGGCCGGGGTCATTGATGTAGTTGTGGCCAACGGTGGCGCTGATGGCGGCAATATCGCCGATGTGCTCCATCATGGTAGCCAGTGCGATGGGAATGATAGTGAACAGAGCGCTGATGAACTCCGGGCTGCCGTCGATGGCGAACAGGCCCATGGCCTCCTTGTGCAGGGGGATGCCGATCCAGGCTGCCTCAGAGATGCGCTGGAAGTCCACGGCACCGGTGACCAGCGCCACGGCGTAGGACACCAGCACGCCGATGAGGATGGGCAGGATCTTGACCATGCCCTTGCCCCAGATGTTGCACACGATCACGACACCCAGTGCCACAAAGGCCAGGATCCAGTTGGACTGGCAGTTTTTGATAGCAGAGGGGGCCAGGATCAGGCCGATGGAGATGATGATGGGGCCAGTGACCACCGGCGGGAAGAACCGCATGATGCGGCGGATGCCGAAGGTGGAGATCAGCAGGCTGGCCA
>ENA-UOJE01000914-UOJE01000914.1-human-gut-metagenome-genome-assembly--contig:-C23-NODE-914-length-29595-cov-6.222309_pt1 | contig 29595 bp, 27 predicted proteins | sample MGYA00242341_ERZ723888 | MGnify/ENA metagenome assembly ERZ723888 | reverse complement strand
GATTTGATTATGAAAAATATAAAAGACCTGTTTTATCCTGAAACTTATACAGAAAAGATCAAGTAACTAGCAGTTAAGACGACAGAGATTGTAACAGATTTAAGCAGTAAGTTGGCTGGATGTTTCAGCTCTTTTGGAAAAGGGGCGAGTGATGCTTTTTCTCTTGTTGCGGAGAAATGTAGCAATACGTTCAGTAAAATGAGGAAAGGACTGAATAAATTCAATGTTTCTTTTAAGAATTCTGTAAAAGGTTTCCTCGCAGGCGGCGGGGCTTTCACTGTTATGGCGATGGGAGCCAAATCACTTTTTTCTCTCTTAGATGCGGGAATGAAAAATTTACAGCAAGAAACATTGGACTTGCTTGATAATCTAAGTGATGTCTTTTCACAGTATGAAAAAATGGGCAAGGGGCAGGAAAAGAAAGCCGAGACCAATAAATCAGCTCTTTCCGCTCTCGAAAGCTTACAGCTTCAGGATGATCCGTTGAATAATGAACAACGCCTTAATTCAGAAATATATATTGAAACACTGAAAAAATCTTATCAGGATTTGAATGTCGAGATTGATGAGACGACCGGAAAAATCAAGAATTTTGAGGAAATTCAAGCCAAAGTTCTTTCCGGCGACCGTGAAAAAGAAGCAGATAATTTGAAACGGCAGATCAAGACGCTTGAGAAACAGAATAATCTTGCGGCAGATAATCTGAAAAAGGGATCTACATTCAGCGAATATATCAGTAATGTGAAGGAGCAATATGGCTGGGGTAATGCAAAGGAATCCGGGGGAGTCCTGCAAAAAAATATAGAGAAACTGCTTGAGCTCCGTAAAAAACTGTATGATTTGGAGCATGAGAAAGATCCAGGAACTGAGGCGAATCGTATGTATCGTGCAAAAATGCAGGATAAGGAAGATAAAAAAGCCCAGCGTGCCAGACAGGAAACGGAGACGAAGTCTGGTGACAAGACAGGAACTGTTCAGGGGGATGAAACTTTTAATTCTAACCACGCTGAGCAGATTAAGCAGGAACAGACAGATGAAATAGAACGGAAAAATCTTCAGAAAGCAAAGGAGGCGGAGGAGGAAAAGAAAAAGGCTGAAGAAGGCAGGAAAAATCTCAATGAACAGCTCAAGGGCAAGGCGGAAAGCCTGAAAGACACGGCGATGCGCAATGCCGGGTACGGCAGAGAGGCGGCACAGGAAAAGGCTCTGCGCAACGCGGAAAAGACCAAGGGAAGCGCTCTGACGGAAAAGGAAAAAGCCAGAGTGATCGGGAATGCGGATCTGGAATGGGATATGGAACACAGGGAGGCGCCGCAACTGGGGGATCTCGCGATCAAGACCAATTCCCTGACCTCGCGCGGAGGATTCGCCACGGGCGCGGTCATGCCGGACAAGGATGCGGTCAACCGGCGCCTCGTCGAAGAAACCAGGAAAATGAATGAAATTCTTGGACAGATCAGTAAAAAAGTAGATGATATAGGGAAGTTTTAATCATGAAAATCAAATATCAGTCAATTCAGGATGAACGCAGCGAGAGCGGGCGCAGCGACAGCATTACTTATTACGGTTCGTATGAGGAGATGAGTGCTCTGCTGGAGGAACAGCAGATCAGCCCGGAGGACTCCGGACGGAAAGTCGTTTCCGCCATGGTGTCGCAGAGTGAGGGTGACTTATGGCAGTGTGAAATCAAATATCAGAACTCGCTCGGCAATCCCAGCGTGTCTGCGCCGGACGACAGTTACGGCAAAAAATCCGCACAGCTTTCCGGCGGAATGCTCTCCATGCCGCTGGAGTCGCACAAAGAGTATCGTGTCTGCTGGAATCATTATCTTGCGGCGGTCAAGGAGGTGACTGCCGTTCCGTCATGGTGGAATACCGCGACAAGCGCTGTTTTGAACGACAGCGACGGTGCCAGATACAAGTGGTTGAAGTCAATCAGCGAGCTTCCGGTCGGCAAGGACAACAACGGAAAGGAATGGCGAATTCTCAAAGACCCGCTGAAACCCGGCGTCGAGTCCTACGACGTTGCGACGTATCAGGTGACGGAATCGGCGAAATTTCCGTCGCCCGCGCGCGCCGGCAAAATGATCGCGGGCAGATTGAATAAAATCTCAAGCCCGGATCAGACCTTCGGCATTGCCGGCGGCAACTGGAAATGTGATTCCGCAAGTGTTTCATGGAACGGAAAATACTGGATCGCCACGCTTTCCTACACCAAGTCCGGCGACGACAAAGGGTGGGACGCGGATCTTTATGGGAACAAGAAATGAGGAATAGTTAATAGTTAATAGTTAATAGTTAATAGTTAATAGTGAATAGTGAATAGTGAATAGTGAAAAGAGGGTCAAAGGGATTCTTCCCTTTCCTCCATTCTTAACTGTTTAACTCTTAACTCTTAACTGAAAAAAGGGGTAAAACTATGAATCTGCCTGAAAAATTGAAGAACGGCGATGACTTCAAAAGAGGAGTCTTCGAGAAGATCAACGCCTTGATTGATTATTGCAAAAGCAGCGAAATCAGGGGCGACAACCGGACAGTCCGGATCAACCGGACTCCATCCGGCATTACAATCAGCGTCCTGCAGCAGAACCGTCTGGCAGCATCCGGTGGCGGGAGCGCGGCGGGATATACCGGTTATTTCAAGTTGGTGCTTGAATCACAGCCGGTAAGCGATGAACCGGGGGCGAACGTCGATTATTACGTGAATATCGTGGACGGGTCGACGTATGACGCGGAACAGAATCCGGTCAGCGGGAAAAGCGTGTGCAAAGTCAACAATGTGACGTATCAGCTTGACCCTTACCGGTCGGGCATGATTGCGGAGACAAGCATTTTCGCACTCAAATATACGGCTCCGGTGGCAGCCGATCCGGACGCCGGAACCGAAGCGGAACCGGCAAAAGTCGAAATCGTCAATCTTGCGGAGGAAGGCAGGAGTTATCTGCCCTCCGACACCTCCGAAAACTGCTGGTATCAGCTCGGCAGGGCGATTGTTTCCGCAAACGAAGACGGCACGCTCAATGTGGCGATACAGCAGGATCATCAGGGGACGGCAACCAACGGCATACCGCAAATTTTATGGTATGGATATTGTGCGGAGGACTATTGAAATGAAGACTCCGTGTCCGATTCTTTTATCACAAACAGGTGCCTTGCTCGGATACAGCCGCTCCTGGCCGCGTATGGTCTGCATGCCGCATTACCCGGTTGAGATTACAGATTATACTCTGCCAGCCCTGAAGAAGGGGGAAAATGCGAGCCTGAGTGAAGAACAACTGGTCGCCGGCGACATCCCGGAAGATTACGGTTCCGGGGTGTTGTCCGTGTCCGAGCGGAGAGTCCGCCCCTTGACCTTTTACTGTGACTCCGTCTCATGGGATGACACCGCCGCCAATGCGGATGACATGGTGGACAAGTCCGGCGACGGTTCCAGGGAAAATCCCTGGCGGAACGTGAATTACGCGATAAAAAAACTAAGCTGTCTTTTAAGTAATTTCTGCGGATATGCAAGACTGTGTGTAAAGGGCGTTGTTGATTACCGGATTACGGTGAGCAATGCTGATGTATCACATTACAGCAGGCTGATTGTAACGCCATGGAACGATGATGAAAACCGAAAACAGGAAATCAACCTTGACAGGATTTACAATGACGGAAAACCACATGGGATCAATGTTTTCTGCATTCTGTCCGGCTTTCACATCAAGATCACCGGGACAGGTATCGTCATAGCCGTTTACAGACCGTCGATCTGCATGAATTGCGAAGTAACCTTTGAAGATAATCAAACTTATGATTCCTATACTGCTTACAGGGGAGATTACCCGCGAGACTCTGTATTTTATCGTTGCACGGCAAATTTGAAAAATGTTTATTCCGTTTATGGGTTTTATGCGTATGAAGACAATATCTTCTATGACTGTTCCGTTCACGCCTTCGATTGTAAGCAACTGTATGGGTATTATTCGAACACCGGCAGCGAAAAAACCAGAGCTGTATTTTATCTTTGCACACTGGATGCCGTGTATACGGAATATGATGGAAACAGGGATATATATGGTTTCTGGGGGAACACTGTCTGTTACCGATGTTCCGCAACCTTCCATGGAAACGTCAATTATCTTTACGGATTCTACAACAGCCGATATTATGAAACCATGGCAAACGCGTCCGCGTATTATTCCTGTAAGGTGGATATGCAGGCGGTGGCCAATACCTTTTATGGCTTTTTCACGTCACATAATGCCGCGATCCATTGCAAAGTTGTCATGACGGGCACATATGTCAATACGGAACATGTCCATAGTCACACTTATCGCGGTTATTACACTGCTACCTGTTACTGCTGCAGCATTGAGGCGTCTGTTGCCAGCAATCAATCCGGCGAATTATATGGCGTTGTAAACAGCAGATTGGCGGTCCGATGCACTGCCGATATGACTTATTCTGTGAGAGAGAACAGCTACAGAGCATCCGCGGAATGCATCGCTTTTCATAATTGTGATAACGTTTATAACTGTTCGGCCTCCGTTTCGGCTTCGGCTTCCGCAACGCCGGATTCCGGTGGGAATTTTAGAGAGACTGAACAGGCGTGCGGCTTTTATGATTCATCCGGATGTCACGACCCATGCCATCATGTTTACCGGACGAAAGACGGAACTACAGACTACTGCAATTCATAAGGAGAAGATATGTCATACTCAAACATCACCAAAGAAGAACTGGAAGCGAAACTCAAACAACAGCGGGCGGAGCGCGAGGCAGCGGAAAAGTGCCCGACGTGCGGAGCGAGGCGGAACCGGGAATCCATGATGCGCCGGTTCGAGGATGAAATCGGGCATTTTCTGCGGGAAAACCGGTTCGTCAAAATGGACTCCTGCATTTTGTGCGTGCAGAAGCATGTCAGTCGCGCCATGGTTTATTACGAAGAACTCATGACCGCGCAGGGCTCCGGCACGGCGGACGGAACGGCGTCCGTATCCGTCATGAAAAATCACCTGAAAATCTTAGGGCATCTCGGATGTGCAATCGAGGAGTCCGAAGACTACCCGGAACTCAACGCCATGCTCATCGAGACGGAGCGCAATTACCGTTACGAAGGGCTCGGGCCCGACTGGGGGAAAATTATGGAAAAGTTGCGAGATAGCGAGATAGCGAGATAAAACAACTCTTAACTCTTAACTCTTAATTGAAAAAGAAGGGAAAAACAATGCAATTGACAGTAGATATTAACACAAAGAAAATGACGGATGCGACTGGGATGGTCGCGCTGGCGGCAGTGGACAAACCGCAGCTTTTTTACGGCACGCGGGAGACTCTCGAATTCACTTTTCTGAATGACGGAGAACCCGTAAACTTTACGGATACGGACACGTTCAGCGTTGCGCTGGACAACAATTTCATCCATACGGACTCGCTGATGGCGTCCTCTGCGGATGCAATGGTTATCGATGCCCGGAAAGGCAGGGTTGATATCCTGCTTGATATGAGGGCGGGATCGTTCAATGAAAAACTCAACGGAAAAGAATCCGTCGGTGCCTATCTTGAGGTGACGGTGCTGCATTCCGGCTCTACTGTTCCTGAAATGCTTTTGCAGGACCGTATTACCGCACGCGGTCGTGTTCAGACCGTGGAAGGGGCTCCGGAAAGCGCCGATCCGGAATATTATACATCCGCGCAGATTCGTGCGCTTCTGAGTGCGGGGTATGAGATGGAGTTCTCCGCGGACGGCGAAAGCTGGCACGCAGGACAGGCGGACGGCGATCTCTATTATCACTACCGGAACCGGAAGATCGGCGGCGAATGGTCGGATAAGATCATGATCCCGAAAGGCGAAAAAGGCGAAAAGGGAGACAAAGGTGATACCGGAGACAAAGGCGATACCGGTGAAAAAGGCGAAAAGGGTGACAAGGGAGATCGCGGCGAGGCGTTCAAAATTGACGCCACCGGTACATTTGCGGAGCGCTCCGCCTATGATGCCGGACTCAAGAACTTCGTATATCTGGCAACCGATACCGGCAATATTTATATCAAAAATTCCGACACGCCCGGCGATTGGTCTGATCCGATCGCATTCAAGGGCGAGAAAGGCGACATCGGTTCGCAGGGGGAACAGGGGCCGCAAGGCGAGAAAGGCGACAAGGGGGATCGCGGCGAGGCGGGAGCGGACGGATTAACTCCTGAGATTGACCCGGACACAAAGCACTGGATGATCGGCGGGAGTGATACCGGAGTGGTTGCCGAGGCAAAACTTGAAGGGGGAACGGCTGAAATTACGGAAGTTGCAGACAACATCGCGACACTCTCCGGAACAAATGTGCCGGTCGGCGTGAGAACAAACTCCGGCACATATTACCCCATCGAAAAAGGGTCGGTCGTGATTGACATTACCAACGGGCAAATCAAGCTTGACGTGACACCGTATCTCGCGTATGACAACGCCGCATCGTTTACGGGACCGTGGACGGTTTATTATGCGGCGGGTTCCAAAGGTGACAAAGGCGATAATGCTCTCTCGTTCCAGATCGGGACGGTTACAACCCTTGCTGCGGGCGCTTCGGCGACCGCTGAGGCTGCAATCAGCGATGAGGGACTCGTCACACTCAACCTCGGCATTCCGCAGGGGGCAAACGGTGCGGACGGTCAGGATGGTTCTGACGGAGAAGATGCGGATGCCACAGCGGCCATTGATGCGCACAATTCCGATGCATCAGCACATACCGCGATTCAGAATAAGTTCGCCAGCTATCTCCCCCTTGCGGGCGGGACGATGACGGGCGTTATCAACAGGAACGGAGCCCTGGTGCAGAATACGGTCTCCGGAGGATCTGTTTCATTGATTGCATCTCACACCGGTGCAACGGAGAAAGGCGCGGCACTCTACCTGTGGGATGAGGCGAACTCGACGTATCCCGGTTATTTCATATTGCGTGCAGGGCATACATCAGGTTACAGCGATCTAAGGGGAACCGCTCCCGGAGGGCTGACATGGAGGGGTGCATCTCTGATCGGCGAATGCTCAAAAACAATGAACGGCTATACAAAACTTCCGAACGGAATTATTATCCAGTGGGGAAGTACGTCATCCACAGCTTCAAGTGTATCTGCAACTTTCCCTGTCGCATTTACAGCTGCTCCAATTGTCATACCACACAGCCCATCGGATGGAGTCGGTATAGCAGTATCTGCTACGACCACATCTGCAACATTTACCATATCGTCTGGAAGCATAAACGTTAAATATATCGCCATCGGCTATTGATGAAAGGAGAATTGAAAAATGAAATATTACAAGAACGGCGGTTTTTACGACAAAGAAGTTCACGCGCTGGGGCTCGCCGGCGGTGATGAGACGAAGCTCGAAGAAACATGGGCGGCGTTCATCGCAGACGCCGTGGAAGTCTCCGATGAAGACTGGCAGGGGCTTATCAACGGTCAGGCGCAGGGAAAGCGCATTGAACCGGATGAAAACGGTTATCCGGTCGCTGTCGCGCCGCCGGAAAAGACACTCGACGAACTCAAGGCGCAGGCGGTAAATCAGCTCTGGCGGAACTACAAGGCGCATCAGCAGAAGTATGTTGACGCGGAGGATTTGACGCTGGCGACTCTCTGCGCCTCGCAGGGCAGTGCGAAAGGCTCGGCGGTCCAGCTTTGGGTCATGAATCTCTGGGCGCAGTATTACACGGTCAGGGACGCGATCACGGCGGCGGAGACGTCGGACGCGCTGGCGGCAATTGATCTGACGGCTGAATCGTATGGGGAACCGCCTTACACGATTCGCGAACTGAACGAAGAAGCCGCAGCGTTTCTTGCGAACAGCGGTGAACTGTGAGGAGGCAATGTTATGAGTGAATATTTATTGACAGATCTGCCGCGTTACGTGAAAACGGCGCCGCGGGAAAATTTCGCGAACAGCGTTGTGAAAGAGGGGGCGGTCCTGCTTTTCAGCGAAGACGGCGAGACGCTCGTTGCAAAACATCCGGACGGCACCTTTTCGGAAATCGGCTCCGGAAGTTCCGGCGGCGACACATCCGCATTTGAATCCGACGCAATGGCGATCATAGGGACGCCGACAGGAGGCGGCAGCGGCGGAGAATCAGGAGGCGGCAGCGGTGGAGGAATGACAAGCAGGAACAGTCTCTATTATTTCCCGTTGGATACAGATTATAAATCGTATGGAAGAAATTCAACTTTTGAATTAAGTGCAAAAGATGATGACGGGTTTGTTCCTGCACATTTCAATTTTGGTGCAAAAGCAACTGGAAATATAGATGTAAGTACTATTTTTAAGTCTGATTTTACTATTGATTTCTGGTCCAAGGTTATCTCTGCCAGCGGCAATGGACTCGTTTACTTTTATTATCTGTGGATGACTGGGGCTGAACAGTCTTTATTAACTTATCAGTTTTATGGCAATGGCAGTGACCAACACCATTCTATCAATGGACATTCAATTACTCCTGACGATAATTGGCATCACTTTGCAATTGTCAGAAATGGAACGAATGTCAAGACATATATGGATGGAACAGAAATACTTTCTGCTGAGGCAACAGACTTTAAGCTTGATGAGGCACAATATCTTCAGGTGGACGGCGGGACAATCAATAATACATTGAATGGCTATCGTTCCACACCTCTTACGCTTGACGAGCTCCATATCACGGACAGTGCTCTCTGGACTGCGGATTTTGCCCCGCCGACACTGGCAAACAGCTTAATTTGAGGAGGTTATTTATGGCTTTGAATGATATTTTGACAAGTATGGACGGCGCCCGTGATGCGCTCGTGACGGCGATCAACGCAAAAGGCGGAAGTCTGGCGGATAACGCGACGCTCTACCAGTGTGCCGATGCGGTCGGCAGTCTCTCCGGCGGCACCTCAGCGGAGTATTACAAGTGCGCGTCTGTCAATTCCGGAGCATCACTGCTGGAGGGTCGCACTATGACTATGTCTTTTCATGATGCCATCGACTTCGATCACGCCACAGAACCCACAGTGATTCATCTGACGATGACTGATACCACCAAGACAGGACTCGACAGGGAATGGGTGAGTAATGATGGGGTATACACGTTCAAGAAATACGTGTCTACTATGGAAGGTTATATTTCATGGGGACTTTATAAGGATAACGGAAATACCTGCACGCACTATATCACAACTGGACTGTTAAATCCAACTACAATCACTACCGATGCTGAGGGTAACTCAGTTGATCAAAGGGACCCGTGGAGAATAACACAATTATACAGCGAGGCTGGCGGCATTGACACCGGAATAATATCATGGGTTTTCTCGAAAGAAGCAACAGGTGGTAATACATGGAGCGGCTACAAGGCGGTATTCGACTCGACAGCCGGAACGTGGAGTTTCGAAAGCGATGTCACAGCGGGGCTGGCATATACCAGCGTCACGCCGGTCGTTGGAGTAATTTATACGATAGACGCTTTGGTGACTGTTGCCTCTGTTTACACAGGCTTTTATGCTACAAGCTCGCCGCTGAATCCCGGCAGTAACAATTCAGGTGTCTGGGAAATTACGGCTTCAAGTTTTCTGGATTCAAACAGGAACGCGTACAAAGCTTTTGATGAGGATTTGAATAGCGACAGGGGATGCTGGCACAGCCAATCCGGTATGCCGCAATGGATACAGTGGCGAAACACAGAATCAAAAGTTTTAATCAAATCCTATTTTTTACAAAACCGGAGTGGCGGCGCGGGAGACTTTTATCCTGTGGAATGGACTCTGTCAGGTTCCGATGATGGTGTGGATTGGACAGAGCTTGATAACGTTGTAATACAGAATTCTGATACAGCATCGGGGTCTAAAACATTACGCAACCTTGCATCCAACAACACTGCATATTATTACCACAGAATAACTGTCACAAAAGCCTATAACAACAGTTATGCGACAATAGGCTTCCTCCAGGCATTCAATTACTTGCAGGAATAAGAAAGGTATCATCATGAGCACAGCAACAATTGAGGAAATCGCGGAACTGCGGAGACTCTGCACCGATTATGATCTCGATGGACGGCAGATTCTTGACGGTTATCTGAACTCGGAACTGACACACATCTACAACGGCGCAGGTCCCGACAGTTGGCACGATTGGAGCCGGAAGACTCTGACCGCCGTCATGCGTCTGTATCAGCCTCTGGTTCTGATTCACGATGTGCAGTTCCACGAGTCGGACGGAACACTCGAAACTTTTAATAAAGTCGTCGCGGACTGGAAGCGTAACACACGTAAAATCTTCGACGCGGAATATCCGCTCTGGACATGGCGCATGTTACGTCCGTCCTACCGCGCGGAACGTGCCTACTGGTATAGTGTAATGCAGGCGTCGAATCTCGGCATCAGCGGCACAACTGCCTATAACGCATGGCTCGACGCATACAAGAGGAGGATACAGAAATGACACTGTCGATTGAAGCTGTCATGAGCACATTGACTGTGGCTGTTCTTGCCTCGATCGGAGCTTATATCGGAACGATACGGTGGATTGCGAAGATCGATAAAAACAAAGTCAGTCACGATGTCTGTTCACGGCATCGCATGAATTGTCCATGTCTTTCAGATATTGTGGAGCTGAAAGGTATGGTCGGCTATAAAAAAAGGAGAAAGAAAAGATGAAATATGTATTCCTCGCTGCAATTTTTATTCTGATTTCAGTGCTTAGCGCCTGTTCCACTACGATTAATAATTATGGCAATGACAATAAACTGGAACTTTCTCCGGCGCGAAATCTTTATCCCGATGTTTCTGTGATGAACGGATTGTCGGTAATTCCCCGGAGCAATGAAGCGGCGGAAGAAAAATAAAACTGCAACATACGGTAAAGTGGACGGACCGGTTTTCATGATGAATCCGGTTCGTCCTTTTTTCGTGCGGAAATAATCTGATACCGGGTGGACTCAGGCATGTTTTTTTATCATCTTGAAAATACGGCACCGTATGATATATTGACCGGTGCCGCCATACTCAAATACCGAAGGAGGCAGGATCAAGATGTTGAAGGCTGTTATTTTCGACTTTGACGGAACCGTATGCGATACTCTCCCGCTTTGCATTGCCGCTTTCAGAAAATCCATCGAGCCACTGGCTGGCAGACGTTTTTCCGATCAGGAGATTACTGCGACATTCGGTCCGAGTGAGGAAGGCACCATCCGGGCATTGATTCCGGAGTTTTATGAACAGGGAGTTGCCGATTATCTGAAACATTACCGTGATCTCCATGCAATGTGTCCCGCGCCGTTTGGCGGAATTCCGGAGTTGCTTCGGGAGTTGCGGCGGAAGCATGTGATTACTGCGCTTGTCACCGGCAAGGGACGCAGGAGCTGTGATATCTCGCTGGCGTATTACGGGTTTGCAGAACTGTTCGATGTCGTGGAGACGGGTTCTCCTTCCGGACCGGATAAACCCGAGGGAATCCGCCGTGTCCTCAAACAGTTTCGGCTGAAAGAGGAGGAAGCCGTATATGTCGGCGATGCACCCAGTGACATTCAGTCCGCAAGAACGGCGGGCATACCGGTGATTTCCGCGGCATGGGCTCCCTCTGCGGAGCCGGAGGTTCTGCTGAGCCTGAAGCCGGACCGGATTTTCTATTCCGTTGCGGATTTCAGGAGTTATCTGGACTCGCTGACGCATGGTATGAAATAATTCAAAAATTAAACTATTTCCGCTTTTTCATTTGCAAAAAACGCAGTTTGCGTGTAGAGTCCTTTTTTCAGCAATAGAATGAATGAAGGACTCTTTGAAAGATGGATTCGGATAATTCTTTCCCGGAGAAGCCGGACTTCGGCAGGACATGGAAGAAAAATCTTACCATGGTCTGGATCGCACAGTTTTTTTCCCAGATCGGTTTTGCTTTCGGGCTTCCGTTTGCACCGTTCTACATGCAGGAAATGGGGGTGACGCGCGGCAATATTGATTTCTGGGTCGCGCTGTTCGGGGCAGGGACCCCGCTGACTATGATGTTGTTTGCGCCTGTCTGGGGGGCGCTTGCCGATAAATACGGACGGCGTAAAATGCTTTTGCGCTCTTATCTCGGCGGCGTGCTTGTCCTCGGCCTGATGGGAGTGGTTCATGCTCCGGTTTACCTGATTCTTCTGCGACTGGTTCAAGGCGCGTTATGCGGCTCGGTTTCCGCGGCTCAGACTCTTGTCGCAACGCATACGCCGGAGGAACACAGCGGTTTTGCGCTCGGTTCCCTGAACAGCGCGGTGTTTTCCGGCGCTTTGACCGGCGCTTTCATCGGCGGTTTCGCCGCGGAATATTTCGGATACCGGACCGCTTTCCTCATCTCCGGTTTTCTGATGCTGATTCCGTTTCTGCTGGTTTTGTTCGGCGTACATGAATATTTCGTTCCCCTGCTTCACAGCCACCGCGGTTTTTTCAGTTCGATCACTCCCAAGAAAAGACACCTTGCGCTGGCATTGCCGCTTCTGTTTCTCATGGGCACCGTGATGTTTGCGCGGCAGTTCGACTCGTCCTTTATTCCATTGTTCGTTCAGGATATCAACGGAGGGATCGACGGAGCGTCCGCATGGACGGGCGCGCTGCAGGCGTTCTGCGGGATTGCGGGAGTGCTTTCCGGTTTTCTTCTGGGATATCTGGCGGACCGGCATCCTCCGGGCGTGATCGCGATTTATTCCGCATTGATTACGGCGGGATTCATGTTCAGCCTGACTTTTGCGCACAGTATGTTTTTCCTGTTCAGCGCCCGTTTTGCTATGATTTTCGCCAGCAGCGGGCTTGATCCCGCACTTCAGATCTGGCTGTGCCGCAAGACGATTCCGCAGACACGCGGGCTGATTTTCGGCTGGGCGGCATCGGCACGTTCTTTCGGGTGGTTCATGGCGCCGCTGGCGGGAGGGATTGTCACGAAATATCTCGGTATCCGCTGGCTGTTTGTGGTCGGCCCGGTCTTTTTTATCCTGATCATGTTTCTCATCATGCGCGTCATGAGGCGTTTTTCAGATTTCCGCGAGGAGGAGACATAATCTCTTTCAAAATGGAATCATGCTCCGCAGGTATCTGTCCTGACATTTCTTTTACAAGCCTCCCGCATATGCCGGAGGCTTTTTTCATTGCTTTTAACAGAACTCTAACACTTTCTTAATTTCCGCTGAATCCTGTGCTTGTATATTGTTGGAAAAGAAGCGGGAAAGAAGTTAACGGAACTTTAATAATCGCTTCACAGAGGGCTAATCAACGGGTGTTATCTTATTGGGTATCGACGGCGGAAATGCCGGAACCCAAACAAAGAAACAAAGGAGTTTCCATGAACGACAAATGGTTTCGAATCAGTCTCGGCGGCGCCTGCGGACTGCTGTGCGCAATGGATGCGGCAGCTTTCGATCCCGCTTCCGAAACGAAAGAACCCGCACCGGACAAAGTCCAGAAAATCAGATTCAAGGAGGATGACGCCCAGAATTACATGGTCAGCAAAGTCTACGACCTCAAACATCTCAAGGCGAACGACCTGGTGCCGTTTGTCCTCGGAGCCGTGAAGCGTTATGCTTCCAACTCCACAGTCGACCGGATCAATTATACCTCAGCCAAACAGATGATCGTCGTTACCACCGGCGTCAGGATGATGCCCTATGTGGATGACATGATCGCCAAGCTGGACCGGCCTTCCGCCAAACGCGGTCCTTTCGGTTCCCTTCTCGACGGAACCGGAATTCAGCGTTATGTCTATACTCCGAAATTCCGTTCCAGCCAGGAGATTGTGGATCTCATGATCTCCACCGGAATTCCCTCCAATGCGACGAGCGACCGGAAGCAGGATGCGACTGTCAAATATGATGAAGCCACGAACCTGATCTACTGGAAAGACTCCGAACGCAAAAGCAGCGACCTGATCAAATATATCGGATGGCTCGACCGTCCGCTTCCGCAGGTGAATCTGACATTCCATGTCTATGAGATCCGCGAGAGCACGATGCGCGATCTCGGCGTCGATTACCTTGCATGGAAAAACGGCCCCGGAATGGATCTCATGGCAGCCGGATTCAATCTGACGAGCCTGAAGCTGAATGAGGCGCTGATTCAGAAGCTGCTTCAGATCGCACCCTCGGCTTCAGGCGCATTCTCCTATTCCTACGGCGGATTTTTCGTGGCTCCGGCATTTGATATGAGCTTCATCCGTCTTCTCCAGCAGAACGGAAAGGCGACGCTTGCAAGCAGCGGCAGCCTCACGATTACCAACAAGGAAGGCGGAAGTTACGAACTTGCATTTTCGCCTGAATATCAGAATCTCGTCAAGGACGGCGAAGAAAACGACAAGACGTTCATCCGTTCTTCCAGGCCGGAATTCGCCGTCACGGTCTCCAATCCGGTGATCTGTTTCAACTCCGTCAGGCCGGATAAGGACGGGCTCCTGCCTTTTACAAGGGAGGATTACAGTAAGAAATTCGGCGGCAACGTCAACTTCAACTATCAACTGAATTCTTCGCAGGTCGTCGAGCGCAACAATTACGGCGAGGAACTGACGGAATCCAGTACCGTCGATTCCTATGTGACGATGGCGGTCAATCATGAAAAGCTCCTGACCTCATGGACCAAGGATTCCGAAGTGGAACAGACGATCGGCGTTCCGTTCCTCTGCGAAGTCCCGGTGCTGAAATATATATTCGGCTACACTACGAAAAATATTGATAAAACCCATTTCTTCCTGACCGTCACCGCCGAGTTTGTCCACCCCGATGCGGATATCGCGGAACTCTCCGGCCGCATGACTTCTCTGACGGATCTTGTCCCCGCGAAGAAATAACAGAGGAATGAAGCAATCATGAAAAGAAAGAATATGAAAAGACAGGCTGTCACAGCATTTCTCGCTCTCTGCGGATCGGCGCTCCTTGCAAATGAAATGCCGTCCAATAATGCGAATCCCGCATATTTCCCGTCCATGGTGCAGGCGCAGCTCCGCCTGAATATCAGGGAGGGGGCGGAGATGGTTCATTTCATCCGTGACACCAACGATCCGAAGATCATCACAAAGACTTATCTCCTGAAACATGCCGACGCCTATGCGATTCGCCCCTACCTGCGCGAAATGGTGCAGGCTTTGCGTGTGAACTACAAAGACGGCGATGATCCGAATCAGCCGCACAACTACTACAACATCTATCGCACGAAAAGCGGAATTGCGGTTCCCGCCGGAGTAGAGTGCATCAAATTTGCGGACGGCGTCGGCGCGGTCATCATTTCCGCAGAAGAATACCGTTTCAAGGACAGTCCCAACGGCATGGGAATCGACTCCATCGTCGCCCATCTCGACAAGCCCGGCATGAGAAACTCGTCCGGCCAGCCGAAATTCATCTATTTCCCCGCAAACCGTCCGGCGAGCGAACTCAATACGATGATCAAAAACGTCGGTGCGAACATGTCCGACGATACGGTGGAACTGATCGGAGGCAAGGACAAGGTCGCAGTTGACAAGGGGTTGAACTGTCTCTTCTTCAACACCGCGCTCTATTCCCGCAAGAATATCGAAGACATGCTGAAACTTTACGATGTCCCGCATCCCGAAGTCCGCGTGAAATATATGATCTATGAGATCTACGCGGAAAACGACGGGCGTCTCGGCGCCGACTTCCAGGCATGGAAAAACAATGACGGCGCGGACTTCTTCAGCACGGGCGCAAGATATCGCGACAACTGGTCCGCGACTTTCGGCGGCGGACTTCAGCGCGGCGCAGGCTCCGGCAATTCCCAGTATTTCAATTTCAATCCGAAGTGGAATACCCGTTATCTCGACTTTCTTGTTTCCAGGGGGAAAGGCAAGGTCGCATATACCGGCGAACTTTCCATCCGCAACAATAAAAAAGGCTCTCTTGTGAGAAACACCGGAATCGTCTATGCCAGACAGGGCGATCAGATCAATCCGGCGTTCACAATGCAACTCGGAAACAACTATGACGAAAACGGCGCCGTGACGCCGGTGACAGACATGGTGGACATGGGCGGAACGACGGTTACGGTCGTGCCCGCGAACGCCGTGATCGGCGCGGCAAAGACTGCCGACGCCAACGGGGATGTCCGCGTGACTCTGACTGCGCACAACGGAGCCCGGTTCTATAAGAACGGACAGGAATGCGGGAAGAAAGTCGTGGTCTCGGACAGTGTGAAAGGGATCACCTGGGGCAAGGATGAAACTGTCCTTTCCGACAGCGGATTCAAAATCGAGGAAGGAATCTCCAACGGCTACCAGTTCAAGATGGATGTGACGCCCTCCGTTACGGCGAATGCCACGATTCTGGATGTGTCCATCAAATCGAATACCCTGATGGGATACCTTTCCGACGGCACTCCGCGGCAGTCGCAGCTTGAGCCTTTGACGACCCGCATCATGATCGGCAACAAAAACAACCGCTTCGTGATCGGCGGCATTGAAAAACTGGATGTCGTGAGAGGGCAGGGCGGTATCCCGATTCTCAAGGATATCCCGCTGATCGGCTGGGCGTTCTCGACGGAAAGCGAGTCCACCAAGAAATCGCAGCTGGTCGTGGTGGCGGAATGCGAAAGTGTCCGTCCGGACAGCGCGGTGCCGGAAAATATCAATTCCGATATTCAGGTCATCCGCGATGCGGTCAAAGGTGCCGGAAACCATAATTCCTACGGCTATGGACAATGGGGCTTCGATTCCGGGAAGAAACTTGATTTGAACACATATTGATGAAAAAATGAGGCAGGGCGGGGAAGACTGCCCTGCCGTGAAACAGACTCAACAATACAGTTTCCCGGAAAAGTCCGGAAGACTGAAAACAAGGAGAAATGGTATGTTGAAACAAACTCTCGCAGTACTGGCAGGGGCTCTTGCATTGAGCGCCACCGCCGCGGACCTCACGATCAACGGAGTCGGCGCTTCGTTTCCCGCGCCGGTGTATCGGGTCTGGACTTACGGATTCAGCAATGTCAACAAGGATATCCGCGTGAACTACCAGCCGCTCGGTTCGGGCGCCGGAATCAATCAGATCAAGGCGGAAACCGCGAATTTCGGCGGAACCGACAAGCCGCTCAAAATTGATGAACTCAACAAATCCGGGTTGCTTCAGTTCCCGATGCTCAGCGGCGGCGTGGTGCTGGTTTACAATCTGCCTGGAATCAAGACAAACCAGTTGAAGCTGGATCAGGCGGTTCTTGCCGATATTTTCCTCGGGAAGATCAAGAATTGGAGCGATCCGCGCATTGCGGCTCTGAATCCGGGGCTCCGTCTGCCGAAACTCAAAATCACCGTTGTGCACAGAACCGACAGCTCCGGGACAACTTACATTTTTACGGACTATCTTGCAAAGATATCGAAAGAGTGGGCGGAAAAAGTCGGCGCCGGCTCCGATGTGAAGTGGCCCGCGGGAATCGGCGGAAGCAAAAACCCCGGTGTCTGCAACATGGTCAGAAAGAGTCGCGGAGCAATCGGCTACACGGAATATACCTTTGCAACGGAATACAGGCTTCCGGTCGCGTCATTGAAGAACAGGGACGGTAAATTCGTCACGGCTGACAGCGGGGCGTTTTCCGCCGCAGCCGCACATGCCGACTGGAAAGCGGATCAGGGCTTTTACCAGATGCTGACCGATCAGCCCGGCGCGGACAGTTGGCCGATTGTCGGCGTCACCTACATTCTGATCCACCGCGACCAGAAAAACGCCGCCGTTGCCGGAGCGATGCTCAAATACTTCAACTGGTGTTTCACGAGCGGGCGCGCCTCCGCCGCGAAGATGCACTATGTCCCGATGCCCGGAAACGTGGTCAAGATGATCGGCGATTACTGGAAAAACGAGATCACCGTCAACGGACAGAAAAACGCACTTTAAGAGAAACGGACCCTGAGGCATGTTTTATCAGTTCGGAAAGAAAGAAAATATCCGGGACCGGATGTTCATGATCCTGACGCTCCTGTGCACCTTCATCCCTCTGGTGGTTGCGGCCGGATTCTTTATCCTGCTGGGGGGCAACTCAAGTGAAGCGTTCCGGACATTCGGTTTCAAATTCATCCTGTCGACGCAGTGGGACCCCGTCCAGCAGCTTTACGGAGCGCTCCCGGCGATCAGCGGAACGCTGGTGACGACGGTGATCGCGGTCGGCATCGCGGCTCCGCTGGGATTCATTACCGCGCTGTTTCTTGTGAATGCGCCGAAATGGCTCGGATATCCGCTGAGTCAGGCTTTGGACCTGCTTGCCGCGATTCCCAGCATCATCTACGGAATGTGGGGGCTTTTCGTCCTCGCCCCCGTGATGCAGGATTACATCCAGCCGTTTCTGGCTGATACGCTCTGCCTCGGGAAAGTGCCGTTCTTCGGCGAGGATTACAACGGGTTCGGCTTCCTGACCGCCGGGCTCATCCTCGCCCTGATGATTCTTCCTTATATCTGCGCCGTCATGCGCGATGTGTTCCGCATGACTCCCGCCCCGCTTCAGGAGGCTGCCTACGGGATCGGCTGCACCTCGTGGGAAGTGGCTTCGCACATTATCCTGCGCTACGGCATCCGCGGGATTTTCGGAGCGGTCTTCATCGGACTCGGACGCGCTCTCGGCGAGACGATGGCGGTTCTCTTCGTAATCGGCGGCGTTGCGGAACTTCCGGTCTCTCTGTTCGGGAGCGGGACCACGATCGCCGCGACTCTCGCAAATAATTTCAATGAGGCGGACGGGCTTCTCCGCAGTGTCCTTTTCGCTCTCGGGCTGATTCTGATGCTGCTGTCCCTCTCCGTTCAGGCAGTTGCTCAGCTCTATCTGAAGAATATGGACAGAAAGAGAGGTGAAAAATGAGTGAAGTGATTTCTGCCGCCAGACGCCCGATGTTTTTCCGGAAACTCCTGAACTCGGTGATGTGGCTTCTTTCCGTGGCGGGCGTCGCGCTTGCGGTTTTCTGTATGCTGTGGATTCTCTGGTCGGTCATCAAAAACGGCGCAGGGGTGATCAGCCTCGACTTCATCTTCTGCGGGAGCAAACCCGCGGGCGAACCCGACAACGGAGTCGGAAATGCGATCCTCGGAACCATTTTCATTACCCTGATGGCGGTTCTGATCGGAGTTCCCGCCGCTTTTGCCGGAGGCATCGGGCTCGCCATCTACGGACAGAACAGCAGACTCGGCAATCTGATCCGGTTTTCCGTCAACGTGATGATGGGGCTGCCCTCGATTCTCGCCGGCGTGTTCGTGTATGCCCTGCTGGTCGTCACGACCGGGCACCGTTCGGGGCTCGCCGGGTCGCTCTCCCTTGCGATCATCATGTTTCCGGTTGTCATGCGCACGACGGAGGACATGATCCTGATGGTGCCTGCCGCCGTTCATGAGTCCTCCCTTGCTCTGGGGATGACGCGCGCACGATCGGTGCTGTGCATCGTCTGCCGGACCATCAAAGGGGGACTTGTCACGAGCATCCTGCTCGCCGTCGCCAGAACCGCCGGCGAGACCGCTCCGCTTCTGTTTACGGCGCTCTGGAGCGATGCCTGGCCGTGGCAATATTTCACACAGCCGACCGCGAACCTTCCGGTTCTCATCAACGAATACGCCACCAATTCACCGAGCGAGGAGATGCACGCCATGGGCTGGGGCGCCGCATTCCTGATCACGATAACATTACTGCTGATGAACATTGTCCTCCGTTACATCTGCAGGGAGAAGAAAAATGCTTGACATGACCATTCACAACGAAGAAAGACCGAAAATCAAAATCGCCGCGAAGAACCTCAACTTCTTTTACGGAGACCACCAGTCGCTGTTCGACAACAATCTGGAAATCCCGGAGAACCGCATCACCGCCGTGATCGGGCCCTCCGGATGCGGAAAATCCACTCATCTGAGAATTTACAACCGCATCTTCGAACTCTACCGCGAACAGCGTGTCGAGGGGGAGGTCATCATTGACGGGCAGAATATCCTTGACCGCAATGTCGATGTGCTGGAACTCCGGCGCAAGGTCGGCATGATCTTCCAGCGCCCGACTCCGTTCCCGATGTCCGTTTTCGATAACGTCGCTTATGGAATGCGGCTTCACTTCAAACTCAGGAAGAACGAGATTGCCGAACGGGTGGAAGCGGCTCTGAGAGGCGCGTCCCTCTGGGACGAGGTCAAGGACAAACTCAACGGCAGCGGACTGGCTCTTTCCGGCGGGCAGCAGCAGCGTCTCTGCATCGCCCGCACAATCGCCGCCGAACCGGATATTCTTCTGCTCGACGAGCCGACTTCCGCCATCGACCCTGTCGCCACGCTCAAAATCGAGGAACTGCTTCTGAAACTGCGCCGGAAATTTACGATCGTGATCGTTACGCACAATATGCAGCAGGCGTCGCGTATCTCGGATTTCACCGCCTTTTTTTACAAAGGGCATATCATCGAGCATGACACGACGGCAAAAATTTTCACCAATCCCTCAAACAGGAAAACGGAAGAATACATCACCGGACGTTTCGGCTGATATCAAAGGAGAAATACGGAAATGAAAACACATCTTTATAAAGAGATCCGCGCGCTGGACCAGAAACTTTATTCACAGGCGGTGGATGTCGCCGAAATGCTTGGAAATGTCGTCAAGGCGTTTTTGAACGGGAATACGCAGGCAGCCGCGAAGACTGTCGAAAAAGACGAGGATATCGACCGGAACGAGATCATGATCGAGGAGGAGTGTCTCAAGCTTCTTGCCCTTTACCAGCCTGTCGCGGGAGACCTCCGCTACATCATTACCGTGCTGAAAGTCAACGGCGAACTGGAGCGCATCGGCGATCTCGCCGTGGACATCGCCGAGTTTACGACGGATGCGAAACTCAACTGCATCGTGCCGCCGCTTCCCGTCGATTTCGAGTCCATGACCGCTTCCGTCCGCCGGATGCTGGATTCTTCGATCAAAGCGCTTTCCAGCCATAATGTGCCCCTTGCCACAGAAGTCATCATGGGGGATGACGTGATCGACGAACTTCATGAGCGTTATTCGGAGCATTTTCCCGAATGTGTCAGGAATGCCCCCGAACATATCGCGACTTATCAGGCTCTGCTCGGCGTCTCGCGCAGTCTGGAACGGATTGCGGACTGTGCCACGAATATCGCCGAAGATGTGATCTATCTGGAGTCGGGGCGGATCGTGCGTCATGCCAATTCCCGCTTTTCCTGCGACGGAGAACACACTTCCGTGATTGAAAAAGAGCTTTGACGCACTATTTTACAATACCATGAGTTTGAGTTGTTTTTAACCTTGAAAGGTTTTGCCCATGAGCAAAGAAAGAATCATGATCGTCGAGGATGAGGAATCCATTCAGGAACTGATCAAGTATAATTTGCAGCGGGAGGGCTATCTGGTGCCGGTCTGCTGCGAAAATGGCGAGTCCGCCCTGGAGAGCGCGGTTACTTACAAACCGGACCTGATTCTGCTTGACCTGATGCTTCCGGGAGTGGACGGGCTTACCGTCTGCAAAAATCTGAAAGCGGATCCCGTCACGAAGCATATTCCGGTCATCATGCTGACCGCCAAAAGCGAGGAAAGCGATGTCGTGATCGGTTTGGAACTCGGTGCGGACGATTATATAACAAAGCCGTTCAGTCCGAAAATCCTGACGGCGCGCATCCGTGCGGTTCTCCGCCGCATCGCCGCGCTTGAGGAGGTGCCGGAGGATGAAAAGGAGCTTTCGCGCGGACCGCTTCACATGAACTCCGCGCGCCGTTCCGTCACGCTGAACGGGCAGGAGCTCGACCTGACCTGTTCCGAGTTCAACATTCTCTACCATCTGGCGAAACGCCCCGGCTGGGTGTTCACCCGGAATCAGATCGTGAACGCGATCCGCGGCGACGATTACCCCGTGACTGAGCGTGCGATTGATGTTCAGATTGTCGGGCTCCGCCGTAAAATGGGGGCGTTCGGCGAGCTGATCGAAACGGTCCGCGGCATCGGATACCGTTTTTCGCAGGAGCCGTAACCCATGAAAACATTCAATTTCAAACTGTTCATCTATCTGCCCCTGATTCTCCTGCTGGCGATTGCGCTTCTGCTGTTCGCCGTCTATAAGCAGGCGGCAAATCTGGAAAAGGGCTATTTCGAGACGATTCGCAATGATCTTGCCGCGCGTGATTTCCTGATGAGTGAAACGGTCGCCGGATACATCCGCAAGGGTGAACTTGACAACCTGCGGGCCTACTGCCGGAAAATCTCCGGAAAAATGGATACCCGTGTCACTGTGATCGACGACAAGGGGAAAATCCTTGCCGACTCGGAGAATGACCCTCATTTCATGGAAAACCATCTGGAACGTCCCGAGGTCGCCTCCGCTCTGGATGGAAAAGCCGTGGGAGCGACCCGGTACAGCAGCACACTCGGAACCTATATGTCCTATTACGCCATGCCGTTGGCGGTGGATGGGAAAACATACTGTATCCGGACGGCGGTTGGAGCCGCGCGTCTCGGCATCCTTCTGAAACAGGCGTTCCGCACGATTCTTCTTGCGGGGATCATCGGCGCACTGGTTGCCGCCGGGCTCGCTTTCTACCTGTTCCGGCTGATTACGCATCCTCTGGATGAACTTCGCCGCGCCGCCGACCGCGTTGCGCAAGGCGATTATGACGTGAGTCTGCCAGTTCCGGACAACGGCGAGGTGCGGAGTCTTGCGATTGCCCTGAACTCCATGAGCGAGGAGCTCAAAGCGAAGCTGGCGAAGATCACACGGGAGAAAAATGAACGTGACGCGATTCTGTCCAGCATGACGGAAGGTGTGATCCTTGTGAAAGGCAACGGCATCATCAAACGCTGGAACAAGGCCGCGGAGGCTATGTTCAACTTCTCCGCCGATGGAAACCGGCTCTCCTTTGCGGCGATTGTAGGCAGCCGGGAGTTGATCAAACTGACCGAGGATGCGAAGAATGCCGATGGTATTTTTGAATCGGAGTTGACACTCAACATGCCGGACGGCGAACGCAGTTTCATTGCGCGTGCCGGCCGTTTGAATCTCGGCGAAAAACGCAAACCCGGTGTGCTTCTCGTTATTACGGACATTACCGTGATCCGCAGACTGGAGGAGTTCCGCCGTGATTTCATCGCCGATGTCACGCATGAGATCAAAACGCCGTTGACCTCGATTATCGCCGCCGTCGAAACTCTGGAGAGTGTCGGGGATGACAAAGAGGCGCAGAGCCGTTTCATGAAGATCATCACCCAGCAGGCGACGCGCCTGAACGCGCTGGTTCAGGATATCCTGAGCCTTTCAAATCTGGAGCACAAGCGCTTGAGTTCCTCTGATGAAATGCCGGAAATTTCGGTGGAGGGTGCGGTGCGCGAGGCTGTGGAGCTCTGCCGTCCGCGCGCCGAGGCGAAAAACATCAGGCTGAATCTTGAGATTGCGGATAATGTGATGATTCATGCCGACGCCCAGCTTCTGGAGCAGGCGGTCATCAACCTGATCGACAACGCGATCAAATACAGCAATGAAAATTCCGAAGTCAAAGTTACGATGAAACGGAGCGGCGGCAACCTGTTCCGCATTGACGTGCTTGATCATGGAATCGGGATTGCGAAAGAGCATCAGGAACGGGTTTTTGAACGTTTCTACCGTGTTGATAAGGCGCGGAGCCGCAAACTCGGCGGGACGGGGCTTGGACTGGCGATTGTGAAACACGTGGCATTGCTTCATGGCGGAAAACCCGGCGTCGTCAGCGAACCCGGAAAGGGCAGTGATTTTTATATCCAGCTGCCTTTGGAAAACAGGAAAGCGGAATAACGCTCTGACTTTTTGAACCTCTGTATGGCGTTTGCTTTGCAGAGGTTTTTTCTTGCCGTTCTTACACTCAGGAAAGTCCTCTGTTAAAGTTGAAATCCGATGTCTTCGCTTCGCCGGGAACGGCATTTCTCAAGTCGATGAAACGGGAAAAGTCATGGTTGTTCCATTCAATCTTCATCGGACGGTCCGGCAGAATGCAGGTCAGTTTACCGTCTTTGCGCAGGAAGAAACGGTTGTTGCGGATATCAGATATTTCCCGTTCCCTGATCCTGAGTGCCGCCCGCGTGGAAAACAGAAAGGGACGTCCGTAAACATAGAGCTCAAGCGGCAGAACGGAGCGTTTCCTCAGTTCAAGGAGCTCCTCCTTGCCCAGTTCGATCCATGCCTGCGCCCCGGAGGCTCCAAGTTTCTGACATTCCCGAATTGCCAGTGAATTGGTCAATGGCAGAGGGAAGCAGGTGCGGATTGTCACCGCCTTGTTTTTCAGCAGTTCAAAATGAAAAAGGGAAGTGACTCTGAAAATCCTGCTGCCTCTCCTGATAAGATCATTGATTCCGGATTCCAGTTTTTTGAGCTCATCTTCCGTTGTGAAACAGGGCAGTATCACTTCTTCGTCCGGGGAGTGTATTTCATCCCATGCGCGTGCCGTCGCCGTTCCGGTATTGTTCTTTTCACATTTTTGAAGCGCGGTGCAATCCTGAAACGGTTTCAATTCCGGCTGTTTCAGAGCAAAATAAAACTGTGAAAAAAGCCGGAGAGATTCTTTTCTTCTCCATGCCGTCATATCTTCCGTGATACCGGCTTCCGCCCACTGCCAGAATGCCCGCCGGATTTTCTTCAGTTCACTGGCTGGGACAAAAGGATTTTCCGTAATGGCGACATGGGTTTCCCCCAGGGCAAAACGTTCTGACGCCGTTGCAGAGAATTCCTTTATGAGGGACTCATTTTGCAACGGATTCTTTGCCGCCACCTCCAGATTCAGCTCCATTTGCCAACGCATCTTTTCCGGAAGATTTTTCACTTCCGCGGAAATACTTTTTCTGGATAGCCTGATATCCAGATTCAAGGGGATTTTCGCCGTCGGCATGGAGGCGATCCGCTGGGCATAGTCGGAACAGGATTCTCCGGTTTTGTAAATCAAAGAATCTTTTGTGACTTTTTTATCCGTCCGGATAAAACATTGATCGCCGGAAAATGCTTTCATTGCCGGTCTGTCATTGACGCGGATGCTCAGAACGGAAAGAGTCGTCCCGTCGCCGGAATCGGAAAGTCCCTGCACACGGATTGTGTCGCCTACGTGCAGACGTTTTACCAAAGATGCCGTAAAACCGTCCGGACGCACCGCTGTGACTCTGCCGCAATAGAGCCCGGAACCGCCTATTTCATCGCAGCGGACCAATCCTTTCGTTGATACGTCCGTATAAAATCCGAGCGACAGTTTTCTTGTATAAGTTCCCCGCAGGATATTTTTTGCATCCTCCGTTGCCTGAACCCGTTTTTCCCGTCCGGAATCCATGAGCAGGCGATATGCGGATACGACTTTGGAGACATAATCCGCACGCCGCAGCCGCCCTTCAATCTTGAAAGAACATACTCCGGCTTTCCTGAAATCCTCCAGCAGATCTATTGCGCAGAGATCATCCGGTGAAAAAAGAAATTCCCCCTGTTTCCTGCCAGCATCGCCGGCATTGAAATATTGTCTGCGGCAGGGTTGTTTGCATTTGCCTCTGTTGCCGCTCCAGCCTCCGGACCAGGAAGAAAAAAGACAGGAACCGGAGAGGCAGCAGCAGAGCGCTCCGTGAACGAAGACCTCCAGTTCCAGCGGAAGCTTATTTCCATAATCCGTCATTTTGTTGATTTCATCCAATGTGACCTGACGTTCCAGAATAACACGTTTTGCGCCTGTTTTCGAGGCAAGTTCAAGCCCGGCGGAATTGTGAAAACCCATTTGCGTTGAAGCATGGATCGTAAGAGAGGGGAAAAAATCCCGGATCATTGCGAGAATGCCGATGTCCTGCACGATAACGGCATCCGGCCCCATATCCGCGAGCATGGACAGTTCTTCCGCCGCGGCAGGAATTTCCGGCTCTTTAATGAGTGTATTGAAAGTGATGTGAACCTTTTTACCGTTTTTATGCGCATATGCAATGAGTTTCGACATCTCCTGCGGAGTGAAGTTTTCAGAACGGTCCCGCGCATTGAATTTCTTCAGACCGCAGTAAACAGCATCCGCTCCCGCGTCGAATGCGGCAAGTGCGCTTGCCATATTTCCCGCCGGCGCCAGAAGCTCGATCCCGGATAAGTCATCTTTTCTCATTGTTTTTCCCGTTGAAAGTTCCGTTTCCCATGACAGATGAGGATAATATACAGTGTTTTTTGCTGAAATTACAGAGAATGAGGATGAAAAATCATGAAATGAGTGATAATTTATCAGGATAACTCAGAAGGTGCATAAAAGAATGAAAATCAGAACAGAATTTTTCCTGTCGTGGAAATACTTCAAACCGAAACGCAGCGCCGTTTCCGTCATAACATTGATTTCCGTGGTCGGCGTGGCGCTCGGCGTCGCCGTCCTGATCGTTGTTTTGGCGGTCATGAGCGGTTTTTCCGATAAGATGCGCGAAAAGCTTCTTGATACGACCTCACATGCGCAGATCCGCCCGAAATACCGTTCGATGGTGATTGATGAGCCGGAACGTGTCGTAAAGCTTGTGAAAGAAGCGGGCGGCGAGGCGCTGCCGACGGTGATTGCCCCGGTTCTTTTGCAGAAGAACGATACTTTTGTGCCGAAAGTCGTGATCGGATTCGATCCGGCGCAGACCTCGAATAAACTGCGGGTGGATGAGGTCGTTTTCGCCGGAGAATATTCTTTGAAACGCGGAGAGGTGATTGTCAGTTACGTGATCGCGCGTGAACTCGGTTTGAACGTCGGAGACAAAATTCTGGTTCATTCCTCGACGAATATTGCAAAGCTGTTCAGGAAAGGCAGAGACGGCAAGATCGAATTGACGAAGAATTCCGAACTCTACCTGCCGTCCGAATTCAAAATTACCGGAATTTCCAATTTCAGGAAGTATGATTTCGACCGCGACTTCATCTTCATGAACCTGGATGACGCCGATGAACTTTTCTCGCTTGACTGGGGGACGGCGACGGCGGTTTACGTCTGGACCGACGATCCGTTTCATATGGACGGTTTCATGGCGAAAATGGAAAAGAGCCTGAAAGATCAGGCGCCGCTCTACTTCATTGAATCCTGGCAGGAGATCAACGGACGGATTCTCGGCGTGCTTGCCGTCGAGAAGAACATGCAGTTTTTCCTGCTGGTTTTCATCGTGCTTGTTGCGGCATTCAGCATTACGAACACGCTGATTACGCAGGTGATCCAGAAGACGCGCGAGATCGGGCTCCTGAAAGCGATGGGGGCAAGTTCGGGGACCGTGATGCGCATATTCATATTGCAGGGCTTTTATGTCGGCGTGATCGGCACCGTTTCCGGAATCATTCTCGGATCGCTGGTTGTGATTTACCGCATGAGCATTCTGCGGTCTCTGCGCTTCGTGACCGGGCAGGAAATTTTTCCTCAGGAGATTTATCTCTTCGATGAGCTTCCCGCCCGAATTATCATGACGGATCTGTTGTGGATCGGAGTGATTTCCGTTCTTCTCTGCACTTTCGGCGGGGTGATTCCCGCGCTGCGTGCCGCCAAACTGGACCCGTCAAAGGCATTGCGTTATGAATGAGACACAGGAGAACGGTAAAATGATTTATCTGAGTGCGGAAAAGATATCGAAATCTTTCAGAATAAGTTCCCATAAGGTGGAGGTGCTGAAAAGCGTTTCGCTGACAGTGGAACAGGGGGAATGGGTGGCGCTTCTGGGATCGTCCGGCAGCGGGAAGACGACTTTGCTGGATATCATGGGGACAATCTCGCATCCGGATTCCGGTTCTCTGCAGGTCGGCGGAGTGGATGTGCTTGCGCTTTCTTCGCGGGAAACCGTAACGTTCCGGCGTCATAAGATCGGCTTTGTCTTTCAGGCGTATCACATGCTGCCTGAACTGAATATCTGCGAGAATGTGATGTTGCCGTCGATGCTGGACGGCATGTCGAAAAAAGAGGCGCGTGAAAAGGCTCTTGTCCTGCTCGATCGGGTAGGGCTGGCACATCGCGTCAGGCATCGCGCGAACGAACTTTCCGGAGGAGAGCAGCAGCGGGCTGCGATCGCCCGTTCCCTGATGAATTCCCCGGAACTGCTTCTTGCGGATGAGCCGACCGGAAATCTGGATTCGGTGACGGGGCAGGGGATTCTTGATATTTTCCATGAATTGCGCTCGGAAGGCGGGATGACGATCGTTATGGTTACGCACGATAAATATGTCGCCGGACTGGCAGGACGGACCGTTGAACTGAAAGACGGCATGCTGATATAGAAATTATTTGCATTTAATTGTTTCAGGGATGTTGAAATTTCATATTTTATGTGTTAACTTTTATAAGTCTTGTATAAAAACATTATCTTAGACAAAAAGTAAGGAGGAGAAATGGGTGTGTTGAAAGTCGGTTTGGTCGGGTGCGGAAAGATTGCTGATGCCAATCACATGCCGGAGATGCTTTCTCTCGGCAAAAATGCGGAAGTCACCGCAATGTTCGACACGAAAAAAGGCAAAGCGGAAGCTTTAGCCGAAAAACATAAACTGAAACCGAAGTTCTGCAGCTCCCTGGATGAACTCCTGAAATCCGATGTCGATGCGGTAATCATCGCAACACCGAATCTGTATCATTATGAGCAGACTCTCCAGTGTCTGAATGCCGGGAAACATGTCCTTGTCGAAAAACCGATGGCGTCCAGTGTGGCTGAAGCCGACGAGATGATTGATCTTGCCGAGCGGAAAGGCTTGATTCTTCAGGTCAATCAGTCACTCCGTTTCAGCGCGCTTTACAAGAAGCTGGCGGAGCTTGTCGCGGCAGGTGAGATCGGCAAACCTCTGCATGCACGCTGCCTGCGCGCCGCAACATCCAGCCCGGATGTCGGCTGGTCTCCGGGAGCGACATGGTTCGTTCAGAAGAAATATAAAGGCAGCCTCGTGACGGATATCGCAGTTCATATGGCCGATCTTCTTCAGTGGTGTTTCGGCCCCGTTGACACTGTGATGTCGCAGACAACGAATCTGACGCATGAGGTCCCGGACAATGTCGTAGCTTTGTTCCGTTATAAAAACGGCGCGACGGCGACGCTGGAACTGAGCTGGACTTTCCCGATCGGAGGAAACAAATTCGAGGTTTATGGCCGGGATGGAGCGATCCTGATGACCAATGACAGCTTTGAAATTCATAAGAAAGGCCGGAAAAAACCGAAAGTGATCAAGTTTGCATCGATCAAAGCGGTTCCGAATTCTCACGCTGTGTTTGCCGCATCCATTGCGAAAGGCGGCGATGAAAACTGGAAAGTCGGACGCGAGGCACTCGCGTTGTGTATGGCTATAATAGAGTCTAACCAAGAACAGAAAGCGGTGGAACCGAAGATGCGTAAAACAACTTCCAAGACATCCGTCAAATCACCGGCAGCCAAAAAAGCAATCCCGGCAGCCAAAAAGTCAACCCCTGTCAAAGCAGTTACAGCAAAGGCTGCTCCGAAGGCTCCTGCGAAAAAAGCGGCTCCTGTTAAAGCTGCTCCCGTAAAGAAAGCGGAACCAGTGAAGAAAGCCGCGCCTGCGAAAGCAGCCCCAGTGAAGAAAGCTGCTGCTCCGAAGGCTGCCGCAAAGAACGTTCCTGCGAAGAAAGCCGCTCCCGTGAAAAAGGTCGTTCCCGCGAAGAAGGCGGCTCCGGTCAAAGACGCTCGCGTTAATAAATCTGTTCCTGTGAAGAAAGAGGATCCTTAATA
>ENA-UOJE01000908-UOJE01000908.1-human-gut-metagenome-genome-assembly--contig:-C23-NODE-908-length-29686-cov-348.841956_pt1 | contig 29686 bp, 38 predicted proteins | sample MGYA00242341_ERZ723888 | MGnify/ENA metagenome assembly ERZ723888 | reverse complement strand
TCGAGGCAGCAGCCGAGGGTGGAGGCGAACCCGTCGAGGCAGCCGCCGAGGGTGGAGGCGAACCCGTCGAGGCAGCAGCCGAGGGTGGAGGCGAACCCGTCGAGGCAGCCGCCGAGGGTGGAGGCGAACCCGTCGAGGCAGCAGCCGAGGGTGGAGGCGAGAACATCGGGGCATCTCAGGGGCGCCGCGCAATGCCGGCAGGTATGGCGTGGCATGAACACAATATCAAACCACAATCAACAATTTCAACGATGAACAAAACGTACAAAGAACTGATCTGTGACCGTGAGTTCCAGAATCGGTTGGAGGCGGTGAATGCGGCGTTCCGTAGTGGGAGCACCGTTATGGACAACACGCCGGAGAACGTCGAGACGATGCAGATTCTTGCTTCGTCCATGCTTGCTGACGAGCGTATGGTCGTTCTGGCCAGCGCTTGCAACTTCACGAACGGAGTGACGCATGAGCGCAAAAACGGTCTGTGTATGCTCGTAGAGTGCGCGGCCGGTAGTGCGGCTGCGGCTACGCTGCCCGTGGCCGATCTGGGCGTCATCAAATGGATGTCGCTGTTCTTGGAGAAGCTGCTCCCGAACAACACGTTCATGCGTTCGATCCGCTTCGTGCCCATGTCGGATCGTGAAGGCGCGATCTACATCGAGAGCGGAATCAATCCGGCGACGTACACTGGTGCGGCAACTCCGGTTAACGCGCCGAAGTACCTCTACGACGACGTGAAGCGGACGATCGCGCGTCAAGTGTTCTCGATCCAGCCGATCACGTTCCAGAACGCCGACATGGCTATTTTGGCCTACGACAAGCAGTCGTGGGGTTGGACGACTGCGATGGATTCGCTGATGTCGGATGTTTGCACCTACATTTTGCAGGTGATTGCCAACACGGTCGGCATTTCGAAAATCCCCACCACCGGATCGTCGTTCTCGTCGAGCGGCCTCTTTCCGATCGAGGCTCCGAACTCGGCAGCCACGATCAAAGGTGTGGCCGCCGACGACATCATCATGACGGAGGGCGCCTTCCTGTTGCAGAACTACACGCTGAACAACCGCAAGGTCGAAATTGTCCTTCCGGCTAACCTCTACACGAAGCTGGCCACCGATGCGACGTTCAAGACCTTGCTGACGCCTCACCTCTCTGGTTCGGTCGGCAGCGGCTTCGAGTACTCGGGCTCGCGCATCACGGCTCGTAACCCCGTGGCTCGCTACAACCTCGCCTCGTCGGCCGCAGAGCTCGATCCGGCGATGTACGCCGACGGCACGGTGGACAACGACGGCAAGATCATCAACGTAGCGCCCGCATCGACCACTGTGAAGCATGTCGGAGCTGGTGTGGCCTTCGTCGAGGGCGAGGTCATTGCCGGTGTTGGTACGATCGATGTTATCGTAATGCCCGATCCGCAGAACTACGGATACACGATGTCTGGCTGGATGTCGACCGGTGCGACGGTAGCTCGTTCGAGCGGTGTAGGCGCTGCGCTCATCGTTCCTACCGAGGGAGCAGGCGCGTAGTGTAACTTTATGACCGTGGAGGTGGGGAGGGAAGACACCTTCACGGTCATAATAAACAAAACAAGATGAAGACGAAGTTTAATAAACAACAGATTCAGCAGATCGCAATACAGCTTTCCGTCTACAAGAAGCTGTACGTGACGACCGAGGGTATGATGTTCCGTACCCGCGATTCGGTCGAAGCAGCGATCCGTGTCAAGAACATGATTATCGACGATGCGTCGAAGTTCGTGGGGTATATCGAAATGACGGCCGACATGGTTTCGATCGACCGTCTGCGGGCATACGGCCGCGACACCGCAGAGTTCGATCGTCTGTTCGAAGTTGCGATCGTACCGCGCCAGAAGGTTCTCGAAGAGACGACGGTGCGGAAGGTTGCGAAGGCCCCCGCTGTCGACGAACAGACAGTGGACAACATCGCCGAAGCACTCGGTGCGTCGGAGGATGAACCTAAGAAGTCGAACAGAAAGAAAAAGTAATGCCTTATGGCAAGAACAGGAATTAATATCAACATCTCCAATACGGTATTGGCCCCTCCTGCATCGGTCAATTCCAACTCGATGCTGATCGTCGTCGGTGCGAAGACAACATCTGCTGGCCCCGGTACGGTCGCTTTCGAGCTGGGCATGCCGTATAAGCTGACCTCGGCCAACGATTTGGCCAGCTACGGGATCACGGAGGCGAACAACAAGGACTTGTACGAGCAGGTCAACGACTTCTACCAGCCGAAGGCCTACGTGAACAACTCCGGTACGATACTGTGGATTGTCGGTCTGGCGGACTACACCAGCAAGATCGAAGATAAGCTGCCCTTGTGGGTGAAGTACACCACGGTGGGCGGCAACGAGTATCGGCCGCGTCAGATTCTCATCTCGAACGACCCGACGAAGATGACGTCGGCGCCGGACGTGACCGAACTCCAAGCTGCGGTTATGGAAATGTACGCGCAAGCGTTCTCCACGTGCATCATCACGGACGTCGGCGTTATCACCGGCGATATCTCCGAGTTGGAGGATTTGTCCACGAAAGCGTCAGGTATGGTGGGCGTCGTGACGTTCACCAAGCGTCAGGGCAGTCGTGCGGCCGTCGGGGCTGTCGGCGGTTGGGTCTCGACGCTTTCGGTAGGTACGTCGATGGGCGACGGGTCGTTGTCGGCATTCGGCACCGATCTGTACTTCGTAGACGGAACGGTAAATGGCTCGACGGTTACTTGGACCAACTCTCCTTGCGCTTCGGCGTCCCAGGCGACGATCGACGCTCTGTCGGACAAGCAGTATATCTTCCCGATCTCGCGGCCGCCCGAGAACGGTTTGTGGATCAACGACGGCTCTACGGCCGAAGATTCCAGCACGGCTTTGTGTACGATCGAAGCTGCGCGTACTATCGCGTCCGTCGTCGATGATCTGCGTGCATTCTTTAACAAGTACCTCAATACGAAAATCCCGACTTCGAAGTCTGGGGACATCCAGTCGACGTTCAAGCAGGTCATGCTCGATGCAGCGCGTGCATCGGTCATCCAGCCGTACATCGACAGCGGGGACATCTCCGACGCGACGATCCAGATCGTCGCAAAGAACAACGACATGCAGGGTACTCGTACTTTGGAGGTTACGTTGGGAATCCAGCAGGCGATCACTCTCCGCTGGGTAGAAGGTTTCGTTTTCTATGTAAAAAGCGTAGAGTAGTATGGCACAGAAAGTTATTGCGGCAAGAGACTTTGAGCTCTACCTCACGTTCAACGCAATCGGTACGCCGATTAAGATCGGCACCGGTGCGAATTTCAGCTCTGTAATTTCCGGTCAGACCGACGACATCGGCGCGTTCTCTACGGACGAGCCGATCGGGACGGACAACGGAGGAAACACCTACGATATTTCGTTCTCTATTCAGACGGCCGAGTGGATCACGATCATGGATGCGGTCAGAGCGGCTACCGCGGCTACGGACCATCCGATCGTGCATATTCGGGACATCGTGGAGAGCTTGACGATCACGGCGGTCTGGAACAAACGCAACGATGTTCCGGCCACGTCGACGACCAAGACCTTCACCAGTTGTACCGGTGTTGAAGAGAGTGATGATGTTGAACGGCGTGGTACGGAGACTCTGCAATCGCTTCGTTTCCGCGCCCGAGGAATGGCGGTTGCCACGACGCTGTTGTAGAGTGCGAGTATCTGGTTCATGGGGTTTGATCGCCCCATGAACCGCTAACCAAAAACAAAACAGGTATGGGAAAAGAGTTGGTATTGCGTAAAGTTACGCTTAAAAATGTTCTCACACCCACGGGTGAGCGGGACATCGAGGTTCAAGTAGTGCCGTTCGACCGGCGCAAAGACGAGCATACGGATTTTGCGTATGCCTACATCGACATGCTGGGGCGCATGCCTTCCGAGTTTCGGAACATGTCGGATGCGTCGAAAGCCTATGTTCGTCAGTTCATGGTGCATAAAGCTGAGGACGAGAAAAATCCGGAATCGGACTTCGCGTGTGTTCTGTCGGACACCCGAGCAGCTCGAACGCTTCTGAACACTGACGAGACCCAGCAGGAGTTCCACGCTTTTTTCGAGAACGCCTAACATATCCGATACGTGATATTTTAGGCGTAGAGGAATCGAAGCAGGAAGACGCTAAACGTATCGTTCAGAATCATCTGATTCTCAAAAGAGCGCAGCAGGAGGACCCTTTGTTCCTTCGACGGGTTTTCGTAGCGCACTACTGCAACATTCCGTTCCACTTGCTGATGGATCATACGCTGTACCCTCGGACGTTGATCGAAGAGCTCTTCGCAGCATCGATGTACTGGTGCAGAAACTGCGAGTTAGCTCCTTACCAACAGGACAACTTTGACGACAAGTTAATCGACGATCTGGAAAATGGCAGGTTACAATATTGTTTTGAATCTGGGCGGTAACGCCGTATCGAACTCTGAGCGTCTGGCGACCAATCTGGCCGCTGCGGCAGCCAACGCGACTACGTTGGCCTCGGCGCTTCGCTCTGTCGGTGCGGCGTATCGCAGCATCCCGAATCGTCGGTTCACAGTTCCTTCGGCACCGCGGCAGAGCCGGCCCTATGCTCGGCCACTGCGGACGGCGTCCCGTCCCGCGACGGCGCATCCGTATGCTCAGGGAGCGCCTTACACGCGCCACCGGTCGACACGCATAGCGTCATGGGGGTATGGGTTCAGCCTCGGAGGCTTCAACGCCCGCTTGTCATCGGTGTTGCAGCCTGATGAAAACGGCATGTTGTTTGGTATGGACGCCGGCCGCCTGATGCGGGGTGTCAATGTCGCGGGGATCGCTGGAAACATCATGACATCGATCGGGCGGGCGTTGTTCAAAGCCACTAAGATGGCAACGTTCTCCGGCCCGATGATCGCCGGAGGGGTTATGACCGCGGCGCTCCGTGTCTTGCAGTCCGACTGGTTCGCCGAGGGCGCGAAGCTGATCTCACGTCGGCACCAGACCAGGGAAGGTATGGGGCCTCAGTACGAACAGACGCTTCGGAACGCAGACATCATATCGGCGGCCTATGGCTTAGACCGATCCACGACGCTGAGTAGTATCAACGTTCTGGCAGGCTTAGGCGTCGGAGCGAATAACCGCAAGATCACACTGGGCGAGGCCACGGGCCTCACGAAGGTCGGTGGCCTGATCGCTCAGCATGCCGGTGTTTCGTTCGAGCGAGTCATGACCAATATTCAGCAGCTGCTGGTCACGACGGCGCCCAACATGCGAGACATCCGAGAGCTGTTGAACCAGGCTCCGATCTTAGGTAAGTACGCCTTGAAGGAAATGGAGGAACAGGGGCTCAAAGGCGTCGACGTTCGTACCTACCTCAAAGATCAGGGTGCACTGCTCTCTGTGTTGAAGCGCTACGAGTTGTCGAATGCGTCGAACGCTGGTATGCGGGCCCGAGGCATGATTAACATGGCCAGTCAGGACGCCGCGGCGTTGATCGCGTCGAATAATCCGTTTTGGTCCTACATCGGCAATGCGGGTTCCGGTATGATAAAGGCCTTAGCGACCTCTGCGAATAAGTTCATGTCGATGCTCGTCGATAACCGGAGCTTTCTCAACATGGTCAAGTCGTTGGAAATGACGATCGACATGATGGGCGACAAGGGCGTTACATTGGTCGATAAGCTCATAACGCTGGTCGATCGGATCGCAGCTTACTTTAAGATCGAGCTTGTTGACGAACAGGCTGTAAAGGCGGCAGTTGACAGAGAGCAGGCGCTTCGTGCTGCTATGAATGACCCTTCGACCCGTAATGATGCATACCAGAATTGGCTCAAACAAGGGGTTTACACCAGTAAGACAGAGGCTGGCCGGCAGGAAGAGTTCAGCAGGGTTTATGAGCAGGTCGCTGAGCAGGCTGCGCGTGACGAAAAGATGTTGTCTCTCGTGCAGGCTAAGAACGATTTGCGAGGCGTAGAGAGTGTTCCGTGGCGTGACCGTCTCATGCGTGGCTTCTTGGGGACTATATGGGAAGTGTCGGCAAAGAATAAAGCCAACATTTATCGTTCTCAGCGTGAGGCACTCCATGCTCCGGACAGCGTATTCACATATCTGGCATATCCTGACACGCTGCCGAATAATATGACGACTACGCAGGCAGCGTCGAGTATGCTCACGGTCGAGCGAAACGCACTTTTGAAGGAGATGAATTCGAGGATAGAGCGGCTTAGCTCTGTCGAAGATCTCGATCCGAGCAAGTTCAATCTTGGCTCGGCCGCCGGAGGTAAGGACCTGACCGGTTTTAACCGAGATCGGCGGGCGCTGGAAATTCACTTCCACGACAAGCTGGTCGAATGGAATAGCACGATCAAGACCGACGACCCGCAGCAGGTCGTAAACGAGGTAGCCGATACGATGGACCAGTTGGTCGCAGCGGCTATCCAGCAAGCACTCTTAGGCTCCACTGATAAAATGGCGACACGGTTCTAATGGCAATCGATCTTAACATAGGTGCGCAAGGCATCGCAGCCGATACGCTGCGGCGGGCAGAGAGCGTCGTAGGCGAGCCCGTTACACTGGCTTTGTCTAAGGCATGGATCGGCATCTCGACGGTCGCGCCGGCGCGGACCAATGACGACGCGCTGTTCTCGCTGCCCTCATGGGTGAAGACCGAGGACGATGCGGTCAAGGCGCGGACCGTCTCTGTCGAGACCGAGAAGATCGACCGGTACGACAGCACGAAGTTGTATTCGCTGCAAATCGGCGATTACTTCATGCCGGTGTCGCAAACCTTCGATCTGAGTGCGTCGAAAAAGCTGAACTTCTCGGATTTGGTCGACGGTCCGACGATCATCCAGCAGACCAGGAAGCAGTCCAAGACGATCAACTGTACACTGCGCCTGACGCTCCGTGACAACCAGCCGAACCTGAGCATCGTTCAGGCAGAGCGTGCCCAGGAGGCGGAGAACGCGATGTTCATGCTGGCGCAGTTCCTCCAAGAGTTCTACGAGCAGGACACCGTGCTGGCTATTTCGAATCAGACGATCAACGAAGTCTTCGGGGTGAGCCACGTGATGATAACCGACTACAAGTTCACGCCCCGAACAGGTATGGGTACCTTCATGTTCGAGTTCAAGCTAACCGAGGTGCTCTACGGTGAGAATGTGGTAACGTTTAATTTAACGACGCTCGACGCAGACCTGCCGAGTGAGGGATAGGATGGACACGAACCTGATGATATGTCAGAACGAGGTATTCATCGAGGGTGAATCCGTCGGGCAGTTCGAGAGTTTCGAGCTGCAAAGCGATGCGTTCACGTTCGGCGATTCGGCTGTGCTGACGATCCCGCTGTACGCTATCGGGGTTGGTCAGAGCGGGCCGGCCAAGAGCCGTATTCGCTCCGTGTTCAAAAATACGCGGATTCGTCCGACGGCTAAGGTCGAGGTGTATGTCTGGTACAAAGGACAACCCCGCCTTCGGGTCTTTTTGGGATGGATCGAGCATGTCGGCGAGGGCTTCCCGACGAAGCTGTACCTTCGGGACAATACGTTCATCCTTCGCTTCGGCTCCATTACGAAGGCATGGGACGGCTCGGCGACGGTGCAGTCGATCATCAAGGACTGCATCCCGATCGCGCAAGAGGCGTTCAAGCAGGAGCGCCAGAAGCAGGGCTTCACGGGGGAGGTGCCTCAGCTGACCTACTCGACGAACAAAACGAACGTGCAGGCCATCACCACGTCGCTGTCGTTCCGCAACTGGGGCGGCCGCAGCCCTTATGACACATTGCAAAAGCTCATGCAGCTGCTCGTGCTTTACGGAGGTGTGTCGGACAAGTACAATGTCTACATCGGTACGGGGCGACGGGACAACACGCGGCCGATCGAATCGTTCTCGACGAAGTACAACGTGTTCAGCCGAGACATCGTGCCGGTCGACGGCCGGTTCGTGAACTACGACGTGAAAGTCACCGGCATATTGTCTAACGGGAAGCAGTACACGGCCACGGGCGGCTACCGGACCTCTGCGAGCAAGTCGTCGAAGAGCGAGTTCGACAAAACCTATGGTGAGCCGGTACGGACCTTCTGCCCGCTGCAAACCGTCGACGGGATACAAAAGTTTGCAGACCAGATGTTGGAGAAGCTCAGGGGCTTTCGTAACCGTGGTACGATCGTGGCGCCGCTGTATCCGAAAGTCCAAGTGCTCGATCAGATACATTATACGGATACGATCTTCCCTGAGCTTGGCCAAGAGCGGCTGTACTACATCATGCGCTACCGCCTGGCGTGTGGTGTGAACGGGTACTTCCAGCACCTGACCGTAACGGATCAACAGTACTTGATATGATCGACCTTACCCACATACGGAGCATCGGCGAAGAGTACGGTGAGCAGGTCGGGGGCATCCTCTCGTCGCTGCGGATCAAATGCGCGACGGTGGTCTCGGTCGACGAAGAGAACGCCTATGTTCAGATATTTGCCGACACGACGCCGCTGCCGGTGCCGCTGAGCTTCCTGAACTCCGAGGATGCGGACCGGCGGATCGTGCCCACCGTGGGGTCGATGCTGGCCTTAGGTATGTTGAACGGCGACGACAACCGACCGATCATCCTCGCGTGCGAGCAGATCGACCGGTTCGAGTTCCGCCGCAACAAGATAGCGATCCATGCGTCGGTCGACCCTGACGACGAGACCAAAGATGAGGTGACGGTCACGGTCGGTAATTCGTCTTTGCGCATCGCTCAGGACGTGATCGAGTTCAACGGTGCGCAGAACAAAGGTCTCGTGCTGTACGAGCCGCTCCGCGAGAGCTTGTTGAAGATCAACCAGTTCTTAGAAGCGATGAACTCGGTGATCTCCGGATCGCCGATCGCGGAGGCGGGGAACGGCAGTCCGTCGGCGTTCCAGACGGCGCTGCGGTCAGCTCTCTCGGGGCGGTCGCTGGACCAATACGACAACATAGCAAACGAAAAGATACTGCAATGACGGGTTTGAAATACGACTTCGACATAGGGGATTTGGTTGTCTCTTCGACAGGTTCGTTCGCTGCGGCCGTCACGGACAACCAGAACGTCGCCTTGATCGCGGTATCGCAGATATGCCGCCTGACCGTGCCGTCGCTCGGTGCCGCGATCGGCCGCCGCCTGATGAACCGCTCCGTGAAGAGCGTGCAGCCGGTGCTGACCTCGGCGTCGAAGATGGCGCAGAAGGACGGTGCGAAAAACGCGAAGGTGACGATAGTCGACCAACACTTAGAATTCTCCGGTGAGTATGAAGATTGAACCCAATACTACGATCGTAGACGTCTCGTTGAACCTATCCGGCTCGATTACGGGCATACCTGCTGCATTGGATCAACTCCCCGTAGGCGACCGGATAGGCTTCGACGACTTGCCCGGCATCGGCGAGGACGTCGAAGACATCGGCCAGACGTGGACGCCCGATCTGGTGGGGCGGCAGCTCGATATCGAGTTACCGTTGTACGACACACTGGGCCAGGAGAAACAGCCGTATAGCACAGACCTTGTGAAGATGAAGTCTGTCGTCACCGACGGTGAAGGGTGGGTGCAGCCGATAGCCGAGGGCCGTCCGTTCTCGTCGCTCAAAGCAGGCGAGAAGGTCGACTTGCCGCATCTGTCGCTCTTAGGCAAAGGCGACAACATGCGCTTCGCCGGAGAGGTCGGCAAAGTGTACGGGATCGGCTTCTCGCAAACCGCAGACAGCGCTTTCGCCGATGCCATATTAGCTTTCGTCTACGTCGTCTCGTCGGAAGATGGTGACGGCACGCTTCTGTTTTCTTTGGGCGGCGGGACTCTTCCCGTTTTCTCGCATGTTACAGAGAACGGAGTGACACGGCTCGTCAAGTGGTTCGAAGCTGCACATCTGCTGTTTCAGGATATGTATGTCATCTTCGACACCACGGGAGCCGTCGAGCCGCCGGCGCCTGCCGAGACGGGGAAGTGGAGCTTCGACAATCTGCTCATCGACAACTTAGAGACGAGCGTTCTGGACGAAAACTGGCAAAACGCGCCTATCGACTTCGGCGCGCCGTCGTGGGATGACTTGTACAAGTTCCTGATCCTGTCGACACGGCTCAGCGTCGATCAGAAAGGCACGTTCAACAAGCGTCATTTAATCCAGCCGACACTAGATATAAAGGGTACGTTCGACGCTTACTTCATCAACTTCGTCGCTGAGGGTTCGGAGTTCAACTATTCGCAGAGCACCAATGCCATTTATACAAGTTCTATCAATGAGTCTTATCCACGGGATATGATATTAAACAACTGGCAGACCTCAGCGCAGCGGGTTGTCGGAAAGTGGATCAGCCACAAAGGGCTTACCTCATGGGAGGGCGACATCACTGCTTTGGCATGGTCGGCGTTCAGTAGCATGGCGCCTGATCCTGCGAACGCCTATCTGAGGGTCATTTGCCGCTACAAGTTCAATCTGAACAAGTACCAAGAATCCGCCGAAGCAACGACCGTAGACGGCTACATCCCCAACTCAGTGTACATGTACAACCCCAGTAAAGCGCCCACGCCTGCGGAGGCCACTGTCAAAGACCGTATGCGTTTCCGGCCCGTTTACGACGAAACCAAATAAGCTATGCGTTACTTCACACTCAAAGAGCTTACACACTCCGATACGGCTCTCCGACTGGGCCTCGACAACACACCTGGCGTGACCGCGTCCGACAACCTGATCTACCTCGTGGAGAAGCTGCTGGACCCGATCCGAGAGAGGTACGGGGCCCCGATCATCGTCACCTCGGGCTACCGAAGCCCCGCGGTGAACGAGGCCGTGGGCGGCGTGGCTACGTCGCAGCATCTGCGCGGCGAGGCGGCCGACATCAGCGCCGGCGCCGTCACGCTGAACAAGCAGCTCTTCGAACTGATCCGTACCTCGGGTTTGGAGTTCGACCAGCTGATCGACGAGAAAAATTACCAATGGGTTCACGTATCGCTTACCTCCCGTGGTACGAACCGTAACCAAGTATTACACTTATGAGCGCAGTCGACACTATCCAAAAGGCATTGAAGCTCCTGATCCCGTCGCTCGACTACACGGACGCATCGATCGAGAAAAAGATCATCGACGTGGTAGGCAGCTATGCCGACACTGAGGCTATCGAGCGGCAAAATACGCTCGCTACGATCCAGACGGCCTTAGCGCAGCAGAAGGTCACGGGCATCGAGTACTACCGCCGCCGCGCTGTCGCGTACCAAGAGGGCGACGAGCTCCTGATCGATCCGGTAAGTCAGGCGGGCTACTACGCCACGGTAGACGAGGAGGCGCAGATCATCAAGCAGGCTTACATCGTCGGGCTGTACCCGCAGTACACGCTGCTCGTGAACGTCATCGGCGACGACGGTCACTTAGCGGCGCTAAGTGAATCGCAGCTTGCGTCTTTCAAGACGTACTTCACGGCGTACCAGCCCATCGGTCTCGACCTCAACATTCTGTCGCTGCCGGTAGCTCAGATCACGGACCCAGGTATCGTGATCTACGTCAGCAAAGGTACGGACGCCGCGGGGGCCGTCGCTACGATCCAACAGAACCTCACGGCTCACGAACAAGTGCTTCGTAAGAACAACGTCGTATCGCTGACTGAAATCGAGGACGTCATACAACAGTTCTCGCAGGTGCAGGCGATAGGCTTCTCGAACATCGTAGCGACCGAAACAGACCTGTCGGGCAAGCAGGTTACGGTGGAGCCTGTGAACGGGATATTCAATCTTACGAACGGAGCTTTCACCTTCGCTACGCAGCTCACGACGTCGAACATTAAAGTGCTGGGGTGATGTTCCGCTATATAGACATGCCGAAGCTGGTCGCGTACTACCTGCGCGAGTTCTCGTACCGGAGGGACGGCACGACGTCTACTCTGTACCAGTTCGTGTTCAGCTTATGCCTGCCATTCGTGTCCAAGCAATTCCGCTCGGCGCGTCTGGCGGCATTGGCCATTGCCGAGTGTACGAACAGCGCAGACCAGATCAAGCGGCTGTTCGACAAGCTGATGGGTGGCGACGCGACGCTCACGATACTGTCGCATAACAATGACTTCCTGCTTTCATGGGACGGCACGGGGGCGCAGCCGCTGTTCCCGTTCAGCTATGACATGAAGTATTGGCCGAGTATGGCGTCGCTATCGTTGTCATCTGGCAATCAATTCGCCGATAATTACTCTGACAGAACCGTTGTAACACATAACATCCCCGCTGCAAATGGGTTCTCTGCGCCGTATGAGAAATTTGCCTTTTCAGAAGGCGTAACCAATAGTTTAAGCCTGTACTCGAAGTGGATCAACTATGTCAATAACAACGCGAATCATAAGCTACTGCCCAAGTCGGATTACTACTGCACCTTCGAATACACATCTCCCGTAAACTTGGCATGGAGTGATACGACATTGCCGGCAACGTCGACGCCGAAACGAATGACTGTTCTCTGCAAAAGCTCTGCTTCGCTGACTGGCCCAAACGTACCTAACGGTGAGTTCTGCTTTTGCACGCTCGGTTTCCAAGTTGCGTACACCGACGATCCGCAAGTACCCTATTCACCGTCGCCTAACTTGGTCGACCTCACGGTGACGATCCCGAGCGTCTACAACGACGCGAAGTTCGAGAGCGTGAAGCAGACGGCCGCGGCCTATTTGCAGCTTCTGATACCGTTCTACATCCAAACCAATATCAACTACAAAAAAGCATAGCAGCATGGCAAATTTCCTTACACTCAACTCGGCGAACCCCGCGCTGAAACGCCCGCTGCGGGTATCCGATTTGCAGAACATCTACGACGCGATCAAAGCCGTCGTCCCGCAGTACAGCGACACACCTAAAATCCTCTGGGGTATGAGCTTCGATGACGACGGCTTCATCCAAACCGGTGCCGTGTCCTTCAAAGGTGAGGTGTACACATGGGACCCCACGGCGCAGGGTGAACAGATTCAAATCGGGGATGCGATCTACGCTGCGAAGGTCGCCTCGGGCGACGTCCGGACGATGGAGGGAGGTACGCAGCAGGAGTTCTCCTACAAAAACATCCTCACCCCCAAGAACTCCGGAGAGCTGCTCTCCGGAGGTGTGTCGCTCGAAGACATCACGGAGTGGCAGACGCCGATCATTCCTAATGAGGGTATCACGACCGAAATGATTGCAACCCAAGCTATTACGAGCAGTAGGATTGCACAAGGCACAATCGGGCAGATCAATCTAAATAAGTATCTCGCGCCGTGTAGGCTGGTCCAGTCCCGCCAGTACAACATTACTGCGGAAACAACGAATATAAGCCTCGATGCTATTTGCGTATGGCAGAGCACCGGATATTGGAGGTCTTCGATGCTTATGGTCGCAACGGCGCTCAACCAAGCACCTACGATCAACATCGTCGGTGCTTTCGAAGGCAACATAGCTCCGGATGAAGTTAAAGTCATGATTCTTTCCGCAGGGCTTTCCACGACGGGCGCAACGATCGGCTTCGTCAGCTACCGGCCTCAAAGAGCCACTGATTCTGACCAGACACGCAAAGTCACAAAGACAGTGACGTTCACTAAGCCTAACAACGAGTCAGTTGTAGCAACTTTCTCCAAGACCGACCCACCGATCACTCCGTCGAGTCCGTCGGTAGCATTGTACACACTCACCTCTCTCGTCACCTTTTTAGCTGAATAGTATGAAACCGTTTTTCATTTACAGTCGCTACCTCCCGTTCGGGAAGTTCGACTACCTGACCTTCCTCGTCTGGGTCATCATCAAGAAGCAGTACAATCCGGCGACCGGCGTCTGGGAGCGCCCCGTCATGTCCGACTGGGCTGTGAGGCATGAGACATGGCATGTATGGCAGCAGTGCTGCCTGTTCGTGTTAGGTGTGGTTTGCGCGATAGCCTCCGCCGCGACGTTCGCATTGGCCGGTGTCTCGATCCCGTGGTGGGTATGGGTGACACCTGTCGTAGTGCCGTATGCCGTTTATGCCGTCTGCTGGTTCGTGGAGCTCCTGCTCCCGCCCTACGATAGCGCATACCGTGACGTCTGCTTCGAGAGCGAGGCGCAGTACCATGAGTACGACGAGAACCCGCAATACTGCCCGTTCTCGTTCCTGCGGTTCATACCGAATAAGGATTGGAGGGCGCTGGGCCGAGAACGGTTCAAGAAGCAGTGAATACGAGGGGCTTTGAAAGCCCCTCGTATTCATTTATCGTTTCGAAAATCCGAAGCGCCACCTGCGGGACTATCGCGTTGCCGTAAGCTTTGATCGATCCTCTGCACCATGCCGGAAAGGTAATTCCGTCCAGTCCGGCGGAAAGCCCATCATCTGGGCCACATATCGGGGATTCAGTCGGAAACCCTTCCCAATTCGAGACGGATGCGAAATCATGACGTCGTGGACGACTCTGCTCTTCCGCTTGGCTTGACTGGGTGGAAGATTGGAATTTATAGCATCGTTGACCGTCGGCGTCGACAACAGCCCCATCCGCGCTGCAAGCGCGAGCGTCGGCCGAGCAGTCGCACCCTTCGACAGGCTCTTGTTCACACGCCCGCTCCCGCAATCCGACGCGACCGGTGTCGGCAGTAGAGCCGGCGGCAATGGCTCCGAATCGCTCTTGCCATGAACTTTCAGCCCTTGCGTCACCACGGTGGGCAACAAACCATGTTCTGTATCGCAGGTGGGGAGCACCGACGCCCGCAGCTGGTATAAGGTACGCTTGCACCTCGTATCCCGCCGCTTCCAAATCAGCACACACCTGCTCGAAAACCATTCCCTGCGACCAATTAACGATTCCGAGAACATTCTCGCCCACGACCCAGCGCGGTCGAACAGCCCGAACAACTCCGAGCATTGCGGGCCAGAGGTAGCGGTCGTCGGCCGTACCCTTGCGTTTGCCCGCGAGGCTGAACGGCTGGCACGGGAAACCGCCGGTGAGCACGTCGATGCAGTCGCGCCAAACGGTAAAGTCTGTTGTTCGTATGTCTTCATATTGTTCCGATTCGGGAAAATGATACTTCAATACGCGCCGGCAGAACGGGTCGATCTCGCAGTTGAAGACGTTCGTCCAGCCGGCCTACGCGGCCGCCAGGTCGAAGCCGCCGATGCCGCTGAATAGAGAACCGTGCGTCATTAGTACTCCACCGCTTCCCTGCGATCGATGAAGAAATGAATACCCGGTGCGCATTCGTTCCACCTGTTATCATCGAAATCCGGAACTTCAACTGTGGCACCGACGGTGTAGACGAAGTTTTGGTCATAGTCGGAACGAACGATATCCTCAGTTGCCTTGGTGCCGTCCATGTTCTGAATCTCCATGACGTATGCTTTATCGCAACGGCATTTGTGTCTCGTTGCCGAACTGCGCCGTGCATCTTCCGGAATTCGTAATTTTACGATATGCCCAGAGGCTTTTTTCCAACCGATGAAACTACCCTCGGTCGGGCATGATAGATAACATCCTTTGGCACCGCGCAGGTCGGCATCGCACAGGTTGGCACAGCGCAGGTCGGCATCGCGCAGGTTGGCATCGCGCAGGTCGGCATCGCGCAGGTCGGCACAGCGCAGGTCGGCATCGCGCAGGTTGGCACCGCGCAGGTCGGCATCGCGCAGGTCGGCACAGCGCAGGTCGGCACCGCGCAGGTCGGCATCGCGCAGGTTGGCATCGCGCAGGTCGGCACCGCACAGGTTGGCACAGCGCAGGTTGGCACAGCGCCTAATAGCTTCCAAAACCGTTTCGGTGATTGTGTTTCCCTCTTTCGTGTATTCAAATACGACCGAGCCAGTCCAACGGTTGCGGATTTTAATCGATTTCATTGATCCCATTATAGCAAATTTGCTTATTCGAATTCACGTATTGCTCTCTCGATAAATGCTCAAATCCATCCAGCTGGGGTGTTCCAGCTCTCGGAAGTCGCAGGCCCATATCTTTCCCTTCCAGTACTCGACTGTTCCTGCCTCGTAGTCTTCGATAACGACCTTCAACGTGTACTCGCCGTTACGAATGAACCCGATGTCGCAAGTGTCTAACTTGCGCTGCAATTCGATGCGCACCTGCTCCGGCACTGCGTAGAGGGGTACGAGGACTTCATTTTTCTTTGCCATAACCTATCTGTTCGTTAAACATGTTAGCTTCCGTCTGCTTTTTAAGCAGCACTTTCATAATCCGTTCGTCGATCGTAGCTGCGGCCACCAGATGCAATATGCTCACGGTGTCGCGCTGACCGCGGCGATGCAGTCGCTTGTTCAGCTGTGCGTACAGCTCGGCGTCGTAGGTGAGCGAGAACCATACCAGTGTGCAGCCGCCGTCTTGCAGGTTCAGCCCGTGGCCGCAGGACTGGGGATGCACCAAACCCATAGGTATGCAGCCTGCGTTCCACTCCTCGATGTCGGCCGCAGTGTCGAGCGTCCGGCTGCGGGGGAATGATGCTTGCAGCTCTGCGAGCTCGCTCCGGAACTGGTACGCGACCAAAATAGGCCGGTCCTGCGCCTCGGCGATGTCTCGCAGCGTTTCGATCTTGGCTCTATGCAGCCGCTGGTACTGCACGCACTGCTCGTCGGTGTAGAGGAACCCCGATGCGAACTGCCGCAATTTGAGACCGAGCGATGCCCGAGAAAAAGCGATCAACGTTCGCTCCTTCCCATCGAAGGCGTCCGTACCGGTCTGTTCTCGGTAAGTCAGCACCGACGAAGCCTCGAAATCTTTGTAGCGCGCCAGAACAGCATCGGGAAGCGCGACAGCGATCGTCTTGTAGAGGATCGGCGGCAGCGCGACGTAGTTGCGTACCACGCATACGATCGGTCGGCAGTCCTGAGCCAGCAGGTGTGTCTTCTGAGGATCGACCTCGTAGACCGAGGCCACGCCGTTTACTTGGAACTTCACGCGCTCATACCTGCGGCGGAACTCGGTCAGGCTCCGGCCCAGCGCTGCGCCACCGTCGACTAAGAGGCACTGATGCCACAACCCTTCATACCCGTTATGAATAGGTGTTCCGGTCAGGAGGATGCGATACGGGACTTTGTTGCATATCCGCCGCGCCTGCTTCGACCGGATCGATCGCGGGTGCTTGAACAGCGTGCTCTCGTCCAAGATAACCGCGTCCCAGCAGCCGTGAGGTATCTCCCCGATGCGGGTCACGCTGCATACGCATAGCTTCCGGTCCGATGGCTCCATGAGGAACAGTTTCACGTCCAGAGCCCGCAAGCAGAAGCGGACGTGAAGCGACGACTGGAATTTCTCGGCTTCCTGCACCCAAACCGATTGCGCTACGCGCTTAGGCGCAATGACCAAGACACGCCGCAGCTCGGGCAGCTGCTCCAACGCATGCAGCGTCGCCAGCGTCTTCCCCGCGCCCATCGGAGCGACGATCATTATCCGACGACGGGTAACGATCGCCTGCTCGATGATCCGCTGGGCCTCATTCAGTTCGACGTTCATTTCTCGCTGATGTAGTTAACCGTCCCGTCCAAAAACAGCAGATGATGGCTGAGCTCCGTCGAGAAATCGGTCAGAATGCTCTCTGTCGTCGGGTCGAAATATTCGAGTGCAATGCCGTCGTCGATCAGCCGGACGATCGTCATCACCTCGTTACGGGACAATGCGACAAGTGTCATGTCGGCTGTCGAGTTATCGATCGGCTCACTAGGTTTAATCGGCGATGCTTCGGCGAACTGTGCCCACGTTTGGAGAGGTGCGTGGCCCAGCACGCGCAGCCTCTCGGCTACGGCGTCTATGCCTTTCTGCAATGTCTTATACACGTCGTCCAGCATCAGGTGGATCGAGTAGAAGTACGGGCCGGCAACCATCCAGTGCCGCGCCTTGATGTTGGTAGCCGATACCTCGGCTGCCGCCAGAATTTCATTCAGCTTTTTCATTTTCAGTAATATAAGTGCGATAACCTTTATAAAAAATGTCGTAGTAGTTATAAATCCTCGTGTCCAAGACGTAGGTCTCGAACCCTAATTCTTTGAGCCGCCGATGAAAAGCGATCTGCGCCTCGGTGCAGCGCTCACCTGTGGTCTTCGTCTCGACGAAGATCGCACGTCCGCGCAGCATAACGAGGTAGTCAGGTACGCCGCGCTGTGTCAGCGGGTGGTTTTTCATCGCCAGGCCACCTTGTTCGCGTACCGCTTCCCGCATACAGCGAGCGACATAGTGCTCGCTGTACACTGTCTTCTGGTTAACTCCCTTCTTATACATAGTCGTAAGGTATGAAATCCAAAGTTTTCAAATCGATATTTTCCTCGACCCACGGAGTTACGACGGGGCAATTCAGTATACCCCAAGTCTTCAAGAGGCCCTTGATCTCCTTGTTGAAATCGGAACGCTCAGGATCGACGATGATTCGTTCGATAATGGATGCGGATTGGCAAAACGCCATTTCGAACTCATCGAGAGTACGGCAATTCAACGTCCATGTGTAGTCGCCGTGCAGTGCTTCCCTTTGGTATACGGTGAACTCGTCGAACGGTATACCGGATAAATTAAGCGTCATAATCAGGCTCTTTTATATTGAGGTAAGGCCAAATACTTCGTTTTCGTATAGAGTAGACTGTGGGCACCGAGAGTCCGACACGCTCCGCGATCTCCATAACCGTCAGCGAGGTGCGGACAAGAAGCGTTTCGGCCACGATCATTCGAATATGCCGCATCGCATACGGCATAATAAGGTCCCAATACTCCGGATACGGGTAGAACTCGTTCAGCATCTGTGCCACCTGCATCATCTCCGGTGTCTTCGGCAGTGGCTTGACCCCGTAGAACGCGGACTTCATGATCTTGTAATCCAGTTCGTCGGGGAACATGTCGATAAGGGTCTCGAAGTCCTGACGCCGACAGAACCGCTGCGTGAACCACGCAAGGTACGGGCGCCGTCCAATCCGAAACATCTGCTCGAAGAACCACTTCGGACAGCCCGTATGCGCTAAATGCTCATAAATCAAATCTTTTACCATATCTATTCCTCCTTGATGTCGTCTCTTCTTTTCCAACATAGCATAATTCCATATTGTGAGAACCGGCGCTTCTGTGTCGTCATCTCGAACATGCAGGTGCGCCGTATCGCCTCTGCGACTTTCCGGCCGAGCGACGGCGACATATCCTTCCGCTCGTACTCGTAGAACTCACGAGCCACCTCGCTCGTGCAGATATACTTTCGCGGCGTACCTGACCACAGCGCGCGATCGTTGTTCCAATACTGCCGACGCTCGAAAATGCTGCGGTCATCCCAGTCGTTCGGCACCGGCATGTTCAGGTACTCGACCAGTGACCCCTGCTCCGTATCTTCGATCCGGTGCGCCTCACGCAGCTGGTTCACCTCACGCTCGGCCTCGGGCGACAGAACCGGCAACATACCCTCTAAGTAGTAATGCACGGCCTCGGCCCAGTACTGATCCACGAGGTCTAAGAAGGCCTCCGAGTGAATGTCGATGCGGATATGCTTCCGCTGACATACCAGACCCCACCAACGGCGCCCCTCTTCGGCCGGATCGTCCAAGAAGATCATGTCGTTCGACGAGGCGATGAACACGCATTGCCGCTTGTATGTCTTCGTATATTTCAGGTATGCGGCGCGGTACCGGTCCTCGCTCTTGGTGATGAACGCCTTCCGGCCGTTCGTGCTGCGGCTCTGCACACCTCGGAGCTCAGGAATCTCCATGATCCACACACCGCGGAGCTGCTCGTAGGCCTCCTTGCTGCCGTTGAACGTATAGAACGTGTCGCTGCCCCAGAGCTTCGCCATGCGGCGGATGAACTTCGACTTACCTAAGCCTTCCTCCGAAACCAGCACGGGGATGTAGTCCATTTTGGCCGCAGGGATGAACACGCGGCGCACGGCTCCGACGAAAAACTTCATACCTACCTCGCGGGAATAGAGCGTATCCGGTACGCCGAAGCAGTCGATGAAAATCCGCTCCAAGCGCTTCTTGCCGTCCCATTTTAGCGAGTTCAGGTAGTCCCGCACCGGATGAAAGGCATTCCGGCTCTCAACGATGTTCAGCGCATCGTCCAGCACGGCACGGGCGTTAAACCCGTAGGCTTCCTCAAAATAAAGCCGCAGATAGCTCTCGTCCGTATCAGTCATCTCGGCATTCACCTCCAAGTTCTTGCAGTCCTCGCTGTTGGGCCGCACGTCGAAGTTGCGCCAGAAAGGCGGCTTGCGCAAGACCGGCATCTCGGAAAACTGGTCGTATGCGAACACGCCGCGGAGCTTCGGGTCGTAGGTCAGAATGAGCTGCGCGTTCTTTAACGAAGGAAGCAGGTTGCCGTGTTTATCAAGCTCCAACCGCTCGTTAAGGATCGCCTTAGCGTCGTCATCGTCCATCTCGTCGATCGTCGCTCTGTGCGCCGTGCCTTCGTCGGGACGAATACCCAGCGATTCGCAGAGCTGAGCCATCGCTGCTTCGCCCTTCTTACCCTCGCCGAACTTGTACAGCCGCACCGCGTCGTATGCGTTGTGGCATCGCCCCAAGTACGGATCGGACGCATGGTTCGAGTAGAGGTATAGATTCTCATAGATCACACCTCCGCCGAACGTCGAGGCGCCGACCAGTGTGTAGCGGCCGTTCTTAGCCGGCTCCCATACCCCCTGCAAATACGTTTCGATAGCCTCACGGATAGGTACGCGCTTGCAGAAAGCTCCGACGATCCCGCGTTTCGTCAACGGGTTTTGCACCATCACTTTCATCGGGACGGGGACGTCCGACAAGTCCCGCCAGTCGTCGGGCCGGTTCAGCAGCTCCGAGACGCATAGCTCCGAACCGGTCTGCGCCTCAAAGAAGTAGTCCGCATCCTTCGGCACCGACGGCAGGAACATGATCCGGTTGAAGTCGAAGGTAGCGACGTCTATCGGCAAATGGAACTGATCGTAGAGCACCCGCATGAGCGCGCCGTACTCATCAGCCACGACGATGCGATCCAGCGGCGCAATGACCCGATAGCGCGGCTTCTCCGGTGTCGAGCTGTGCGTCGAATGAATGAGGTATGAGTGTCCGCTGAGCCACGCACGCAAATCACTCAGAACCTCCGGCGACCCCTCGTCGATGTCCAATGCGATCAGCTGTCGAAAGCTGGCCTTCCGTTTTACGGTCATACCGCCGATAAAAAACCCGACGTCCTTGATCTCCGTCTTCTGGGCTTTCGACAACTCGGCGTATTGCTTCATTGTCTCTTCGGTATGAACTACCCTTCTGAACCGATCCACGATCTCCTGCCATTCCCATCGGTATGGTGTCGTCGTCGTGTTCGTCCGCTTCGTCCCTAATGCAACTTCAAAAACCATTTCTTTTTATTTCATGTACCTTGAATCGATAAAACCGTCGCCTTTGGTCAGCAGACCTTCCGCCCAACTCACCGGTGCCGACATTGCACGCAGCAGCACGTCCAATGCCCCCGTGTCCTCCGCACGCACCAGATACCAAAGTTCGTCATGCACCGTGCCGATCAGCTGCATCTCTGGGTGAGAACCCGCAATCGATCGCATGATCTCCGCGAGGACGTCGCGGGCGATTCCCTGTACGATGTTCTCCACCAGCACGCCGTGCCACAACTTCGTCATAACCGGCCCGCCGCCGCGCGAATAGTCCGTATAGAACATGTCGTCGGCCGACTGAGTGTTAACGTTACGGTAGTACAAGAACCGACCCGACGGCAGCTGTATGCACGTCGTCGACCCGTCGTGCCTGAAAACGATCTTCGTACCCTGCGCTACGATCAACGGGTAGACGCCTGACCGCTGGCAGCGGAGGAAAGCATCGCCGATGGCGTACCACAACTGGCATATCTCGGGATTCGCGCTGCGCCACCGCTGCACTGTTTCCTGCACTTTCTCCGCACCGCTCTCGGCACAGAACTTAGGTGCGACGCGCTGCAACGCTCCCGCACCGCCGCCGAAGCCCAACCCGAGCTCGGCGCACTTGCCCGTGTACCGGTAGGGGCTCGACTTGTCGACGTGCCCCAACCCGAACATGCGTTCGGCCGAACGGGAGTAAATGTCTTCGCCCGCTGCGAACGCCTGCATCCGCCATTTGCAATTGGCCATCCACGCCGTGATGCGCGCCTCGATCTGCGAGAGGTCCGCACAAACGAACCGGTAGCCGGACGGGGCATAGATGCACAGACGCATGTGCTGACGCAGGTGGTCATAGCTCTTCACACGCGACAGATCGGTCGACACCTCGTCGGCGATGCGGGCAAAATTTTGGAGTTGCACGCCGCGACTGCTCCACCGTCCGGTATGCGCACCGTACCCAACGAACTCGCCGTGCAGGCGGCCATCCGCACAGATGCGTGTCTGCGCCGTCTTGATCTTAGCGAATGCAGACCCTGTGGCCTCGTCGCGCAGCTCCAACAGCTCGTGCTGTATGTCGCCCCGCTCCTTCTTATTGAGCGACGCAAGCCGCACGCCCTCGCGCTGCAACGCCTCCATTACCTGCTTCGTCGACCTAAGGTTCTCAACTCCGTACTTGTCCGACGCTATCTTACCCGCACGTTCGGCGTACCCGTCGGCCAGCGACTGAACCTGCCGAGCGAACTCGATGTCGAACGGCACGCCGTTGCGGTTCATCTCGAAGGTAAGTCGCATGATCTTACATTCGAACTCCGGCAGCGCCAGCATCTTTTTGTAGCACTCGCGCATGACCGCGACGTCGGTAGCTGCATACGATTCGAAACGGGCCGCCTCAGCGGGGAAATTCTCCATTTCGTTCCATACCACGAGGTCCTTGCGCTTCGGCACCCGCACGGGCTGCGTAAAGAAATACATCTCTTCGGTCGAAGCCTTGCGGTGCGTATGCAGCGCGTCGGCTAAGGCGCTCAACTTACGGGGCCAGCCGAAATACGCCGCCTGGTAGGCCGTATCATGCCACATATTGAACTCCGACGGACAGCCCAGTACGAACTCCGCGATCGCATGGTCGAACTCCGCATTATGCGCGATTTTCAGCACCTCGGGGCTTTGGATCGCTGCGAACACCTCGTCGGGCAGCTCACGCGAGACCCGCACCTGCTCGTCGTCGAACGCATAGGCGATGAGCAACATCTGCGTCGACGCATGCTGCGCATACCGGTATGTCCCGCACGTAGCCAAATCGAGCTCGCTCCGCGTCTCAAAGTCTAAATATAAGATTTTTTTCATACGAAATAACTTTTGTTTCGTGGCATAGCAGGCGATCAAACCTGCTATGCCTTGCGCCTGCCTCAGCGAATGTCAATGGTTAATAATTATGGCCTGCATCGGCGCTCATGCAGTTAGTGCGGCCTATTCGTAGTCCGTAGGCGTGATATAGGAATCGACGTCGGTCGGCATGCCTGCGATGCGCTGGCCCTCCTTCGCACGCATGATCGCATGGACGTTGCATCCGATGCCCTGCGCGACCCGATTGTAGGCCCAGAAGGACACGTTAGCGAAGATGTAGTCGCCGTCGTGGAGCTCCTCATCGGATATATGCTCGACCGCAAGGCCAGGCATAGGTACGCCGTTGAGGATGACACGTTTCTGCAAGTCCGTAACGATCGGCCGGAAGTCGCCGGACTTGCAGTTAAGAATCATGTACCCGCGGAACATGTCCTTGCCGTTCTGCGTGTCGGCCAGCTTGTCGCCGTCGATCAGACAATTGTTTTTCGGGTTGATCGCGTCGGGTGTTTTGCCGGTGAACTTCATGGTTTGCAGCTCACGAAAGGCTTCCATAAAGGCCTCTTCGATCTGTGCGATCTTCTGTTTATCGTCCTTCGGAACGAGAATCCACGCCCCGTACTTCGGCGTACCGTCCGTACCTTTGGGTGCACGCTTTTCGAAAAGTCCTGCGGGGTAAACGATGCGACACGTAGGCGCACCTTTAATCATAAAGTTTTTCATAAAGTTTTAATTAAATGGGTTTATAATGGTTGCAATTTTGCATAACTCATCGATCGCATCGGGGTGCCAACTGTAATAATAGGAGCTTTTATGCAACAAATGGGTCGGTGTCGGACACGGGTTCTGCGGCGTGAAGCCGGCATCGCGGAACAGCTGAATCAGATAATGCACGTTGCAATGGTTCATGAACGACTTTCGACGGTGAAACCCGTCCTTCGCCGGATCATCGAAAAAGACGTCGCCGAAATCCGCCGCACATAGGGTGTTGTTACATTCTATGTACAAAGCATCGAACGCTCCCGCACGTAGCATCGAAACGATGCGTTCACGCTGCACGATCTCGCGGAAATCCGTGGCATAGAATATCCGCTCCCGTTCGTCCTTCTCGACGATATACCCCACGCACGGGGCATCGTGAACCAAGTCAACCGTGTCTAACCGGTAAACCGAGCCGTTACGATCGAAACGCAGCTCCCTGTCGATCTCACCTACCGGTAGGTATGGGAAGGGTCGCAATAGGAACTCCTTCGTTTTCGGCATGCAGAAGATCGAGAAGCCCACCAGATCGGGCAAGCATTTCGTGTGGTCTGTGTGGTGGTGCGTAAGCACTACGACCGTTTCGGCCCCGAGTGGCTCATTGATCGGGTAGCCTGCATCGATAACCAACCAATCATCGATGATCGTACAGTTACCCGACGAGCCGCTATGTAAAATTTGTACCTTCATCTCGCATCGAAATAATTTACGTCATAATGTTCACGCTCTTCGGCGTTCAGCCGGTCGTAGCAATCCCAGCACACGCACGGATAACCCACCATTTGAACAAACGGCCGCCCGCACAAGGCACAGCATACCCCGAGGTTTATATCCTCGGCGATCGTGTTTAAAATGTACTCAGGCTCCATGAAACAATCCACTTAAAAGCACCGGCAAAAGGAACACCGCAAAAAACACTATGTATACAATGGCTATTTCTATTATCGCGACAGCGGCGATGCGAACCCACTTCGATTTTTGTAACTTGTTCATAGTAAATGCTTTATAACAATTACGGCTACGCAGGCCAGCAAAACCAAAATATACCACACGGCAAGCCACGCGCTGACGCGCTCGTCGTCTTCATCATAGATACGCATAGCTACTTGATCGATTGTACCGGCACCTCGAACAGCTGCCCGAAAATGTTCAACAATATCGTAGAATCCGGCCGCAATATGATCGTCGTATTTTGGAGAAATGCGTCATACATCGCCAGACCCTTTAAAAGTTCTTGCTCTTGGCTTGACATAAGCGCTAACCCGTATTTGTCGAAATCCTCGTACACATCGCCGCGCGTACGGAAAAAATCGCACCACTCACGGCATTGTTTCAAACTGTCCCTATACGAATTGATCGCATTTATCTGTGCCCCTACGAGAAGCGACATATTATCGCCGTACTCTCGTATCTTTGCTACTCGATGATGCTCATATACGGCACCGACCCCGATGACCAGACCGAACACGACAACCGAAATAATTTGCTTCGCTTTCATGATCCCGCACGTATTACGCAATGAAACAACCCTTTGACTTTTGAAGACTGCGCAGCGAGAATACCCGCTCCGGCTCCACCTGGCAAACAGCCCGCAGCAATTTCACCTCGTATGTCTCACTTACAAAGCCCAGCGCGGGCAAAATATACTCCGCCTCGATCCTCCCGTCGACGTCGTACATATCCAGCAGCTGCAAGATGCGCGGTTGCTGCTGGACAGCGCTGCGCAAGACCGCACCGGCAAATGATCCTACGAACTTGGATACGACCGCTGCGGCGGCCTCCTTGCACTCCATCTGCGCCATTTCGTAATTGTCGGAAAAAAGCGACTGCGCGCCCAATATGCAATTATCGACGAGCCGGAAGGGTAAACTATCGAACGACTTACCCCCGTTAGCGTAGGCGATAGTCAGAACGTCCGCGCAAAAGAACTCCCGCACGTACCGTTCGCGTGCATCTCTCAAATCTGTATCCAGCCATTTCATAGCATTGAAAATTTTTAAATCGGGGCATTATCGCCCTTTGGGGTTAGGCGCGGTGTCGCTCCGCGCAACATACCTGTGTATGCCCCGTTCCTCCGGCTAACCCGTTATTTACTCGCCTTATTCGCAATTTACTTTTAAAAGTCCTTCAATTCCAAAATGATAGCCTATGCGGCTACGATACGAAACACACGCCATGTGATAAGCGCAAAAAGCAATAATTACCTCGCCGACCGTTAAGGGCCCGTTGTCAGCGCTGAGGATTCGATGTGCGGCGTAGGCCCCCGCGAAAACAGTTACCGTTTCGCAATTGGCTTCCGGCAACTCAAATACTTTTATTAGTATGTCCGCGATCTTCCGCCCCTCTTCGCGGGTTGCCTTGCCTCCGATAGGCCCCGCAAAATAATCGGTTGCAGCCTCGTTGATCTCGGCCGGCGCGTTTAAGTCCAAAGACTTCACCATTTCCCGAATGCTTTCAATTTCCAACCCTTCGAGCAATTTCTCAATTGCTCCCGTAACTTGTTCTGTTTTCATTTTTTTAGTTATTGCAGCACCGAAAATCTGATGATATTCGGCCATTGTTCGAAAGTATTTTGCACGCTCTCGGCGTTGTCTACGATGATAGGCACGAGGTCGTCCGCACCAGCTGCCGCACGAGCTTTCGCCAGCATCTCGACCGACAAAGCGACCCGCTGCGCGTGGTTCACGCTCCGAAGCGGCACCCCGCCTACCGTTATCTGGTACGTCCCGCGCTCCGTCACATCGAGCGCTACACCCTCGGGAAGGGCCAGCGGCTGCGGGCCGAGCGCCTCGGTTATCTGCTGCTCTACCCGCACGATCTCGGCCCGCAGCCGCTGGTAATCCGCACGTGCCGTCGCGGCTCTCGTCCGCACCAGCTGGGCCGCGCGCCTCTGCTCCTGCTCCTGCGTGTACGCCTCGTTTTTGGCCCGTATCCGCTCGATCTCGGCGTTCGTCGCTTTGTCGCATACGAACATTACCGCACGTTTGTAACGCTCCAAATTCCGCCGTATCTCGGCCTCTGAAAGCGCATGCCCACATGCGGGGCAATGGCTCTGCGGCTTGCTTGCTGCGTCCCGCGCCTCGGCCTCGTACCTCCGTTCGAAAAGCCGCTCTGCCTCCGTCGGCTCGGGGCACTGGGGCGGCGCCTCGGGCGGCAGCGTGATCGCCGCGGCAGCCTCCGCACGTCGACAGCCCGAGAGCAGCGCCAGGCGCCGCCGCCGCAGCTCGTCGACGGCCGACGACTCGATGACACCGGCCCGCGAGAGCAGCACACGCACCTGTTCGGCCTTCAAGTCCGGTGACGCTAGCACGCCGGTGTCGGCGCATGCCTCGACGAGCTCGATAGGTATACCGCGTTCGTTTAGGAACTGCTCGAACGCTTTTTGCGTGGTCACGTCGCCGTCGACGTAGAGCGTCGTCCGCCCCTCGTCATAGACGCGGCGCAGCGTCGCACCGGCGAAGCCCCGCACCGTTACGCTGGTCTGTCGGCTCGCCGGAGCACCGACGCGGCGCACTTCGAAACCCGAGGGTGCACGACCCGTAAGGGCGAACCGGTAGGCGTTCAGCAGCGAGGTTTTGCCCCAGCCGTTAGGCCGCGCCTGGCTCGTCAGCGTCGCCGCATGATCCGCCCACGGGCCGAATTCAACACATAGTATTTCGATCATAGTTTCGTCGTTTTAAAGGAGCCGCCGCGGGTTGTGGCGGCTCCGCGTCCCTCATCTATTTCATCTATTCGGGTAATTCGAATCGCTCGACGACGCCCCGCGCCGCCTCGAAGTCGCGGGCCAATTGCTCGCGGGCCCCGTAGGCCTTCAATAGGGCATCCTGCGCCCTCTCAAACTGCCGCCGCAACTCGGCGTCCCGCTCTGCGAAGGAGCAAAGGAGCGCTGCGGCACGCTTCGCCGCGATCTCGTCCGCGGCATCCGCGGGCAGTTCATCCTCCGATACGTCGTACCGCGTTAAGGTCGAATATTTGACCGCGCTGCGGAAAAACTCCCCTGTGCTCGGGCTGAAATATATGCCCTCCATGCTCGGGAGGCGCGACCGCAGCCGCAATATCGTCTCGGCCTTCTCTCGGAGCTCGGCCGAGGGCCCCGCGCCTTCGCACGGGGTGTTGTCTTTTCGTACCATGTCAAAACCCTTTGTGGTCCTCCAAGAGACGACGGCCCACCGATGCAATGATCGAATATGCGCGCCGCAGCGCTACGCCTTCGATGCTGATGAGCGTGTGACCGCTGACGGGGCAGCGGTAGCTACTGTCTGCGCGCCTCGACCGTTTCACGACCGAAGGCGGGAACAGCCGTTCTATAATGCTCCCGTCGTAGATCTGCGCGGCGGCGCACGCACCTGCCGCGTACTCATACCACGAGGATGCACCATTCAGGAAGGTCTCTTCGGTCGGGGCGGACACGAGTCCGTCCTCGTGGATGTAGCCGGCTACATCCGAAGCGTACCAATCGACCAGATCGGCGGCGTAGGCCGCAATACCGCGGTCCCATGTGCTGCGGGTATTTGCTTCGAAACGTTCGATGCGCTTGCGGGCCTCGTTAACAAACTGCTGTGCCTCTTCGGCGGTAATGTGCTTTTTCATCGTTTTTCTTGTTTTATGGCGCCGATAGCCTCGTGCGCCGGTTATTAATACGTTAAAATGCGATATACGTTCATTCAGCTTAAAATCGGGCTTTGCATCTAAGGATCGGCCCGCTTACGGGTCGAAATGTTTCGTACCCCTTTCCGATGACAAAGCTAAAAGAAATTTCCCGCTTGTCAATAGTTTTTTAATCAATTTTCTTTATACTTTCTGCGGAAAGTATAAGCGAAACGCTTATTTTGTTCTAAATGTCCTATTTTTAGCCGCAAACCTTTGATATACGACGCGAAACTGTTCTAAATACCCCCTAAAAATTTTTCCATCCCGCGCGACACACCTCGATAAGCCTGCCGCAGACCTTCAAAGGCCCCGATCATGCCGGAAAAGCACCCGAAAACGGCCATTTTGTTCTAAATAGGAACAAGTCACTCCGAGTCAAATAGCTATAAATCAATAGTTTAAGATAAAAATGTTCAAAACGTGAACAAATTTTTGAAAAATCAATAAGGCATTTAGGACAAAAAGTGCCCGAAAAACAGCGAAAAAATGGTTATAGCAACAAGGATAAGAAACTGAAAATGTGTTTATTACGAATATTTTGTTGCTATGGGAAAACTTTCCAAAACTTTTTTGAGATGAATTTTCAAAAGGGTGAATTTTTGACCCCCGAAAATGTTAGGGGTGTATCTGCTCATAGCAACAAACGGCCTCTAAACCCTTACAGGTCTGTGCGTTAGGTGTGTTGCTATGAATGTTGCTATGAAATCTTCACGAACAACCGTTTTTTGCTAATATGTTGATATTTAGATGCTTAGCTTTAAACAGCTTCCAACGAATGTACAAATGCTTGATTATCAAAATGCTAACTTTTAGATACTATTATAAGCTGCTGAGTATCACTGTTTTATGTCGGAGTTCCAATTTTGAACATTTTATGCCTCTCCCGGTTCGGTACGACCGGTCTGATCCGAAACAGCAGAGCGCCGGCGCAGAATACAGGCTAAAAGCATAGTCGCAGCGGCGCAATGGCTTGATAATGTGGGTATGCGCTGCTTCGCTCTGTCATGGTCTGCGGCGCCCGAATGGCGCAGCGATTCAATGCGCAGCGATGCAATGGTGCTGGCCTCAGTGCACCTATCCACACGCGCATGCACGGTGGTATTGATCGTGAGACGCTGGGCCGCTGTTCCATTGCTTCGCTGCTTCTGTTCACAAAATGAACAGTGTTCCACGTGGAGCAATGGGCC
>ENA-UOJE01000901-UOJE01000901.1-human-gut-metagenome-genome-assembly--contig:-C23-NODE-901-length-29901-cov-7.163506_pt1 | contig 29901 bp, 23 predicted proteins | sample MGYA00242341_ERZ723888 | MGnify/ENA metagenome assembly ERZ723888 | reverse complement strand
AATTTCGATGAGCGCATATATAATCTTTTTAAGCTCCTTGAATCTACCGAGACCATAATAACGACCGGTCACGTCACAAAAGACGTTATAATGCGCGATATTATGCAGCGCAACGAATACCGCCGCGGAAGCACCAATGATATTGTTATAATGGTCGATAACAGCTGCTCCGTCACCTACGCAAACGACATGTTCTATGACTTTTACAGCTATCATCCGCAGGAAACGATCAACAGCTTTCTGAGCGATATCTGCCCGGAGCTTGTATCGCTCGTATCGAAAATTGCCGAGGGAAAAAAGGTCGTCGGCAAGCCGGTGGAGCTTGCGCGAGGAAACGGACTGCGCGAGCAATATTTCGCAGATTGCAGCCCGATAAGTACAAACGGCAGGCAATTGGGAGCACTTATTACCATATATAAAGGCAAAGTAAAGAAAGAGGAAAAACCTGCCGACGGCAATCATGCGCGCTATACATTCGATGATCTTATCGGCGTTTCGGATAATTTTGTGCAGCTTAAGCGCTTTGCCGAGCAGATATCTTCAACCTCAAGCCCTATTCTCATTCAGGGCGAATCGGGCACCGGCAAGGAGCTTTTTGCAAACGCGATCCATTGCACCAGCCAGCGCAAGGATAAACCCTTTGTTGCCGTAAACTGTGCCGCAATACCGAGAGAACTCATAGGAAGCGAGCTTTTCGGTTATGTAGGAGGCTCGTTCACGGGTGCAAGCCGCACAGGAGCAAAGGGCAAATTCGAGCTTGCAGACGGAGGTACTCTGTTCCTTGACGAGATCGGTGAAATGCCGGTTGAAATGCAGAGCGTGCTGCTGCGCGCACTGGAAGATAACTGCATAACGCGTATCGGCGCAACAAAGCCGATAAGCGTTGATGTACGAATAATTACAGCCACTAATAAGGACCTTACAAAGTGCATCTCAGATGGAACTTTCAGGGCGGATCTGTATTATAGGCTGAATGTAATCAACCTCACCATGATACCTCTCAGACGTCGCAGAGAGGATATCAAAGAGCTTGCGGAGTATTTCCTTGAGCGATTCGCGTTTGAAAACGGGAAGAATATCCACGGCATAAGCACGGCCGCAACGCTGGCTATGGTCGAATACAGCTGGCCAGGCAATGTACGCGAGCTTCGCAACTGCATGGAATACAGTGCGATCGTGTGTAAAAGCGAGCAGATCGAGCTTGAGGATCTGCCAAACAGCATAAGCAGGATCGAACAGACTGAGGCTGCTCCTAACGCGGAACAGGATGGTTCCGAGCTGCGGATGATGACGGACTTTTTCACCAAGCAGCGTTTGGAGATGGCCAAGAAGCTCATGGCAGAGTATAAAGGCAACAAATCAAAGGTAGCCAAAGAAATGGGAGTATCGCGCTCCACGCTTTACAGGATACTGAATACAGCAGAAAACGGCGATGACGGAAAATAAGCAAAATTACACACCGCATATAATAGCCACCTGTCCTACAATAGGACAGGTGGCTATTTTTAAATTTATACATGGCGTACAGCACCCATAGGCAGCGAAAAAAGAAAAGCAAAATTACTTTGTAATAAAGTTGGCACGGAAATTGCAACAGTGAAGAGTGTCACAAAAATAACCGATGGGCTCAGTTCCCCGGCCGGGATAATCGATGCTGAGAACCGGTTATTAATTTGAGGAGGAAATCATGAAAAGACTTTACACACCGTTTAAGGTCAACAAGCTTGAGCTTAAAAACAGAGTGATCATGTCACCTATGAGCATAGGCCACACTGTTGATGGCTTCATTATGGATGACGTTGTTGAATTTTATAAGCGCCGCGCACAGGGCGGCGTAGGACTTATCATCTTCGCCAACATGCAGTGGGATAAGCTTCGCTACAATCCCAACCACGGCGCAATGCTCACTGACGAGAAATATATCCCTTCGCTTAAGAAGCTCACCGATGCTATCCATGAGGGCGGCAGCAAGGTTTTCGCGCAGCTCATGCATCGCGGCAGATGCGCAAACCGCGCAAGCATTCAGGGCGAGCAGGCAGTTGCACCGTCTCCCATCCCCGGCAGATTCACCCACTTTGAAATGCCCAAAGAGCTTACCGTCGAGGAGATCAAGGAATTTGTTGATTGGCAGGCAGAGGCCGCAGTCATCGCAAAGAAGGCCGGCTTCGACGGCATCGAGATCGAAACCAACTCCGGTTATCTGTATGGCCAGTTCTTCTCTCCGCTGACCAACCACCGCACCGACGAGTATGGCGGCTCTCTCGAAAACCGCTGCCGCTTCATGGTTGAAACTCTCGAGGGTATGCGCGCGGCAGTCGGCCTCGACTATCCTATCTCCCTGCGTGTTAGCGGCAGCGACTTCATGGACGGCGGCTGCAACGGCGACGACATCGCAGAGATCTGCGAGCTGCTTGACAAAACCGGTTATGTTGACGGCTTCTCGATCACCGCAGGCTGGCACGAGTCGGCAGTTCCCCTTATCACCATGGAAGTTCCCCACGGCGCATGGGCATACCTCGGCCGCCAGATCAAGGCTCGCGTAAAGGCTCCCGTAGCACAGGGCATGCGTATGAACATAGAAAAGGCCGAAGAGCTCGTCGATCGCGGCGACTTCGACGCCATCGTAATGGGCCGCCCGTTCTTGGCAGATCCCGACGTTGTTAACAAGGCTGAGGCCGGCAAGGCATCAACCATCCGTCCATGCGTCGGCTGCAATGCAAAGTGCCTCGACATGGCAATGGCCAGCAAGCCCATCGGCTGCATTGGCAACTACGAGTGCAACCGCGAGGAAGAGCTTGAGGACGAAAACGGCCTTATGCCCACCGAGAAGAAGAGCGAGCATCCCGAAAAGATCCTCGTTATCGGCGCAGGCCCCTCCGGCATGGAATTTGCCCGTGTTGCAGCGCTTCGCGGCCACAAGGTCACCATCTGGGAGAAGCGCAACCGCACGATCGGCCTGTCGCTGTATGCAGCAACTCCTCCGCGCCGCTACGATATCCGCTACTTCGGCCAGTGGCTCGAGCGCACCTGCCGCGAGCTCGGCGTTGAGATCATACTCAACAAGGAAGCGACGGCAGAGGATATAATCGCAGCAAGCAAGGACTACGATCGTGTCGTTCTTGCATGCGGCTCCAAGGCATCTATCCCCCCGATCCCCAGAGACCCCAGTGTTCCCATCGTTCATGCATGGGATGTATTTGAAGGCACCGCAGAGCTCGGCAAGAACGTAGTTGTCGTCGGCGGCGGTGATGTCGGTGTTGAGGTCGCAATGTACATCGGTGAGATCGGCACTCTTACAGCCGATGAGCTGAGATTCATGATGATCTACAAGACCGAGCCTTATGAGAAGCTCCAGCAGCTGCTCAACCACGGTGTTCACAATGTCGCAATCGTCGAGATGGGCAAGAAGTTCGCTCCCGATATCAACCCCGGCAGCCGCTGGTCGATCATTGCTCGCACCAAGCAGCTTGGCACCAAGATGCTCAAGGAGACCAAGGTCATAGAGATAACCAAGGAAGGCGTTGTGGTTGAAAACGCAGAAGGCCGCCAGACTCTCCCGGCAGATACGGTCGTTATAGCAGCCGGCGCAAAGCCCAACAACGATATGTATGAGCAGCTCGTCGGCAAGGTCAAAAACGTTGACTGCATCGGCGATGCGGTAAAGGTAGCAAGAATTCCGGATGCGGTAGAATCTGCTTACAAGCTGGCCGCAAGCATATAAATCGCCTGAGCCAAAATAGAGGCTCAAGTGTTCTCCTCCCCCTCTTCCTTCTCCCTGGGCTGCCGGATAAGCTCCGGCGCCTGAGGGCGGAGGCGGGTAAGGAAAAATAAAAAGTTAAAATGCTTAGAGGATATGAGAAATGAATCAGCTGCAAAACAAGAGCTTTGAGGAAGCTCTGGTTCGGTACAGAGAAAAGTGGGACAAGATCAAAGACCCCTGTGTTGTTTATGATTTTCCGATCCCCGATGTTTCCTGTAAGGAACTGTTCCTCAAAAGAGTTAGCGAACATCCCGACAAGACCTATGTTATCAGCCGCGGCGCAAAGATGAGCTATGTCGAGTGCAATACGCTTGCAGCAAAAATCGCAAACGGCTTTCTCGCAAAAGGACTGAAAAAAGGCGACAGAGTTATAACATATGTCTCTAACGGTTTTGAGTTCGTTGCGCTGGCACATGCCTGCTTCAAAACAGGCATCATAATGGTAAACACAAATCCACGTTCCACTGCTGATGAGATCATCCGCAGAATTAAAGACTGCACACCTAAAATGGTCATAACCGACTCCGACGGTGCGGATGCTGTAGTTCAGGCGCTCAAGGACGATAAGGCCGGCGTCGAACACATGGTGTTCTGTCCGGCGCTTGAGAAGGAAAATCGCTGGGAGGCACTCAGCGCATGGGAAAGCATCATCTCCGACGATGCCACCGAACCCGATATCGCCATCGAACCCGCGGATATTGCAATATTGCAATACACTGGTGGCACTACGGGCGTGCTCAAGGGCTGCTGCCAGACAAACCATGCATTTGTTGCCAAGGCAATGGCTCAGGTGCAGTATTTCAGACCCTTCCTTAACGATAATGACTATGAAAACTACATCGTCATCATTGCTCTCGGAATGTCTCATGCATTTGGCTTCGGTCAGGGCATTGTGGTCAACCTGACTATGGGCGGCACGATATTCTTTGCGGAAAGCCTGGACGAGATACTCCGGGTGATCGAAAAATACCGTCCTACCGTTTGGCCGAGCGTTCCGCTGTGGATGAAGCTTATAGCTACCCACGAGGAATATCAGAAATACGATATAAGCTCGCTGAAGGTCATAACCTGCGGCTCGGCTCCGCTGCCTGTTGACGTAATAAGGCGAGTCGAGGAGCTGACAGGCGCAGTTATCACCGAGGGCTACGGCATGACCGAAACCGTCAACACAATAACCATCAATGGCCATGACCACCGCAAGGTCGGTACCGTCGGCGTTGTAAATCCCAACATTGAATACCTCATCGTAGACCAGGAAACCGGCACTGAGGTAGTGGAGGACGGTCAGCCCGGCGAGATCATCTGCCGAGGCGAGTGCGTGATGCACGAATATTGGAATAATCCCGAGGAAACGGCAAAAATGCTGCGAAACGGCTGGCTCTATACCGGCGATATAGGCCGCATAGATGAGGAGGGCTTCCTTATCATCTGCGACCGCAAGAAGGATCTTATTATCACCGGCGGATTTAACGTGTTTCCCAGTGAGCTTGAGGCGGTCGCCATAACAGCAGAGAACGTAGCCGACGCAATAGCGATAGGCGTTCCGAACGAGCGCAGAGGCGAGGTGCCTGCGATATTCGTTCAGCCGATTGCCGGCAAAACAGTAGACCTCAACGAGGTAGAGAGAGTTTGCCGCGAAAAGCTTTCGCGCTTCAAGGTTCCTAAGGAGTATTACGTCATGGACATGCTCCCCAAAACCAAAAATCGCAAGCCCGACAGAAAAATGGTCAAGAAGCTGTATCTTGAACATGCATTCGATGACCAAAAGTAGGAACATTAGAATTTAATTAACCAGCACTTGTTAATTAATTAATAAACAAAAAACAGAGGAGAAGATTAAAATGTCAAAGAACACAAAAAGGACACTTCTTGGATTCGCAGTTGCGATCGCAGCGCTTCTGCTCATAGCCTATCTCCCGGCCGAAACCGAGGCAATGAGCCGCGCAGCGTGGCAGTATCTCGGCTGCTTCGTATTCATGCTCGTACTTATCATTTCCCGTGCGATCCCCGACTGGGCGGCGGTCCTGTGCACGATGGCAGTGCTCGTTGCGCTTAAAGTTGCAACGGTTGCCGAAGTTACTTCAAACTTTGCATCCAGCACCGTATGGCTCTGCATCGGCGTGTTTATCATGTCGATAGGCATCAACAACAGCGGCTTTATGAAGCGCCTGGCGCTGTGGGTGCTGACCCGCTTCCCCGGAACCTATGCAGGTCAGGTAACTGCAATGCTTCTTTCCGGCGTTATCATGAGCCCCATTATCCCTTCCTCCACTGCAAAGACTTCCATGATGGCTCCGTTTGTCAACCAGGTATGTGAGGCATCCGGCGCAGAGCGCAACTCCAAGCAGTCTCTCGGCCTGTGGTTTGCAAACTTCATGGGCACCAACCAGCTCGGCATGGCTTTCGTTTCCGGTTCTGTCTATGTTGCTCTTATGCTCGGCTTCGTCGGCGAGAGCGTTTCCTGGGGTCAGTGGTTTGTCCGCGCATGCGTATGGTATGTAGTCTGCATAGTGCTTGTCTATGTGTTCTGCCTTGTATTCTGCAAGCCCACCGATACTCAGAAGGCAGCAAATGTTGAATTCATCAAGGACTCTTACAAGGCTCTCGGCAAGCTCAGCACCAAGGAAAAGCAGGGCATCATCATTGTTCTCGCAGCACTTATCCTCTGGCTCACTCAGTCCACTCACAAAATTGACGCAGGCATGGTCGCAATTCTCGCAGACGTTGCATTCATCGCATGTGGTCTGATCACTCCTCCCGAGGTCGGCGCAAAGGGCATGTGGACCATCACCATCTTCGTCGGCGGCGTTCTCTCCGTTGCAGGCCTTATGGCATCCCTCGGCGTGAGCACCTGGCTCGCCGGCATCCTCGGCCCCATCCTCGCTCCCATCATGAGCAGCCCCTGGATATTCATCCCCTGCCTGTGCATCATCACCTATCTCCTGCGTTTCGTTATCGTTTCCCAGTCCTGCTGCATGGCAGTCATGATCGCGATCTTCGGCTCGTTGCTCGAGGCTCACGGCATCAACATTTTCGTACTCGTATTTACCTCCTGGGTTTCCGGTACCTGCTGGAACGTTGCTTACCAGAACCCCGCATCCGCAGGCCTTATCAAGATGTGCGATCCTTCCCTCGACTTTGCAACCGCATCCAAGGGCTCTTACGCATACTGCATCATCAACCTCATTGCAATGACCTGCAGTGTGCCTCTCTGGATGGCACTGGGCCTTCTGTAATTGAGCATGTACGATTACGAGTACATTCGCGTTGAGCAGCCCGAGCCTGGAATAGCCGTGATGAGCTTCATCCGGCCGGAAAAGCTCAACTCGTGGTCGCGCGAAGTGTTCAACGATATGCTGCACTTCTTCCAGCTCCTCAAAACGGATGATGAGACAAAGGTTCTCATCATCCGCGGAGAAGGGGACAGAGCCTTCTGCACGGGAGCAGACTTTAACAGTCTGTTCCCCGGCGAGGGCGACCGTAACAGCGTTGAAAAGTCTTTCGCGTTTCAGGAGGAGCTGCGTGAGCTTATTGTTTCGGTTCACGAGGCAAAGCAGATAATCATATCTGCGGCACATGGCTATGCGGTAGGCGGAGGCTTCTTCCTGACCATGGCATCGGATATCCGATTGATCGCGGATGACGTCAAATTTTCGTGCCCACTTCTTAAAATGAGCATGAGCTGCGGAGATCTCGGCTGCGCTTACATGCTGCCGCGGCTGATAGGCGATGGCGTTGCGCGGGATATTCTGCTCACGGGCAGGTATATGTTCGCTGACGAGGCAATGTCCCTTGGCTATGCATCCGGCTGCTATCCGCTTTCCGAGCTTGATAACGCGGCCATGGAAAAGGCACGAGTGCTTGCAGGATATTCATCCGAAGCGTTGCGGTACAGCAAGCAGCTTCTGAACATGATGGAATCGGTCGGCGATCTCGATACCGCGATAAAGATCGAAAACCGCAACCAGCAGCTTGTAAAAGCATTTAATAAGGAAAAAAGAAATAAGTAATATGCTCTGTGAGCAGAGCAATTCAATAAAAAGTATCTGAAAGGAGAATACAAATGCAAAGCTTACCTAAAAAATCTCTTCTGCCCTTCACCGAGGAGCATGAAGCATTCCGTAAAGAGTTTGGCGAATTCCTCGACAGAGAGATCGTTCCCTACTACAGGGACATGGAGAAGAACCATTCCGTCGGCAAGGAGACCTTCAAAAAATTCGGCGATGCAGGCTACGGCTGCCTGTGGCTCGATAAGAAATACGGCGGCAGAGAGCTTGACATGCTCTATTCCATCGTATATGGCGAAGAACTCAATAAGCGCGGCCTTAACGGCGTCCTGACCCGTCTTAGCAGTGACACCGTCGCCCCCTACATCTATGCACACGGCACCGAGGAGCAGAAGGCAAAGTACCTCCCCGGCGTGGCATCCGGCGATACCTGCATCTGCATCTGCATGACCGAGGCAGAGCACGGTTCCGACCTTGCTCACATTGAAACCAGTGCAGTTAAGGACGGTAAGGGCAATTACATCGTAAACGGCGGAAAAATTTATATCTCCAACGGTATGGTTTCCGACTATGCGATCGTTGCGGTCGTCACCAATCCCAATGCCGAGAAGCCTCACAAGGGCATAAGCCTTCTTATCATTCCTACCGACGCACCGGGCTTCGAGCGCAAGCTGCTCAACAAGATCGGCCTGAACTCTCAGGATACATCCGAGTACATCTTCCACGATGTCGTTGTTCCCGAAGAGAATCTGCTCGGCGAGGAAAACCGCGGCTTCTACTACCTTATGCAGCACCTCGAGAAAGAGCGCCTTATGGGCTCCTGGGGTACCCTCGGCATGGCCGAGTATGCATTTGAGCTGTGCGTGCAGCGTGCAAACGAGCGCCTTGTTGCCGGCAAGCCCCTCGGCGCATATCAGCACTGGCAGTTTGAGATAGCAAAGGCAGCGGCAGAGCTTGACCAGGCAAGAAGCTATGTTGAGCATCTGACCCTTCTGTTTATGGCAGGCGAGAGCGTCAACACTCAGGTCTCCATTGCAAAGTATGCAACCAGTGAGCTTGCATACAAGATCTCCGACCTCGGCGTTCAGATTTGGGGCGGCCCCGGTATCCTGCGCGATAATGCAATTGCACGTCAGTTTGTCGATACCCGCCACTATCGCCTGATGGCAGGAACCTCCGAGGTTCAGCTCGGCATCATCGCAAAGGCGATCGGCCTTGGCAAAAAGAAGTAAGAACTATAAAAGGGGGATCTCTTCAGATCCCCCGATAAGTGCAAGGAGGTGCTCTAATGGCATTACCGCTTGAAGGTATAAAAATTCTTGACCTGAGCACAATGCTTCCCGGCCCGTTCTGCTCGATGATCCTTGCCGACTTCGGCGCAGAGGTCATCAAAGTTGAAGCTGTCAAGGGCGGCGACCTCTTCCGCGGCGGCGTTCCCAAGATCGGCGACACGGGCGGAGCCTTTTTCCAGGTCAACCGCAATAAGAAAAGCATAACCCTGAACCTCAAAAGCGAAGAGGGGAAGGAAATATTCTATAAGCTTGCCAAAGACGCAGATGTTGTACTTGAGCAGTATCGCCCCGGCGTTGTGAAAAAGCTGGGCGTTGATTACGAAACGATAAAGGCCATAAATCCGAAGATAGTTTACTGCTCCCTGTCAGGCTACGGCCAGACCGGCCCGTATCGCCTGACCTCGGGGCATGACCTTAACTATATAAGCTACGCAGGCATCCTCGGCCTTACAGCCCGCAAGGGACAGACACCGACCATCCCCGGCGTTCAGATCGCTGATATCGGCGGCGGCGCACTTTATGCGGCCATAGGTATTCTCATTGCGCTCATGGGCGTAAAGCAGAACGGCGTCGGTCAGTATGTTGATACGTCGATGCTCGACGGAGCGGTTTCATGGCTGCCGGTTCTGGCAAACGATTATTTCGTCAAGGGCGTATCGCCCAAGGCGGCAGAGAATATCCTCAACGGACAGAATGCATGCTATGAGGTCTATGAAACTGCGGATGGCAGATACATCAGCATCGGCGCGATAGAGCCGCATCTGTGGGCAAATTTCTGCGACGCCATCGGCAAAGAGGAGTTCAAGCTCTGGCAGCGTGATCTGACAAAGCAGGACGAGATGTTTGCATGTCTGCGCGAAATGTTCAAGTCCAAGACGCAGGCCGAATGGATAGAAAAGCTCACCGGAGTTGACTGCTGCTGGGCGCCCGTAAAGAATCTTGAAGAAGTCTTTGCGGATCCTCAGGTGCTGGCGCGCGACATGGTCTATGAGATGACCGACCCCGCAGGCTGTTACGGCAGCGTGAAAATGATAGGTTCGGCAGTTAAGCTGTCCGAAACACCGGCACGTAAAGAACTCTTCCCACCCAGAAAGGGTGAGCACAATGCGGAATACCTCAAAGCTGTCGGCTACAGCGATGAGCAGATAGCCGAGTTTGAGAAAAACGGAATAATTTAAATTAAAAAATACAAGGAGAAAACGATATGAAAATGCTTGAAGGCATCAAGGTCCTTGACTTTACCACCAATGCATCCGGCCCCAAGGCAGGTACCTATTTTGCCGACTACGGCGCAGAAGTAGTCAAAGTCGAAGTCCCCGGCGGCGAGGGCGGCAGAAAGTTCGCGTTCTATGTCAACGGTATATCCACCTACGCCTGCGGCAAGGACCGCGGCAAGAAGTCCGTTGAGATCAAGCTCAGCGACCCCGACGCACAGAAGCTCCTGCTTGACGTCGTAAAGGACTATGATGTTCTTATTTCCTCTAATAAGCCCGGCTTCCTCGAGAAGTTCGGCCTTGGCTACGAAGATGTTAAAAAAGTAAATCCCGGCATTGTTTACGGCGCACTGACTCCGTTCGGCTACAAGCCCAATAAGTACAGCGACAAGCCGTCGTACGATATCTGCGCAGTTGCAATGAGCGGCCTGAACGCTCAGACCGGCGAGCGTGACGGCAACCCCACCCGTATCGGCTCGGTTATCGGCGACATGATCGGCGCAGAGGGCTTCTTCGCGGCTCTGATGCTCGCTCTGTTCCACAAGCAGCGCACCGGCGAAGGCCAGTTCGTTGACTTCTCGCTCGTCCGCAACCTCGTTCACATCAACGACACCCTCCAGTATCACAACAAGAAGGGCCACATCCAGTACCGCTCCGGAAACCACAACTCCAACATGTCGCCTTACGGCATCTACACCGGCAAGACCATGTCCATCGTTATCGGAGCCGTTGCACCGAGCACCTGGAATCCCCTGTGCGACTGCATGAACCGCCCCGACCTTAAGACCGATCCTGATTTTGCAACTCTGCCTATGAGATCGAAGAATCACGAGAAGGTCGAGCAGATTATCACCGATTGGCTCATGACCTTTGACGATACTCGCGAAGCATATGAAATGATGGAAAAGGCCGGCGTTGCAGTTGCTCCCGTTATGACCGCAGAGGAAGTGTGGGAAGACGAAGAATACAACCGCCTCGGCTGGTGGGTCAACTTCCCCATGTACCCAGAGTGGGAAGGCACCGACATCATCTCCAACAAGCACTGCGCATATTTTGCAGACTTCTCCACAATTGATGAACACCCCGAGAATCGCCCTGCGAATATCAGCACCCGCATCGGCGAGAACAACTATGAGGTCCTCAAGGAGTGGGGCAAGACCGAGGAAGAAGCAAAGGCTCTGCTCGAAAAGTGGGGCGCAAGCAACATCTGATAAACAATATCCCTTTCTTTGAAATACTATAGACCGGTCTCTCCGGACAGAATTCTGCCCGGGGAGATTTGGGCTAAACTGACTATGATAGGAGGAAAAAACAATGAAAATGCTTGAAGGTGTAAGAGTTCTCGATTTTACGACCAACGCTGCCGGACCGATCGTCGGCTCGTATTTTGCCGATTACGGTGCGGAAGTTATAAAGGTCGAGGTGCCCGGCGGCGAAGCCGGACGCAGATTTGCATATGTTGCAAACGGCATATCGACTTATGCATGCGGAAAAGACCGCGGCAAGAAGTCAATTGAGATTAAGCTCAGCGATCCTGCGGCTCAGAAGCTCATTCTTGAGCAGGTCAAAAATTTTGATATCGTTCTTGTTTCAAATAAGCCCGGCTTTATGGAAAAGTTCGGCCTGGGCTATGAGGAAATGCGCAAGGTCAATCCCGGCATAATCTATGCCTCGCTTACCCCGTTTGGCGTGAAGCCGTCGAAGTACAGCAACAAGCCCTCCTATGATATATGCGCGGTGGCGATGAGCGGCATAAACGCCCAGACCGGCGAAGCCGACGGAGCACCGACGCGTATCGGCTCCGTTATAGGCGATACCAGCGGCGCGGAGGGAATGTTTGCGTCAACCCTGCTTGCTTATATTCATAAGCTCAAGACCGGCCGCGGCCAGTTTGTCGATTTTTCGCTCGTGCGCAATGTTCTGCACATAAACTCCAGCACACTTCAGATCCACAATCATAAGGGTCATATTCAGGGGCGCAGCGGTAACCACAATGCGAATCTCTGCCCCTACGGTATTTACACCGGCAAAACCATGTCCATGGTCATCGGCGCAGTATCTCCCGCAACGTGGAACGCACTTTGCGACTGCATGGGGCATCCCGAATACAAGGAAGATCCGCGCTTTGTGACGATGCCGGACCGCTGCAAGCACCATACCCTTGTAGAGCAGATCATCACCGACTGGATTAACACTTTTGACGATTCCAAAGAAGCTTATGATAAGCTCGATGCAGCCGGTGTGCCCTGCTGCCCGGTGCTCACGCCCGAGGAAGCATGGAAAGACGAGGAATACAACCGCCTCGGCTGGTGGGTCAATTTCCCCATGTATCCCGAGTGGGAGGGAACGGATGTTGCATCGAACAAGCACTGCGCGTACTTTGCCGATTTCTCGGATGTCAGCGACGAAGATCGCCGTCCGCAGCTCGCTCCCCGCATAGGTGAGAACAGCTACGAGATCCTCGAAAGCTGGGGCAAGAGCAAAGAGGAAGCAAAAGCTCTGCTCGAGCAGTGGGGCGCGAAGAACGTCTGATAATTTTAAGCATGCCGATGGCAGACATTTTCCGCCATCGGCTATTTAAAATGCGGCAAGGAGAAGCTATGGAAAAGAGGAATTTCATCATACCGGAATTTGGCCCGCTTGCGGGACTCAGGGTTATCGGCGCAGGCTCGCTGATCGCCATGCCCTTTGCGGCAACAATGATGGCGGATTTCGGAGCGGAGGTCATTCAGATAGAACGGCCAAAGATCGGAGATACATACCGAAGCTTTCCGCCGCTGAAAAAAACCGAGCAGGGAACGGCAGGCTCATCGTGGATGCAGGATGCGCGAAACCGACTGTCGATGACGCTTGAGCTTGACCTTAACGATCCTGATGTTAAAGAGATAGTCTTCAGGCTTATCGAGCGCAGTGATATTTTTATCGAGAATATGGTCTGGCTTGATAAGCTCGGCATTCATGACAGTGAGCTGCTCAAGATAAACCCCCGGCTGGTGATAGTTCATGTGTCGGGCTACGGCCATAAGGAATTCGGAGGTCTGCCCGAGATCTGCAATCAGGCCTCATACGATATGACAGGGCAGGCCTACTCGGGCTATGCTCTGTTCAACGGCTATCCCGACAAAGCGCCGCTGATCGTAAAACCGTCGCTCGGAGATTATATAACGGCGATGTTTGCCCTCTTCGGCATGCTTTCGGGTCATATAAGCGCAAAGAACACGGGACGCGGACAGGTGGTTGATGTTTCGCAGTTTGAAGCTCAGGCGCGCGTTATGCGCGATGCATTCACGATGTCGTCGCTCGGCCTTGCGGAGGTGCAGCGCTGCGGAACGAAAGCGATCGGCTTTCAGCCGTGGGATCTGTTCACAAGCAGCGACGGCATATATATAAGCATCGGCGCCGTCGGAAAAAGCGTTTTTGAAAGATTCATGAAAGCCGCAGGCTTTGATCTTGAAAAATTTTCATACGAAAAAACCTCGATTGATAAAACTGCGGTCAATTCCCCGGAAGGTCGGGAGCTTGACAGACTTATAAACGAGTGGTGCGCGTCGCATACTGCCGATGAGATCGAAGAAGCCATGCGCCGAGGTCGAGTTCCGTGTGCCCGTGTTAATGATGCTCAGGCGTGCATGAATAATGAGCATTATTTAAGCCGAGGGGATTTTGTCAATTTCATTGACCAGACCACGGGCATTGACGTAACGGCGTTTGGCATAGCTCCGAAGATGAGCGCCTCACCCGGCAAGGTGTGGCGCGGCGGACCTAGATTGGGCCAGGATACCGATGATATCATGAAGAAAATACTTGGATATGACGATGAGCACATAGCTGCATTCCGAGCAAAGGAAATTATATAGTAAGCAGACGCAAGAACACCCCGGCTTATGCCGGGGTGTTCTTGCATTTATAAAGCATCAGCGCAGCTTTTTCATCAGCGCCGGTATAAGCTGACGGTAATCGGCAACGATGCTGTAATTTGATATTGCCATGATAGGAGCGGTTTCGTTTGTGTTCACGCTCACTATGCATTTGGAGTTCTGCATGCCGGCAAGGTATTGCGTGGAGCCGGAAATGCCGATGTTAATTATGAGATCGGCCTTTACGGTGCAGCCGCTTTGGCCGAGCTGCGCTTCATGAGGCATCCAGCCGCAGTCCGAAAGCGGTCTTGAGCAGGCAAGGGATGCTCCGATGAGCGACGCAAACTCGCTTATCATGTCGAGATCCTCTTTTTTCTTGATGCCGCGTCCGCAGGCAACCACGATTTTTGCATCCTTGAGCTGAGCGTGGGCCTTCTCGGCGGCGACAGCTTCAATGAGTGCATACGCAGGGTCTGCGGCGCAGTCAACGGCTTCGTGAATGACTTCGGTTTCGATGGCGGCTTCAACAGGCTCTGCGTCAAAGACCTTGGCGCATACGGTGACCATTTGCGGACGCTTCTGACCGATGCATATGTGCGCTAGAATATTTCCGCCGAAGCCTGCGGTGACCTGAATGAAGTCGCCGTCCTCGTCATATATGAGATCCAGTGCATCGGCGGTAAGTCCGGTATCGAGCGCCTGCATGGTGAGGGGTGCTATCTCTCGCCCGATACCGGTGGCCGGGATAATAAAAATTTCAGGTGCGTATTTCCTCGCAAGCTCTGTCATTGCGTGGGCGTAAGTGCGTGCACTGTAGTCTGCAAGAGCTGCGTTTTCGCCGATGATGATTTTGTCGGCACCGTATTTGCTCAGCTGACCGATCACGTGTTCATCGGCCGAGCCGAGAACGACCGCCGTAAGATTTCCGCTGCTGTGAGCCTTGAGCTGTCTGCCTTTTGTGAGAAGCTCGGGCACTATATCGCAAAGCTCGCCGTTATTGGTTTCGGCATAAACCCATATATCTTTGCTCATGTTAAGTCCTCCGTCAGATAATATGCATGTCCGCAAGAAGGCCGGTAAGAACACCGGCGATCTCTTCGCTGCTGCCGCTGATTACGGTTGCGTCAACCTGCTTTGTTTGCGGCGCAGTGACGCGCTTTGTACGCGAAGGCGAGCCTTTTACGCCGCAGCGAGCCTCATCGCAGCCGAGATCGGTGCAGTTCCAAACAGTTATACCCTTTTTCAGGCCTTCAATAACGTTTGCAGGCGTCATAAAGCGCGGCGTGTTTATTGCCGGGGTGACGGTGACAACTGCCGGGAGAGCGGTTTTTGATGTTTCGGTGCCGTTTGTGAAGCTGCGGCGGCATACTATTGCGCTGCCGTCAAGATCTATATCATAAACACTTGTCACCAGAGGAAGTCCCAAAAAGCCTGCTGTCACTGGGCCAGTCTGAGCGGTTTCGGCATCGGAGGCCTTGTTGCCGAATATGGCAAGGTCAAAGCTGCCGAGCTTCTTTGCGGCCATGGAAAGAACATAGCCTGTTGCGAGGGTGTCTGCGCCTCCAAACGCGCGGTCGGAGAGAAGCACCGCCTCATCGCAGCCCATAAAAAGCGCTCTTTTCAAAACGTCATTTGCCTGCGGCGGACCCATGGTAACTGCGGTCACTTTTCCGCCGAAGCGGTCGCGCAGGGAAAGACCGGCCTCAAGCGCGTTTTTGTCCACAGGGTTTATCATCGTTCCGGCTCCGCTGCGGATGAGGTTGCCGTTTTCGTCGAGCTTTACCTCATCGCTGTCCGGTATCTGCTTTATAAAAACAATAATATTCATTTTCCGAACCTCCGTCACTTAACGCCCATCCACTTGGCAATGATCTTTTTCTGAATTTCGCTCGTGCCCTCAAATATCTCGGTGAGCTTCGCGTCGCGATAGAGCTTTTCAATAACAAATTCCTTGCTGTATCCGTAACCGCCGTGCAGCTGTAAGCAGCCGCGCACGACCTCGTTTAGCACATCGGAAGCATAGTATTTCGCCATCGAGGAAAGGTGGGAGACGCGCTGACCGTTATCCATCATACTGGCACAGTTATAGACCATAAGACGAGCAGCTTCGACCTTGGTCTGGTATTCGGCGAGCTTGAACTGCGTGTTCTGGAACTGCGAAATGCGTTTGCCAAACTGCACGCGCTCCTTTGTGTACTTAACGGTCTGGTCAACCGCATCCTGCGCCATGCCAACGCAGACTGCCGAGATTCCGAGTCTGCCTGCATCGAGCGTTGACATTGCGGCGTGGAAGCCCTTGCCGATCTGACCGAGCAGATTTTCAGCAGGAACGTGGACGTTGTCGAATATCACTTCGGCAACCGAGCTTGCGCGCATGCCCATAAGATCCTCGTTGCGGCCGATCGTTATGCCCTCGCATTCATGCACGTCTATCAGCAGGCAGATGGGGCTTTTTGTGCCGTCGGGAGCTTTAAACTGACAGTAGGTCTGGAAAAAGTCGGCCTCGCGTGCGCCGGTGATGAATGCTTTTGTGCCGTTGACGACAAATTCGCCGTTTATAAGCTCTGCGGTCGTCTGCATTCCGGCTGCGTCTGAGCCTGCACCGGGTTCCGTGAGCGTAAATGCCGAGCGCTTTTCGCCCTTTACCCAAGGAACAACGTATTTCTGCTTCTGCTCCTCGGTGCCGTAGTGAAGAATGGGGAAGCACATGTTTGTCTGTCCGGAAACGGATTTTGCGACCGGGCCGCTGGCCTTGGACAGCTCCTCGACCGCGAGAACGTAGTGCACATAGGTGCTGCCAAGTCCGCCGTACTCTTTGGGGATTACAATGCCGCAGAAGCCAAGCTCGTGCATTTCCTTCAGCAGCGGCTCAACGCTGAAAAGCCCCTTGTCGATCTCCAGCGTGTGCGGACGAATGCGCTCGTCGGCGTATTCTTTGTATATTTTTTGCAATTCGCGTTCTTCTTCGGTAAGAACGGTGTTCATATAATTGCCCTCCTATCGTGGATTTGACAATATAATATCAAAGGATGCAAAAACGGGCAACCGCGAGGCTATGTTGAACACTTTTGAACATAAGTGTAAAAATGTGTTGAACACATTTAACGAGGTGAGTATAATATAAAATGAAGTGTGCAAAAATGTTCAACGAGGAGGCGGCAGCATGAACGAACTTCCGAGAAATGATGTTCTGAAAATTTTGAAGCAGCAATTTTTGAGCGGAAATTTGAAAGAATATGACCATAAATATGATAAAACCGTCGCGGCATGGGAGAAGTCGCGCGCAGCCGGTGCCGAAGCACACACCGTTCGATTGAGCGACGACTGCCGCGACCTGCACGTTTTTGACCGTATTGACGATATATCAAAGTGCCATCTGGCCTACTTTCGGGATTACTATGAAAGCAGAAGCACGGCGCTCGAGCGAATGGGCGGCGCCATGTTTTATCTTGATACCAAGCTCACGGCGTTTCACAAAAGCGGCTCGGCCTCACTTCTCAACGAATTGAAATCCCGTGGCTTGCGCATAGGAACTCAATTTTCCGTTGAAAATGTCGGCGTCTTTGCAGGGAATACAGCGCCGGAAAAGCCGTTCGTGACCTGCTTCAGTGCCGGGGAGGGGCACTATTGCGATATTCTGACGCCGTATGCCTGCATTGCCAGATACGGCGAGACATCTGCCGGCCCCGGCTTCCATGCCGTAACCGTTATATTTCTGCCTCTTGACAAATGCTTTAAGAACTCCGTTAATTCGGCAACCTTTATGCTCGAAGCCGGTGATTTCACCTATAAAAACCGCATACTTTATCCGCATATCGAGCGCAGGTTCCACCTGCTGGAGCAGTCGGTTCAGTGCAGCACGGATATAACACTGCTCGTTGACGATACGGGAGTTGTCGTTTTTGCAAACAGCCGATTTGAAAACGAGTTTGGAATGCATATAACATCGGTGATCGGCAGCTCGCTGCGCGACAGCTTTCCAGAATTATCATTTGTGCTGAAGTCGCTGCGATCCGGTAAAGAGATATCTGCCGGCAACACGGCTCTTGGCGGAGCCGGAAAGCGATATTATGTGGAAGGCCTCGCGATCAAGGAAAACAATAAGGTTATAGGCCTGAAGGTTTCAATAAAAACCGCCGAGCAGATACGCAAATACAGCGCCCGTGCCGAACGAAACAATGCAGTATATAATTTTCAGGATATCATCGCCGTCGGAGCTGCGATGAAACGTGTAAAAAATGAAGCAAAGGCAGCTGCGTCAAGCCCGGCAAATGTGCTGATAACCGGCGAATCCGGCACCGGAAAGGAGCTGTTTGCGCAGGCGATCCACAATGCAAGCTCGCGTTTTGCCGGGCCGTTTGTCCCGATAAGCTGCGGAGGATTTTCGAGAGAAACCGTTGAAACGGTTTTGATAGGCACCGAAAAAAATCCCGGCAAATTCATTCAGGCAGACGGAGGAACACTGTTTCTTGACGGAATATCCGAAATGAGCCAGGATATGCAAAGCTTCCTGCTGCGCTTTCTTGAGGACGGCATTGTCACTCCGATCGGCTCACGCCGCAGCGTACATGCCGATGTTCGGGTCATCGCGGCGGCAGGCAGCGAGGTGCTGCAAAAGGTGAAGGACGGCTCGTTCAGGCTTGACTTATATTACAGACTGAACGTTCTCCGAATTGATCTCCCTCCGCTGCGCGAGCGGCAGTCAGATATGCAGGAGCTGAGCAATTATTTCGTAACGCTGCTGTCGGCCGGATACGGAAAGAATATTTTCAGCGTATCGGCGGAAACGGTCGAACGCTTTAAGAGAAGCTCGTGGCCGGGTAATCTGCGACAGCTTAAAAACACGATAGAGCGAAGCGTGCTGAAAGCCGAGAATGGGCATGAGCTTGAAGTCGCGGATGTTGAGGAGGACTTTACGCCGCTCCAGACCGATCGCCCGGCTCTTAGCGCAGGAGCGCCGTTTGACGTGCGTGATGCGGAAGCTGAGCGAATTATAGACGCACTTATTAAGCATAACGGCAATAAGGCAAAAACCGCGCGTTACCTCGGCATGTCGAGAGGTACGCTTTACAGCCGCCTTAGAGAGCTTGAGGATGAGGGCGTAATGATATGAAAAAGCAGACGCATTGCGTCTGCTTTTTGCTTGATTAAATGATCATTGCCGGATGTCTTATGCCTGCCTCGGTTTTTCCGGCGGAGTGCCGGTCGGGCGATCGCCGCCGAATTTGCCGCTGCCGCCATCGGGAGCTGCGCCGGGCTGCATGCCTCCGCCCATACCGCCGCCAACGGTGGCTGTTCCAGCCTGCGCCTCGGCTGCTGCTGCGCTGCTGTCGCCGGCATACAAGCTATAGCTGCTGCCGGAGTCAAGCTCGGGCGATGAGAAGAAAACAAACGATGCGTCGCAGCTTGCCGCAGCGCTGAACAGATCGCTGCCGCCTGCGGATTTGATGCTCGCTACGTCACCCTTAGAAATAAGCTGGCCGGATGCAGAGAATGTGACATATGCCTGCTCGGCGTTTATGCTAAGCCCCATGCCATTGGACGCGCCGGCAGCGAGCACCGTACCGCCTGAGATGTTCAGCGTTCCGTCGGAATCGAGCGGCTGGTTGTCGGCCCTGTTTGCCGTCCACACGGCGATGATTCCGCCGGAGATATTCAGATCGCCGTTTGAGTCAAAGCCGTCACCCTCACTCGAATAGGCGTTTATCGTGCCGCCCGAGATGTTCATGGCAAAATCATAGCTTCCAAGGTCGGAGTTTGTCGCGTTCAGGCAGTCGTCGGATGACATGATTGAAATGTTGCCCGACAGGACGTTAAGCTCGGCGGCCTCAAGCCCCTCATAGCATTCGGATATGTTTATCGTCGGCCCGTCGGTCCCGGCGGCTCCGATGTTGAGGACGAGATCGCTGTGAACTGCGTCGTCGGCGGCGGAAATATTAAGCGTGCCGCTTTCAATATTTAAAAGCTGTTCTGCGTTTATCGCATCGTTTACCTTAGCTGAGATATTAAGCGTTAGCTCCTTTATAGTGAGCGACGCATCGCCCTCTTCACCGGTCGCGGCGCCGGATTTGATGCCGTTTTTGCCGCTTGCGGTGATGTTTATCGTGCCTGTGCCGCACAGCGTGACGTTCGAGCCGTCCTTGCACTTTATGACTGCGTTTTCGGCGTTTTCATTGTCGGGATACTCGTCGTCGTTGTTCTCGGCAGAATCGCTCAGCGCATTTACTGAGCCGTCGGCCGCGACGATCGTGACCTCGGTGGACTTGTTGCACGATATCGGCGCGGTGTCGGCGCTGTCAAGCTCCAGCCCGTTCAATATAAGCGTGACGCCGGTAGCGCCCTTTTTGACTTCAATGCTGCCGTCGGCCCATGAGCCGGACAGCGAGTATGTTCCGGCGCTTTTGATAGCGAGGTGAGTTCCGTCTATTTCATAGCCGTCGCTGCTGCCGGTTGCCTTTATCCCACTGTCGGAGAATGTAAAGGCCGCATCGGCGGAATAGCTTTCGTCGCCGGACTGAGTCTTGTCGCCGCCCTGCGCAGAGCACGCCGCAAGCGACAGTATAAGCAGAACGGCAAGCAGCAGCGACAGAAGTTTTTTGATGTTCATATTGTTTGCCTCCTTCGTTTCGGATGAGCAGATTGTATTACGCCGACCTAAAACGAGCCTGAAGAGAATTTATTTTTTCCTTTAAGCTTGGTTTCAGGTCGGCAGTTTATCATGAACATGTAAAGAGGAGGTAAACGAAATGTCAGATAACATACAGAGCTGCTTTGAACGCTACGAAAAAAAGTACCGCATAACGCAGGAACAGCAGATGCAGATAATAAACGGCATGCAGACACATATGCAGGCCGATAAGTTTGGAAATTACACCATATGCAATATATATTACGACACTGACGACTGGCAGCTTGTCCGCGCGTCGATAGAAAAGCCAATATATAAGGAAAAGCTCCGTGTCCGCAGCTACGGCGTTCCGTCCGAGGACGGAAAGGTGTTCGTTGAGCTTAAAAAGAAGTACGACGGCGTTGTGTATAAGCGCAGGATCACGGCAAGCCCCGAAGCGGCACAGCAGCTTTTAAGCGGTGAAGCTCCGGGCGAGAACTTTGGCCAGATCGGCCGCGAGATCGAGTGGTTCAGGGCGCGTTATGCGGCAAAGCCGAAGGTGTTCATCGGATACGACCGCATGGCTTTCTCCGGCACAGAGCAGCCGGAGCTGAGAATGACATTTGATACCGGCCTGCGCTTTCGCACGGATGAGCTTGATTTGCGCCTCGGTTCTCACGGCGCGCCGCTGCTGCCGCCGGGAGAGGTACTCATGGAGATAAAAATCCCCGGAGCGTGCCCGATGTGGTTGAGCAGACTTTTGTCGGAAACCGGCGCATTCCCGACATCTTTTTCAAAAATCGGTCATTGCTATAAAAACAGCATCCTCCGAATAGGGGATGCACTTGAGAAAAAGGAGGAATCCGACTGTGCTTGAATCCATAATATCCTCGCAGCTTACGCTGCCTGCATTTTTGATATGCACGTTCACATCAATTGTCCTTGGCGTCGGTATCGCGCTTGTCGGTATGTATCGCTCGCGCTCGAGCCAGAGCTATGCGGTCGCGCTGGCGATACTCCCGGTGGTCGTTCAGCTTGTCATCATGCTCGTAAACGGCAACATCGGCGCCGGAGTCGCCGTCGCAGGCGCGTTCAGCCTTGTAAGGTTCCGGTCTGTTCCGGGAACCGCGCGCGAGATAGGCGTGCTGTTCATGGCTATGGCCGTCGGCCTTGCAACTGGCATGGGCTTTGTAGGCCTTGCGGTCATATCGTTTGTGATCATCTCGGCCGTCATAATGGCACTGACGGCGCTGAACTTCGGCAAGGGCAAAGCCGAAGAGCGCACGCTGAAAATTACCATACCCGAAAATCTTGACTACGAGGGCCTTTTTGACGATGTTTTTGCCGAGTATACCAGGTCAAATTCACTTGTTAAGGTCAAAACCTCAAACATGGGAACGCTTTACGAGCTTGAGTATCGGATCGTTTTAAACAGCGATAATGTGCCGAAGGGATTCCTCGACGCGCTGCGCTGCCGCAACGGAAACCTCAATATCACCTGCGGCCGCGAGATAACAAAGGATGTGCTGTGAAGGATGGATACAGACTATCCTGCCGTATCGTGAGAAATCTCGCGATACGGCTTTTTGCTAAATTGATTTGACTGAATTTGTCGGATGTGCTGAATTTTCGTGAAATCGTTGCGGTAAATGCATGCCGGATATATGATATTTACATCAAGCGGAGGAATGGCCATGAACATGATAGCTCATATAAGAAAAATGGATAATACTGCCCAGCCGCTTGCGGAGCATTGCCGGACGGTCGGAGCATTATGCGCGAAAGCAGGCAGAAAAATCGGCCTTGAGAAAACAGCGCAGCTGATCGGACTCATGCATGACATGGGCAAAGCAACCGCAGATTTTGCCGCATACCTTATGACGGCTGAAGACGGGGCTGCATCGCCGCACAACCATGCGCCGACCTGGGCAATATACGCATATCGCCGCTGGTTTTTAAAAGCCGGCGCGCGGAAAGAAAAGCTCACGGCTCAAATCGTGTGCCTGTGCATACTCGGCCATCATTCCGGGCTGACAGATTGCCTCAATGAAATGGGTCAGTCGCCGTTTTTGGAATCGATAATGCAGAATGAGGATAAGCTGCGCTATAACGAAGCAGCAGCTTGGTACGCTGAAAATGTAGTGCCGCCGGAGCAGCTTGACGAACTTTTTCACGCCGCTTGCAATGAGATAAGTGCTTGCGTAAAAAGAATCGGAGGCCAAACGGACGCTGCTTCGGTGCGTATGTTTGAACTCGGCATGCTCGCAAGGATGCTCCTGAGCATACTTATAGATGCAGACCGTTGGGATTCGGCATGCTTTGACTACAATGCGGATCCGTTCCAAGAGAAAAATGCTCCGGATTGGGCTCGCGCCGAGGAAACGTTTGAAAGCTTTCGCCGAAGAAATCTTTGCGGCGTCGGAGCAATAAATGCCGTTCGCGCAGAAATATCGGATATTTGCTGCGCGGCTGCCGAAGCCGAACGCGGAATATTTACGCTTTCCGTACCCACCGGCGGAGGAAAAACATATTCAAGCCTTCGCTATGCCCTGAAGCATGCTGCAAAAAACGGTATGCAGCGCATTTTCTATATCATACCGTACAACACGATACTTGACCAAAATGCTGCCGACATTCGCAGCGCGCTCGGCGATTCGGTATCTATTCTCGAACACCACTCGGATGTTGCTATACCGTCGGAAGATGAACAGCTCGAGTATAAAACGCTGACAGAGCGTTGGGATAGTGATGTTATACTTACAAGCCTTGTGCGATTCTTGGATGCGTGCTTCGGAAGCGGCAATACCGATGCACGCAGGCTTCACCGACTTGCCGATTCGGTGCTGGTTTTCGATGAGATACAGTCGCTGCCCAAGCACTGCAAGACACTTTTTGAGCGCGCGGTGACTTTCCTTGCGAGTGCCTGTGGATGCACGATCGTGCTTTGCACTGCGACCCAGCCTGCGCTCAATATATTGCCGCCGCCGACCGAGATCATGCCGGATCCGCAGGCGCTTTATAAGCGACTTGAGAGGGTCAAATATGAGCCGAAGCTCGATAAAGCACTCAAAAATGATGAGGCTGCAGCGCTGATTGCGCAAATGCTGTGCCAAGATTCGGCGCTCACCATAGTCAATACAAAGCAGGTCGCGTGGAACGTATATTGTGCCGCGATGGATGCTGCGCGCGCAGCAGGGCTCACGCCTGTACTGCCGGATGCCGCGCTTGATGAAAGCAAGATACGAGCTCTCGCAAAGCAGAGCGGCGATAATGCGGTTTTGTGCATTCATATGAGCACACTTCTGTGTCCTGCCCACAGAAAGCGTTTCCTGCAATGGATAAAGATATGGCTGAGCGAAAACGCACGGGTTTTGTGTGTGTCAACAGCGCTGATCGAGGCTGGTATTAATGTGAGCTTTCCAATTGTAGTGCGCAGCCTTGCCGGAATGCCAAGCATAGTGCAGGCTGCCGGAAGATGCAACAGAAGCATGGAATACGGTTCGGGAGCAGTTTACGTCTGGGAGTTTGCAGAGGAAAAGCTCCGGCGTTTGCCCGATATCCAAAATGGCGGCAATATAACGCGCGCCATTGCTGCGCACGGTGGCAGTGATTTCGGCTCGCTGAGCGTGCTTGACACTTATTTTAAGCGCGAAGAGGACTATATCGGCGCAATAAAGGATTATCCGATCAAATCACTTAACGCATCGTTGTCCGAGCTTCTGGCCGGAAACGAAGAACGTCTGCACGAGTCGAAAACTTTTGGATTAAACAAAGAGCTTGTGCTTAATCAAAGCTTTCGCACGGCGTATGAGCATTTTGCCGCCATTTATCAGAAAACAAAAGCGGTCATTGTGCCGTATGGTGAAAGCAGCAAATTGATAGCCGATCTTTGCGGAGAGCATGATATGCAGAATGAAATGCGCCTTCTGCGCCTTGCGCAGTCCTTCAGCGTGAATTTGTTTGATGCTGCGTTTAACAGGCTTGCCCGCGACGGAGCGATATATGCCGTCGGGCAGAGCGGTGCATATGCGCTTATGCCCGGCTATTATGATGATGCCGGCGGCGTTGTGCTCGAACAGCGAGAGCTGAGTGAAATGATAATTTAGCTATATATCTTCTATAATGCAAAATATTAAAAAGGAAGGTGAGTATTACGAAGATCAGAAACAGCATCGAGTATCGGGTTTATGGCCGGTATGCTTTGTTCAGCGACCCTATCACGCGAATGGGGGCGGAGAAAATGAGCCTTCCCATTCCGACCTATCAGGCGATCAAAGGAATCACCGAATCTATCTATTTCAAGCCGTCGATAATTTAGAGGATCGACGCGGTGAGAGTGATAAAGCCTATCAAAACAGAGGGAAAGGGGATCAGACCTATCAGCTATGATACGGATAAAAACACGCTGTCGGTTTATTCGTATCTGAGCGATGTTGAATATGAAGTGCGTGCGCACTTTGTTGCAAACCCCTATGGACGTATAACGGAAATCATCAGAGAAAACGGATGGCTCACGGGAGAACTACTCGGAACCGGTTATCTGCATGCTTTTTACACATATGAAATGACTGATCAGGCAAATAGAAAGGGAGAATGAACATGTCAGCACTTAACAACAAAATTGATTTTGCACTCGTTTTTACCGTTAACAACGCGAACCCGAACGGTGATCCGATAGACGGAAATCGTCCGCGCACTACCTATGATGGTATCGGAGAAGTTTCGGATGTCTGCCTGAAGCGCAAGATCCGCAACCGTTGGATCGATGACGGCTACAGTGTATTTGTCCAGTCCGACTCCAAACGGGCTCCGGGTGATGAGTTCCGCTCCCTCAAAGACCGCGCCGACGGATGCGAAGCACTCAAAAACTGCCTCGCGTCAATTAATTCAAAAAAGAAAGGCAAAGACGATGCGCCGGCAATGACTCGCGAGAACTATGCCAGAATTGCGTGCGAGGAATGGCTCGATGTGCGCGCATTCGGGCAGGTGTTTGCGTTTAAATCCGGCAAAAAAGGAGATGGCGAAGGCAGCGACGCAGTTTCGGTCGGAGTTCGCGGCCCTGTAAGCATTCATCCTGCGTTCAGCATTGACGGAATTAATATAACAAGCACACAGATCACAAAATTGGTTAATCTTGAAACCGGCGCCGATCCCGACAAAAAAGGATCCGACACTGTCGGAATGAAACACCGCGTTGATCGCGGAGTTTATGTGACTTATGGCTCTGTGAACATTCAGCTTGCCGAAAAAACAGGCTTCAGTGAGGAAGATGCCGAGGCGCTTAAAGAGGCCTTGCGCACATTGTTCCGCAACGACGCATCTGCCGCTCGCCCGGATGGCAGCATGGAAGTGATCAAACTTGCATGGTGGGAGCACAACTGCCCGGCCGGACAGTATTCGGCCGCTAAGGTGCATCGCTCGCTAAAGGTTGAAGACAACGGCAGCGATGTGCCGACTGTCAGCGTTGACGAAGCCGCGATACCCGGCCTTAAATACAGCCTGATCGATGGAGAGTAATTTGCCTGATTATTTGATGATATCGGGACTGAAGCATTTCGCCTTTTGTCGGCGGCGCTGGGCACTTATACATATCGAGCAGTTGTGGAGCGAAAACGCGCTTACGCTTGACGGACATTATATGCATGAAAGAGTTCATGATGCGTCGTTTACGCAGTCGCGCGGCAGTGTAGTCCTTTCAAGGGCAATGCCTGTAAGCTGACGAGAGCCGAACCTATATCGCCTGTCGGCTCGCCATTCCGGCTATTTTCGCCTTTTTTGCCTTGATGGACGCCGGCTCTCCTGCATCAAAAAAGCCGAAAATATCTCGAAAAGTACAGCCGACAGGTGCTTTGCAGTTTTGCCGGAGCAGATTTTTGCTCAGGCAAGGCAAAGTTTGCAGAGAATACTTGTTGTATTGTCAAGAGCTTTAACGCATCATGGGCGGAAATCTGCTCGTCAAAACCGATATGCGTTCGGCTCTCGTCAGCTTATCTTACGGAATAAGAGCGATTTCCCGTTTGACAGCAGGAACAGAAGGCCACCGCTCGACCCGGTGAATGCTATGCTATCATTTGCTTACACGCTTCTTGGAAATGAGATCGCATGCGCGCTTGAAACTGTCGGCCTCGACCCGGCAGTCGGATTTATGCACACGCTTCGCCCGGGAAGAGCATCGCTGGCGCTCGACCTGCTCGAGGAACTGAGAGCGCCGTTTGCTGATCGATTTGTTTTGACACAAATCAACCTCGGAGCGGTAACTGCCGACAGCTTTGAGCGAAAGGAAAACGGCGCGTATTACTTGAAAGATGATGCGCGCAGGTCATTCCTGGCTGCATGGCAAAAACGGAAGCAGGAAACGCTGATTCATCCGTACCTTAAAGAAACGATCAGTTGGGGACTGGTGCCTTATGCTCAGTCGATGCTGATGTCCAGATTCCTGCGAGGTGATTTGGATGCCTATCCTCCGTTCCTGTGGAAATGAGGTGAATTGAATGATGGTTCTTATAACATACGATGTCAATACCGAAGACTCAGGCGGCCGGAGGCGGCTTAGAAAAATAGCCAAGCAATGTGTGAATTACGGTCAGCGAGTGCAAAAATCCGTGTTTGAGTGCCTTGTTGATGCAACTCAACTCAAAAAACTTCAGCACTGTCTATGTGAGATAATGGACAGCGAGAAGGATAGCCTTCGCTTTTACTATCTCGGAGATAAGTATAAGTCCAAAATCGAGCACTTTGGAGCAAAGCCTGGATACGATGTGGAGGGTGCGCTGATATTGTAAGTGCGAAGCGGCGGCGAACACGTTTTTGCTGATAGGTTCGCACCGGAAAATCTGCCTTATAACGCTGCACCGGGGTGGCTTTTGAGCCGATGCAGTGCGGCACTCCGCTTCGCGGAATAAAAAATTATTTAACTTGCGCAAAAGTGCAGCAAATTTTTGTACACTTTTGCTGTCGCGCCCCACATGGGGCGCGTGGATTGAAATCGCAAAGGTTATCCAGTAACTTTTGCGCATCCGAATACAGGAATTATAATGATGCGTGACACTACTATAAGCTCCAACGCTGTGGCAGGCATTTTTCGCTTGCATAATCCAAAGATCTGGTGTACAATACGATGCACAACAATAATAATGCGGATGTCGTCTAATGGCAGGGCTCCAGCTTCCCAAGCTGGCGACACGGGTTCGATTCCCGCCATCCGCTCCAGGGAAAAGCACCCGGCAGGGTGCTTTTTTAGCGCTTAATTCAGTTGACCGGCAACTCATAATATGGTAATATAAAAATAGACTTTTTGTATACTTAACGGGAAAATAATTTGCAAGGGGGAGAAAAATGAAAAAGTCAAAAAAGCTTCTGAGTCTGCTGCTTGCGGTGCTGCTGCTTTGCAGCCTGTTGCCGGCAGCGGCATCGGCCGAGGGGAACCCGGAGGATGACTATCCGTTCGTTTTTGTCCACGGACTTATGGGCTGGGGCGAAAGATCGATGCTCGATCCGATCATGCCGTATTGGGGCATGACAACGGGCAATCTCATGAAGTACCTGAACTCAAAGGGCTACGAGAGCTATGCTGCGCAGGTCGGACCTCTCTCCGGAGCATGGGACAGAGCGTGCGAGCTTTATGCGCAGCTTGTCGGCGGAACGGTTGACTACGGCGCTGCGCACTCGGCGGCCAAGGGGCACGATCGCTACGGCATAACCTATGAAAAACCGCTTTTTGAAGGCTGGAGCGCGCAGAAGAAGATTAACCTTATCGGACACAGCTTCGGCGGCGCGACAACGCGCCTGTTCCTCGAGCTGCTTGCAAACGGCAGCGCGGAAGAGGTCGCGGCCGCAAAGGCGGCAGGCACAAAGGTATCTCCGCTGTTTGAGGGCGGCAAGGGCGACTGGGTGTATTCGCTTACGGCTGTTGCTGCGCCGCACAACGGAACTACGTTTATCGAAACCTGTGATGTTTCGACCAAGGTGGTAACCGATGCAATCTATAATTTCGGCGCAGCTCTCGGCCTTACCAAGCTTAAGGGTGTGTACGATCTCCAGCTTGAGCATTTCGGGATCTACCGCAAGGACAGCGAGACTGATATGCAGTATCTCATCCGAGTCCTCAACAGCAGCAACTTCATGAGTCATAATGACAATGCAATATACGACCTCACCATAGACAATGCGCTGAAGATAAACGACGGGATAGAGATGCAGAACAATGTTTATTACTTCTCCGTCTGCGGCGACGCAACGCACCCGAGCAGCGTGAGCGGAAACGAAGTGCCCGACTCATCCGTGTTTGCGCTGCTTAAGCCCTTTGCCGCGATGATTGGTAAGTATTATGACAAATATACTGCCGGCGGCGTTTATATCGACAGAACGTGGCTGCCTAACGACGGCATGGTAAACGTCGTGTCCGGCCTGTATCCTGTAAACAGCAAGCTCAAGTGCGAAAAGTCCGACGGAAGCCGGGGCTTTGTTGTCTGCGACGGATACAACAAGGAAAGCTATGCGAAGGGTATATGGAATGTCTTCCCGACTCAGCCGTATGATCATCTTAGCATCATCGGCGGCATTCTTTCAAACACCGTTTCAAATACCCGGCATCTGTACATGGAGCTTATAAGCAGGGTTACGAGTACCTATGGCAGCAGCACTCCGGCCGAAGAGCCGATAGATAAGACGATGTCCTTCACGGACGTTGCGAAGGATCGCTGGTCGTATGATTACATCCTCAAGATGTATCAGCTCGGCGTTGTAAACGGCCGCTCGGACAGCATATTTGACCCGACCGGCAACGTAACGCGCGCAGAGTTTGTGAAAATGCTCGCCTGCCTTGACGGCGTGGATACGAGCGCTTACGCAAAGTGCCGCTTCACAGATGTCAGCGATAAGAGCGTTTTTGCGCCGTATGTCGAGTGGGCTGCAAATAACGGCATTGTCCTCGGCCTTGACGCGGCGACCTTCAAGCCAAATGACAACATAACGCGCGAGCAGATGGCGGCCATAATCTGCCGCTATGCCGACTATGCCGGCATAAAGCTGTCCGACGACACGCCGGCTGTTACCTTTGCCGACAGTGCGCAGATATCAAAGTACGCAGTCGATTATGTTACGGCGCGCCAGAGCGCAGGTATCAGAAGCGGAAAGCAGAATGACTACGGCAGCGTGAGCTAATA
>ENA-UOJE01000894-UOJE01000894.1-human-gut-metagenome-genome-assembly--contig:-C23-NODE-894-length-29958-cov-12.421028_pt1 | contig 29958 bp, 19 predicted proteins | sample MGYA00242341_ERZ723888 | MGnify/ENA metagenome assembly ERZ723888 | reverse complement strand
TTTGGAACAAAATCCCTCGCTGACCGCTCTTGCAATTTAATCAGAGGTTCCCTAGGGTATTTCAGCTTGTTGAAAAATGTCCTTCCGGATCTTTTTCTGCCAGGCTGCAGTCTGTTTCCTCATTTCTGTGCTTCATACATTATTAAAGCGTAATTCCAGCCGTGTGTCAACCTGCAAACGGCCGCAAATGCGCAAAAAACCGCTGCAAAATGGAGCACATTTTGCAGCGGTTTGTTGAATTTTGGATCAGAGGGCGCGAAAGATCAGTAGGAGCAGGAAGCCCATCAGCAGCAGGATGCCCAGACAGAGCGGAACGATCGTAAGCAGGGCGCTGAAGATCATCGTGGAGATATCGTGCTTTTCCAGCGGGATGCCCTCCTCCGGCGCTTCCTCGGACTCACCGCTGCGCTCCTTCTGGAATGCGCGGGCCCGGGCGAGCTTTTTGCGGAACATCACGCCGCCCATCAGACTGCGGCGCTCCGGCAGCTCCGGAAACTTCAGTGTTCTTCCCTGCGGCTCGTTCTGCTCGGCGGCCTCAGGCTGCTCGGCGGCCTCAGGCTGCTCGGCATCCTGACGCTCCCCACTGCCCGTCTTGCGCTCACTCATTGGTGTGCAGCTTGTGGTGGCAGGCTACAAAGTGGTTCGGCGTGACCTCCTCCCAGTCAGGGACGACGTGGGTGCAGATCTCGGTGCAGTACTTGCAGCGCGTGTGGAACTTGCAGCCCTTCGGCGGGTTGACCGGACTGGGGATATCGCCCTCGAGCACCGCCAGGTCACGCTTTTCCTCCGTCGTCGGGATGGATTCGAGCAGAGCCTCGGTATACGGATGCATCGGGTGGTCGAAGATCTCCTGTGAGTCGGCAAGCTCGACGAGATTGCCCAGATACATAACGCCGATGCGGTCGGAGATATACTTAACGACCGACAGATCGTGCGTGATGAACAGGTAGGTCAGGTGCTGCTGCTCCTTCAGGTCCTGCAGCAGGTTGATGATCTGCGACTGGATGGAAACGTCCAGAGCCGAAACGGCTTCGTCGCAGACGACAAACTTCGGATGAACGGCAAGGCTGCGGGCAATGCCGATTCTCTGGCGCTGACCGCCGGAGAACTGATGCGGATAGCGATGCAGGAAGTAGGGAGCCAGGCCGCAGTCCTCCATGGTCTGCAGGATCTCCTCATGCATACGCTCGTTGGCCTTCTTGCAGTACTTGTGCGCCAGCAGGCCCTCGCCGATGATGTTAGCGACAGTCATACGGGGATTCAGGGAGGAATACGGATCCTGGAAGATATACTGCATCTGGCAGCGCAGGGTACGAACCTCCGGATAGGTCAGGCGCGCAAGGTCGATTCCGTTATCGAGCAGGGCCTCGTGCTTCTGGAACTCGGGATCGGCGGCGTACTTCGCACGCATGGCGTCGATGCGGGCGTCGACCTTTGCAATCTCGGCACGGGCGGCCTCGACGAGCTTGTCATGCGCAGCGACCTTCTCAGCCAGCTTGTCAAGCTTGCCCTTGCGGCTGTCATAGCCTCTCTCGCCCGCTTTGAGCTTCGAGAGCTTGAAGGCCTCCTCGTCATAGTTGAGCTTGACGGGGGCGCGCTTCTCGATGGCCTTGTGCAGATCGCAGCAGCGGTCGTGGCGCTCGGAGAAGATCTTCATGACAGGGCCAAGGTCCTTGGCGGTGATAAAGCCGCCGATGACATTCACGATGTTCAGATAGGCGTCGTTCGCAGCCTTCTTCGCAGCCGTGAGATCGTTGTGCATGTGCAGGCGCTTCTGCTCATCGGCAGCATCATAGACCTTCTGCATCTCGTCGCGCTTCTTTTCGAGCGCGGCCAGCTCATGCAGGCCGTGGGGCAGATGGCGGATGGTCTTTTCGATATACTCGGGGGCCAGCTCATCACGGGACGCGCCATAGTACATCGTCTTGCCGTCGGTCTGACGGTAGAGCTGCAGCAGCGTGCGTCCGAACGTGGACTTGCCGCAGCCGGACTCGCCGACGAGGCCGACCGTTTCGCCTTCGTAGATATTCAGGCTGATGCCGTCGTTCGCCTTGACGTACAGGCCCTTCTTTTTGCCGACCGGGAAATACTGCCGCAGGTCCGTGATCTTAAGAAGAACATTATTTCTTTCCATGCCGGTCCTCCTTCCGCGGGTAGAAGCAGCGAACCTGCTGCGTCTCGCTGACGTGAATCATCTCGGGCTCCTCATTGAGGCAGCGCTCCGTGGCGTATTTGCAGCGCGGGGCGAACTTGCAGCCCTTCGGGAGCTTGAGGGGGTGCGGCACTGCGCCGGGGATGGCGTCCAGACGCGTATGCGTCGGGGTGCTCAGGCGCGGAATGGAGTTCATCAGGCCCTCGGTGTAGGGATGAGAGAACTCAGCGTCCATGAAGATTGTACCGGCGGGCGCCATCTCCACGACCTGACCGCAGTACATAACGGCCACGTCATCCGCGATCTGGCGGATAACACCGAGGTCGTGGGTGATGAAGATGATCGAGGTGCCGTGCTCTTCCTTCAGATCATTCATGAGCTTCAGGATCTGCGCCTGAATCGTAACGTCCAGAGCCGTGGTGGGCTCGTCCGCGATGAGCAGCTTCGGCTTGCAGGCCAGTGCCATGGCGATCATGACACGCTGACGCATACCGCCGGACAGCTGATGCGGATACTGCTTGGCGACGATGTGCGGATTCGGGATCTTGACATCGGCCAGCATTTCAATGACCTTTGCGGCAGCCTGCTTCTTCGTCATGCCCTGATGGATAATGAACGGCTCACTGACCTGACGGGACACGGTGAAGACCGGGTTCAGGCTGGTCATCGGCTCCTGGAAGATGACGGAGATATCATTGCCGCGGACGGAATACATTTCCTTCTCGGTGAGCTTCGTGAGGTCACGGCCCTCGAAGAGGATCTCGCCGCTGTCGATATAGCCGTTGCCGTCGAGAAGCTGCAGGATGCTCATGGCGGAGACGCTCTTGCCGGAGCCGGACTCGCCGACGACGCCAAGCGTGCGTCCGGTCTCAACGGAATAGGAAACACCGTTGACCGCCTTGACAATACCCTTCTTCGTGCGGAAGAAAGTATGCAAATCTTTTAATTCAAGTAATGCCATATCTCTTCCCTCCCTTATTTATCGCGGTCAGACTTCGGATCCATGACGTCACGGAGCGTATCGCCGACGATGTTGATGCAGATACAGGTGATCGCAAGGAAGATCGCCGGGAACAGCCAGCGCCACCAGAAGTTCTTGATGACGGTGGAGTTGTTTGCGCCGTTGAGCATATTGCCCCATGTCGGACGCGGGTAGGTGACGCCGAAGCCGAGGTAGCTCAGCGTGGACTCCGTCAGCATGCAGGTCGCAAAGTCGAGCGTCAGCGTGACGAAGATGACCGAGACAATGTTCGGCAGGATATGACGGAATGCGATGCGGGACTCGCGCAGGCCCATGGCCTTGGCGGCCGTGACATACTCCTGCTCGCGGGCGAGGAGGATCTGGCCGCGGACGAGGCGGGCCAGGCCGGTCCAGCTCAGCAGGCCAAGGATGACCATGAGGATGAAGATCTTTTCATTCTCGCTGATGTCCATCTGCGCCATGAGGGCGGACAGAATCATCGCGAACGGCAGGAACGGAATGGCGCCGAAAATCTCGGTGAAGCGCATAAGGAACATATCGACCTTGCCGCCGAAGTAGCCGGAGATACAGCCGATGATGATGCCGATGATCGTGGAGATGATAACGGCGATCGCACCGATGGTCATCGTCATCTTGCCGCCCTGAATGATACGCAGGGCAACGTTCGCGCCGTAGTTATCCGTGCCGAAGAGATAGCCCTTCAGGCCCCACTTGCCCATGAGCTCGTGGTTGGAATCGACCGCGTAGCTCTGGAACGCGCCGCCGAAGATGTCGGACGCGCCCTGTGCGTCATCGGGGACCTTGCACTGGCCGAGGGTGTTGCTGCCCCAGGAGAACACACGGCCCTCGCTGGTCAGCGCGGTGTAGTGATAGGTGCCGGAGACGATCTTGACGATCTCCTCGCCCTCATGCAGCTTGGGCATCGCCTTGCTGCTCGTATCGAAGTCACCGACGAAGCCGACGGTGCCGTCATCGAGCAGGGCGCAGACCGTCTTGCTCGTGGCATAGATGCTCGTGATCTTGCGGCCGTTCAGGAACTCACGCAGGGGAACCGTGGCGGAGCCCATGTTGTCGCGCATCTGATCATACAGGCCGCGCTTGCCGGTGTAGACGGAGTTGCCGTCCGTCACCGCGACGACATAGTTCAGCGTGAAGTCGATATCCGTGAGCTTGCCGTCCAGCGTGGCTACGGTGTCGAAGTTCTGATAGGTGTTCTTGTTGCCCCACATATACAGGGTGCCGTCGTTCATCAGGATGGCCGTGGCCTGATAGCCGCAGGTAATCTTCTTGATGTTGGAGGCATCGATGGTGCCGTTGAGGAGCTCGTCCGGCTCGGGAGCGATGTTGGGGTTCACCGCCGGGTCAAAGTAGCCGTACTGGCCGAGCTTGTTTGCGCCCCAGGCGTAGACCTTGCCGTTCTCGCCGACAGCAACGATGTGATCGATACCGGCAGCGACCCAGGCAATCTTCTCATTCTGAACCTCTTCCGGGATATCGGCGACGTCAATGCCCGTCGTGCCGAGGCCCGTTGCGCCCCAGACATAGACCTTGCCCGCGTTGGAAAGGCCTACAGAGAAGCTGCCGTAGCTGTCGATCATCTTGATGTCGTTCTTCAGCTCGCTAGGGACGGAGAGCATGGACATCGTGGGCGGCAGGTTGGCCTGCGTGACTTCGGTATAGGTGTCGGTATAGGTCGTCATGAACAGCGGGCCGATGAAGACCAGCAGGAACATGGCGATGACAACACAGAGGGCGCCGACGGCGAGCTTGCGCTCCATAAAGCCGCGAACGATCTGCTTGACCGGGCTGACGATCTCTTCGACGTCGTTTTTGGCTGCGCGCTTGGCCTCGATATCATCGGCCAGGCCCTTGCTGCCGCCAAAGAAGAGGCGGCCGAGCCAGCTGCGCTTCGCGGAGGAATTCTTCTTGCTCATGCTCTTACCCCCTTACTTGTTGACTCTGACGCGCGGGTCGACCAGGCCATAGACAATGTCGATGACAAGGTTGCCGAGCAGCGCGACGACGACATAGAACAACTGCATCAGGATCGTAACATCGTAGTCCGAGGTACGCAGGGACGAGATCATGAGTTTGCCCATACCGTTGAGACCGAACATGTCTTCAAAGATCAGGGAGCCCGCAAAGATGCTGGTGAACCAGCCGACGATCATCGTAACGATGGGGATCAGGGCGTTGCGCCATGCGTGAGAATAGATAACGGTCTTTTCCTTGACGCCCTTGGCACGCGCGGTACGGATGCAGTCCATGGACAGAGCATCGATCATGGAGGCACGGACGTAGCGCGTCATGCTGCCCAGAGAGCAGAACGTCATGGTGATGAGCGGGAGGGCCAGATAGTACATGCGGTCGGTGAACCACTTGAAGCCCTCGTAGCTGCTGCCCGGTGTCTTCATGCCGCTGGCCGGGAACCAGCCGAGCAGAGCGCAGAAGACCCAGATAAACAGAATACAGATAATGAAGCTCGGCAAGCTGTAGCCGATGATGGTAAAGACCTGTGTGAAGCGGTCGAATTTGCTGTTTTTGCGCACGGCGCAGGCGATACCAAGCGGAATGGTGATAGCCAGCGCCAGAATCGTGGCGAAGATGTTGATGAAGATCGTGTTCTTCATCGGAGCGGCGACAACGTTAACTACATCTTTTTTATACTGATAGGAATAGCCGAAGTTGCCCTGCAGGAGGCCATTGAGCTTGCCTTCCTTGCCAGTGTAGGGGTTATCCGCATAGGGATACAGGCCGACCCAGCGCAGATAGCGGAGGATCATGTTGTTGGTTTCGGTGCCGTAGCTGATCTGATACATTTCGTACCGTTCCTCGAACCACTTGGCCTGTGCCTCGGCGGACATACCGGCGAGCTGCTGCTTCATGGCGACCTGGTCAGCCTTCGCATCGGTATAGGCGCGGTTGCTCGGGGTCAGGTTGTAGATCATGAAAATCACGATCGACAGGATAAACAGGACCAGGAACATGTAGCCGATTCGCTTGAGAACGTATTTGAACATAAGGTACTCTCCAGTCTGTCGCCCGCACGACAGTAGATTTGGCAGCGCGGGGGGAAGAATCGCCCCCGTTGCCATGACGGGGCAATCTGTTTCTGCGCGGGTCAGGATCAGGCTGCGGCGGGACCGCAAGCCGCGGGGATAGGGTGTATCTGAAAAGCCGCTTCTGCGCAAGAACGGATCCGGGAAGAATGCGGCACTTTACCGGGCTGAACCACAGGGCGGGCTTTCAGATACACCCTATGGATAAACATGCGCGCCAGAGGTGATAACTGTGAAAAGAAGTTATTTGACAGTGCGCCGTGATACACAGGGTTTTGAATCCACAATCACGGGACGGGGGCGAACCCCCATCCCGTGATCTCGGATACTTGATGCGTCAGTCAGGCCTGAGGGCCTGCCGCCATTAGCTCAGCCAGTAGATATCGGCCTCGTCCTTCAGATAAGCAACGGAGTTGTTCTCATAGAAGGAGGGATCGATGGACCAGTTGTAAGAGTAGTCGTATGCAGCGGAGGTGAAGCCGGTTGCATAGTTGAAGCAGCTGTACATCGGGGTGCCGGAATAGAAGCCGTACACAGCCTGCTGATAGAACTCGTCGAGCATCGGAGCGAAGTCGCCCGTGGTCTTCTGGATCACGAAGCCTGCAGCGGCGATGTTAGTGCCCTGCTCGAAGTCGGTGACCAGCAGATCAGAGAAGGGGTTATCAGTGGTGCCGTACCAGTTGAGGACCAGCGGCATGTAGTAATCGTCGCCAACCTTCGTGGTCACATAAGCGCCGTCGATGGACTTGTAGGTCTTGTCGTTCTCGTCGGCATACTCAGCCGGGATCTTCTTGTAGCGGACGCCCTCGGTGTAAGCCTCGCCGTTTGCATCATAGATCCAGCCGTCAGCCTCGAGGACTGCGATGGCGGTATCGGCAGAGGTGTCATACGCGTTCAGCAGCATGCCGTTGGCAGCAGCTTCCTTGTACATCCAGGAGCCGGCGTAGTAAGCGCCGTCAACGACGCCGCCGTAGCCGCCGGTGAAGGTCTTCGCAAAGGAAGCACGATCCAGGCAGTAGGTGATGGCCTGACGGACAGCAGTGAACTGAGCGGGGCCATAGTCGTTACGGAACTGCAGCTTGCCGTAGCCGGCGCGGCTGTAGTGGGTGTAAACGAAAGCGCCGTTGGAGTTGTCGCAGGCAGCGACAGCCTCGTCGGTCTCGGCACCGCCGGTGATGCCCATGAGGACGTCAACGCCGCCGGACTTCAGATCGTCGAGCTGGGTAGCGGAGACGCTCTTCTTGTAGATGACCTTCGCGATGGAGGGCTTTGCGCCTTCGTAGTTGCCGGGGAAGTTCGGGTTCAGGGTCAGGATCGCGGACTTATCGCCCTCGTCGTAGGACTCCACGACATACGGGCCGGAGCACGCATAGGTGGTGTCGGTGTTGTTGGAAGAAGCAACGAGATGAGCAGCCATGTCGAAGCTGTCGCCGGTCTTGTTGTAGAAGCCGTCGGTGAAGTAGCAGCCTTCGCCGTCGTCAGCGATGTCGAAGTCGCCGCACCACAGTTCCTTGACGAACGGGGAGAAGCCGGCATAGCTGATGGCATAGTAGTAGTTCGCATACTCAGCCTTAACGGTGACGGAGAACTGGTTGTCGGCCAGCAGGCGCAGGCCGGCAAAGGTCTTGGAGACGCCGTCGCCCTCGTTGGTGCCGTCGTAAGCGTTGAATTCCTCAAAGCCGACCATCGTCAGGCCAGCCTGGCGATCCTTGCCCTCAGCCTCGGCGGCGACGAGGGTGGAGAAGACCATGGGGAAGTACAGATAGTTCTTCGCGGTGACGGGGGTGCCGTCGCTGAAGACCAGACCGTCGTTCAGGGTGATGGTGTAGGTGAGGGTGCCATCCTCATTCTCAACCTTGTCAAGCTGCTTGACGACCGTCTTGTTGACCTCAAAGCCGCCTTCCTTGGTGGTGGCGACAGTCTCCATGCCGTTGATGAGGTTGTCAACGTCAAGGTCAGCAGCGCCGGGGTTGGAGCCGCCGAACGGGGAATAGCGGAACTTGCCGGACAGGTCGGTGGTGTTGCCGATGATGATGTCGTTGTCGGCCTTCTCACTCGTCCAGTCGATCAGAGCCTTTGCCGGGCCCCAGTACGGGTTCGTCGGATGCTCGTCAACGCCCTTGATCTTTGCGTTGTAAACATCGTAGTACTCGTTGCTGTAGAGGGGGATCTCCGGGAGGAGATAGTTCCAACGGGTCATGTAGTACTTCCACCAGGCGGCGTAGACGTCGTCCTCGGTCTCGTACTGGGAGTTCTCGGGAACAGCGGTCTTGTAGACCATTGCCATGGACAGGAAGTCCATGCCGAGCTCATAGGTCTTGCCCTCGTACTCGACGTAGGCCAGACCGGTGGTCGGATCCTCCTGCACGTCGTCGATCGTGACCTTGTCGCCGATCTCGTCGTACAGCTCGGTGTAATCCTTGCCCCACTCCTTGCCGTTCAGGAGCTGTGCAGCGGACGGCTTGTACTCGTCAGCCGGCTGCTCCTGCGTCTCAGTGGGAGTCTCTTCGCTGCCCTGCGTGGGGGCATCGGTTTCTTCGTCTGCATTCTTGCAGCCGGCGAACACGGTGACAACCATGACCAGAGCAAGAACCAGAGTCAGAAGCTTGAGAAGATTCTTTTTCATTGCGTTACCTCCTACAAAATTTGTATATTATGCTGTGATATTCACAGATAATATCGAGCAAAGCACTTGTGTCCGTATGCGGCGGACAACCCTTGGATGCTTTCTGAAAAGTTTGGTAATACTATAACACAATTCCCTTGCAGAATCAACAAAAAAGAACGAATTTTTTTCCCTTTGAAAATCTTCTGTGAATTTTTATAGCAGACCGGTGGATAATTTTTTTGATTTCATGAAATGTTCACAAGATACGCGCATCCTGACACGACCTGCCGAAAATCACGCTTTCTGTCATCCACCGCTCGGGGACTATGCAAGGTGCATTCAGGCCTCGGCAGGTCTGTTTTCCCGGATCCAGTCGCGGATACCGGAGCCGACCTCGCGGATGCAGCCGTCCTCGTACGGTATACGCAGGCCGACGCTTTGGCACAAATCGGCGAACGTCTTTGTTCCTGCCTGGTCGACAAAGGCCAGATATTTCTCCCACGCTGCCTTGCGGTCCTGCAGAGAGAGCGTCCAGACCTGGAACGCGACCGTACCTGCCATACAATAATCAATATAGTACAGCGGATTGAGATAAATGTGCGGTTTCCACTGCCAGTGGGCGTAGCGGCCGTAGAAGGGCAGGCCGTCCATGCTCAGCCAGGGGCGGTACTTCTTCTCGAGCTTTTCCCACACGCCGTGGCGCTCATCCGGCGTCAGGTCCTCATTTTCATACATCAAATGCTGGAATTCATCCACCATGCAGCCATAGGGGATAAAATCGAGACTGTCTTCACAGTGGGCAAGCTCGTATTTTGCCGTTTGCGCGCCGAAGAAATATTTATGATAATCCTGCGTCAGAAATTCCATGCTCATGGAGTGGCATTCGCAGGCCTCGATGGTCGGTTCGCGCAGGTCCGGGTAGATATCGCTGTTCATTGCGCGGTAAAATGCGAAGGCGTGACCGGCCTCGTGGGTCAGCACATCGACGTCTCCGGCTGTGCCGTTAAAGTTCGAGAAGATAAACGGAGCCTTGTATTTTTCAAACATCGTACAGTAGCCGCCGGGGGCCTTGCCCTCGCGGGAGAGCACGTCGAGCAGCTCGTTGTCGTAGAGGAAGTCGACGAATTCCTTCGTCTCCGGGCTGAGCTCCTCATACATTCTGCGGCCTGCGGCGAGGATCTCCTCCGCCGTGCCCTCCGGGGCCGGGTTGCCGTCCGGGAAGCGGAACTTGTCGTCGTAAATGTACAGGCGGTCGACGCCGATGCGCTTGCGCTGGGCCTCCTTGACCTCCGCAATGATGGGGACAAGCTCGTTTGCGATCTGGTCGCGGAAGGCCGCCAGCTCCTTCTGTCCATAGCAGTTGCGGCCGAGGCGGTCATAGCCGAGCTGAATGAAGTTCGGATAGCCAAGCATGCGGCCCTGCGCATTGCGGTTGTGGACGAGCTTGTCATAGATCTCGTCCAGCTCCGCGCGGTTTGCATCAAAGACCTTGCCCTCGGCCTCGTAAGCGGCGCGGCGAACGGCGCGGTCGGCGCTGACCTTGTACTTGCCGAGCATCGGCATGGGCATGGTCTTGCCGTCAAATTCCACGGTCATGTTGGCATAGAGCTTCTGATAGCGGGACGTCAGGCGGTTTTCCTCCTGCATAAGCTCCACAAGCTCCGGCTTGAAGCTGCGGCGGCTGATCTCGAGCTTCAGGAACAGCAGGCTGCCGTAATGGGCCTCCAGCTCCGGGCGGAACTTCGAGTCCAGCATGGCCTCGTTCAGGCGCTGGAAATAGACGCTCAGCTGAGGCCAGCTCTCGTCGAAGAACGTTGACTCGGCGTCATAGAATTCATCGCGCGTGTCGATGGTATGGCGGGCATTGGCAAGGCTTCCCATCGTGTTGAACTCCACGGACAGGTCCGTAACGCGGTCGTACTGCGCGATCTGCTCCTGCGCGCTTTCGGCGGCGAGGAAGGCCTCGGTGCAGGCCGTCAGGTTCGCCTTCATGGCTTCCAGGTCGGGACGGGAATAGGGCATTTCAGAAAACTTCATGGGATCGCTCCTTTCGTATCGTTTGGGGTGTCGCCGGGAGATATTTCTACTCTATAGAGATATGCGCTTCGGGATCCGACGGTTCCAGCAGGCAGAAGCCGCCGCGCATCAGGACGACCTCGCCCGTGGGCGACGGTGCCGCGCTTTCGGCAAAGCGGACGCGGCCTGCAGGCAGGACCCACTCCCCGATGGAATGGTTCACGCATACGATCAGGCTCTCATCTCCGAAGGCGCGTGTAAAAGCGATGCGGCCGTTTCCGGCGGCCAGCACGCGCAGGCCGCCGCGCCGCAGGGCCTCGCTGCTGCCGCGCAGGGCGGTCATCATGCGGTAATAGGACTGCAGCTCCTCGTCCTCGCGGCCCCATGGATAGCAGGCGCGGCAGAACGGATCCTCAAAGCCCTCCATCCCGGCCTCGTCGCCGTAGTAGATGCAGGGCATACCGGGCAGGGTAAACTGCAGGAAGACCGCCATGCGCAGCCGCATCAGGGCGGTCTTGCGCTGCACCGGCGTCATGCGGCGGTGCGCCCGCTCGTCCTTCGTGCCGCAGAACGGCTCGCCCAGCACGGTCAGGATGCGCGGCGTGTCATGCGTGCCGAGGTGGTTCATCACGCAGGAGAGCACCTCAGGCGGATAATTCTCCGCCAGCGTCATCAGGCTTTCGCCCAGCGCCGTGCCGTCGTCCGCATCCGTCAGGAAGGCCACGATGGCGTTGCGCCACGGATAATTCATGACGGAATCCAGCTCGCCGTCGACAAAATAGCGGCGGGAAACGCCGTAGGCACGCTTATTTGACGCGTCCTCCCAGACCTCGCCGAGCAGCAGGCTCTGCGGGTCGATCTGACGCATCCGGCGGCGCAGGCGGCGGACAAATTCATCCGGCAGCTCGTCGACGACGTCGAGCCGGAAGCCGTCCGCGCCGAGGCGCAGCCAGTGGGCGATGACGGAGTCCTCATCCTCAATAATATAATGGAGATACGTCTCGTCCAGCTCCTCGACGCATGGGAGCGTGCGGATGCCCCACCAGGCCTCGTAATCGTCGGGATAACGGTGGAAGCGATACCAGCGGCGGTACAGCGAATTGGGGTCGGACACTGCACCGTGGCCGAACACATGGTTCGCGTCAAAGTAGACGCTGTTGCTGCCCGTGTGGGAGAACACCCCGTCGAGAATGACGCGCATGCCGCGCGCGTGAGCCTCGTCGCACAGGGTGCGGAAGTCCTCCTCCGTGCCGAGCATGGGGTCCGGGCGGCGATAGTCGGCCGTGTCATAGCGGTGGTTCGACCACGCCATGAAAATCGGGTTCAGGTAGAGAACGCCGACGCCCAGCTCCTGCAGATACGGCAGCTTTTCGCAAATGCCCGCAAAATTTCCGCCGAAAAAGTCGTTGTTCCGCACCTCACCCTGCGCATCGGGGCGGTACTCCGGCAGCTCATCGGGGCTTTCGTGCACCCAGAACGGCTGGAGCTTATAGGTCAGGTCGCAGCTGCCGCTGCGGGCAAAGCGGTCAGGGAAGATCTGGTACATCACGGCGCCCGGTGCAAAGTCCGGCACCGTAAAATCGGCCGGAATGACGCTGAGCTGCCACTTCTCCCCTGCCTCCATATTCGTATCGCTCCCCTGACGGAACAGGCGGAAGCTGCCGCCGCCGCGCTTGTCAATGCGGAACCAGTAAAAATGCAGCCCGGTCTCCTGCCGGGTGAATTCGAGACGCCAGAGCTCATAGCCGTCCTCGCCGCGCGAGACGAAGGAAAACGGCAGCTCGGCGCACACAGCGTGCTCGCTGTCCTCCAGCATCAGGCGGACGCCGGACGTGCCGACCTCCGTCGGGATGCGGATCTGCAGAACGCAGCATTCCCCCGTTCGGAGCGTTCCGAACGGGGTCTTGTACTGCGTCTGACGGCTGTCAAACAGGATGCGCATCTCAGTCGAGATCCCAGATCTCGTCCGCGTATTCCTTGACGGCGCGGTCCGAGGAGAAGATGCCGGCCTTGGCGATGTTGATGAGGGACATGCGGGCAAAGTGCTGCTTGTCCTGATAGACCGCGGCGACATCGCGCTGCGCGCGGGCGTAATCCTGGAAATCGGCCAGCGTCATATAGGGGTCAGCCGTGCCGAAGCGGTTCGTGAGCAGCGAATCGACCAGATCGTCGAAGCGTTGGCCGAGCACGCCGGACGTGAGCATGTCGAGCACGGCCTGCAGCTCCGGCGTGACGAATTCCGTCGGATGGTAGCCGCGCTGCCACAGCTCCTCGACCTCATGGGCCTTCATGCCGAAGAGGAAGATGTTCTCGTCGCCGACCTGCTCGTGGATCTCGACGTTCGCGCCGTCGAGCGTGCCGATGGTCACGGCGCCGTTGATCATGAGCTTCATGTTGCCGGTGCCGGAGGCCTCCTTGCCCGCGATGGAGATCTGCTCGGAGATATCGGCGGCCGGGATGATGATCTCCGCAAGGGAGACCTTGTAGTCCTCAAGGAAGACGACCTTCAGCTTGTCGTTGACGTCCGGGTCGTTATTGATGAGCTTCGACGCAGCGACGATGAGGCTGATGATCTGCTTGGCGCGGATATAGCCCGCGGAGGCCTTGGCCGCGAAGATGAACGTGCGGGGCATGAAATCGCCGTGCGGATTGGCCTTGATCTGGCGGTAGAGATACAGAACATGCAGGATGTTGAGCAGCTGGCGTTTGTACTCATGCAGGCGCTTGATCTGGATATCGAAAATGGAATCCGGGTCGACGCGCACGCCGTTCTGGTTCTCGATGAGAGCGGCGAGGCGCTCCTTGTTCTTGCGCTTGATGGCCATGAGGTCCGCAAGCACCTTTTCGTCATTCTGATACGCCAGGAGCTTCTCGAGTGCGCGGGCATCCCGCAGGAAGTCGCCGCCGATGAGCTGCTTGAGATAATCCGTCAGCAGCGGATCGGACTGGCACAGCCAACGGCGATAGGCAATGCCGTTCGTCACGTTCAGGAAGCGCTCCGGCGTGATCTGACAGTAATCACGGAAGATGCCGTTGCGCAGGATGTCCGTGTGCAGCTTGGAAACGCCGTTGACCTTGTGGCAGGCGGCAAGGCAGAGATTCGCCATGCGGACCTCGTTGTTCGCGATGACGGCCATGTAGTTGATCTTGCCCCAGTCGTTCGGGTAGACGGCGCACAGGTGCTCGATGAGGCGGCGGTTGATCTCCTGGCAGATGGAGTAGACGCGCGGCAGCTGCTCGCGGAACAGGTCGACGTTCCAGCGCTCGAGCGCCTCGCTCATGACGGTGTGGTTCGTATAGGACAGCGTGCGGCAGGTGATGTCCCACGCCTCGTCCCAGCCGAAGTCGTGCTCATCGATGAGCAGGCGCATCAGCTCCGGCACACACAGGGCCGGATGGGTGTCGTTGATGTGGATGGCGACCTTTTCCGGCAGGTTCGTGTAGGTGCGGTATTTCTTATAGTGCTTCTTCAGGATGCTCTGCAGCGAGGCGGAGACGAGCAGGTACTGCTGCTTCAGGCGCAGGCGCTTGCCCTGAATGTGGTCGTCTGCCGGATAGAGGACCTTCGAGATGGTCTCGGCCATGGCGTTGCGCTCCAGCGCGCGGACATAGTCGCCGCGGGAGAACGCAGCCATGTCGAAGCTCTGCGGCAGCTTGGCGCTCCACAGGACAAGGCGGTTGGCGGCATCGCTGTCATAGCCGGAGATATACATGTCATACGGCACGGCCATAACGGAGCTGTAGCCGACCTGCGCGACCTTGAAGCGGTCGTTGTCCATCCACTCGCGGACCTCGCCGCCGAACTTGACCTCGACGGCGTCGTCCTCGCGGGCCTGCAGCCACACGTCGCCCATCTCGAGCCAGTTGTCCGGGAATTCCATCTGCCAGCCGTCGACGATCTTCTGCTTGAAGATGCCGAATTCATAGCGGATGGAGAAGCCGGTCATCGGGTAGTCCATGCCGGTCGCGGCATCCATATAGCAGGAGGCCAGACGGCCAAGGCCGCCGTTTCCAAGGCCGGCGTCGGGATCGATGGCGTAGATCTCATCGATGTCGAAGCCTGCATCAGCCAGTGCCTTGCGGAACTCCGCCTCCAGCCCGAGGTTAAAGAGGTTATTGCGCAGGCTGGTGCCGACCAGGAACTCCATCGACATATAATAAACTTCCTTGCGCTCCTTTTCGGTGCAGCGGTTGCCGAAGACGCGGTTCTTCTCCGTCAGCAGCTCGCGGACGCTGATGCACAGCGCGCGATAGACCTGCTTCTGGGTGGCGTCGGCAAGCTCGCAGCCGAAGATGCGGCGCAGCGTGTCGTTGAGCAGCTCCGTGGGCTGAATGGCGCGCTCGGGACGGGCGTCATTCTCCGCAAGCTTCTGGATCTTCTGTTTGGAATTTTGCTTCTTGTTCATGGGGCCTCCTAAAGTTTTCCGTCATTCCGGAATCAGCGTTTGAAATTATGATTTACTGCTTGCCGTAGAGCAATTCGCTGTACAGCTGCATATATTCGTTGGCCGGGACCTGCCAGCTGAAGTCACACTCCATATCATGGCGGGCCAGCCTGTTCCATGCGTCGCGGTCGCCGTAATACAGGCCCGCTGCGCGGTCGATGGCGCCGAGGAAATCATCGGCGTTGTAGCTCTGGAATGTAAAGCCGCGGCCCTCGCCCGTTTCGGGATTGTAGGGCGGGACGGTGTCGCGCAGGCCGCCGGTCGAGGCGACGATGGGCACGGTGCCGTAGTGCATGGCGATGAGCTGGGACAGGCCGCACGGCTCGGACTTCGACGGCATGAGATACATGTCGCAGCCCGCATAGACGCGGGAGGCGAGCGCCGGGTCGAAGCACAGCCGGACGGCGATGCGGCCGGGATACTGGCGGGCCAGTGCGCTCAGAGCGTACTCATACTGCTTTTCGCCCGTGCCGACGATGACGAGCTGGATCTCGCGCTCCATCAGGCGCTGGCCGATGTAGCACAGCAGGTCGATGCCCTTGTGCCCGGCCAGGCGCGTGACCATGCCGAGGATGGGGGCGTCCGTGTCGGTGCTCAGGCCCATCTCCTCGCGCAGGGCGCGCTTGTTGACCCATTTGCCGCTCATGTCGGCGGCGGAATAGTTCGCGCTCAGGGCGCAGTCCGTCTCGGGGTCAAAGACATCGGTGTCAATGCCGTTCGTGATGCCCCACAGCCACGCATTGCGCAGCACGCCGTCGAGACGGTGGGCATAGTACGGATAGCGCAGCTCCTCGGCATAGGACTTCGAGACCGTCGTGACGATGTCCGAGAGCTCGATGGCGCCCTTCATCATGTTGATCGCGCCGTCGAACGTCAGGCTCGCGCGGTATTCATCCGGCAGACCGAGGATATTGTCGAAGAACGACGCATCGGCCCAGCCCTGATACTCCACGTTGTGGATGGTGAAGACAAGCTTCGTCTGCGGGCACCAGTCATGGTACAGCGCGCGCAGATACGCAGGCGTCATGGCCGCCTGCCAGTCGTGGCAGTGCAGGATATCGGGCTTGAAGTCGAGGAAGTACAGCGCAGCCATCACGGCCTTTGAGAAATAGGCGAAGCGCTCACCGTCGTCGAAATCGCCGTAGATGGTGCTGCGCGCGCCGAAATAGTAGTCGTTGTCGATGAAATAGACCTGCAGCTTCTTGCGGCGGGACTTCAGACGCAGGATGCCGACATAGCTCTCGCGCCACGCCAGCTCCATGGAGAAGGAGCCGACCTGCTCCGTTTCGACGGCCGGGTTTTCCTTGATGCGCTTATAGTACGGCAGGAACAGGCAGATCTCGTTGCCCTTCAGCTTGGACAGTGCATTGGGAAGCGCCTGCATCACGTCGCCCAGGCCGCCCGTCTTGACAAACGGCGCAGCCTCGGAGGCGACCATTGCGATCCTCATACGACCTCTCCTCTCTTGAACACCAGCGGATGATCCATGGTGCCGCGCAGCACGGCGCCCGGACGGACGACGACGTCCATATCCATAACGACGCACTCCAGATCGGCGCCCTCGCCGATGGTGCAGCGCTGCATGATGACGCTGTTGCGCACGGATGCGCCCTCGCCGAGCTTCACGCTGCGGAACAGAACGGAATTGACGGCGGAGCCCTCGAGCACGCAGCCGTCGGCCACGACGCAGTCGTCGATCTCGGAATGCTCGCCGTAGTAGGCAGGCACCTCGTCGCGGACCTTCGTGTAGATCGTCAGGTCCTCGCGGGCGAACAGGCCATGGCGGATCTCCGGGCGGATGAGGGCGAGGCTGTTGTGGAAGAACTCCGTCGTGCTCTCGTTGAACAGCGCCACGCCGTCATAGCGGTAGGCGTTGACCTTCATGCCGGTCTCTGCGAAGCCGTGCATGACAAGGTCGCGCTCGAAATGGTAGCGGTTGTGGGCCACGGCCTCCGTGACCTCGCGCATGAGCAGCTCGCGGCGGATGACGAACAGGCCCATGGAGGCAAGATACTGCTCGCCTGCGCAGTAGTCGACGGCCACGTCCGTCACGCGGTCATCCGCGTCGACCTTCACGGCCAGATCGAGCTGCTTCTGCCCGTTGCAGATGCCGTCCTTCACCACGACGGTGACGTCCGCGCCCGAGGCGGCGTGGGCCTCGACGATCTTTTCCAGATTGATGGCGCACAGCACGCCGCTGTCGGCCAGAACGACATATTCCTCCGTGGAGATTTTCAGGAAATTCATGGCGGAATCCAGTGCCTCGAGCTTGCCCCGGTAGCTGCCGTTGTGGCCCATGGCAAACGGCGTCAGGAATTCCAGGCCGCCCTCACCGAGCTCGAGGTCCCACTCCTGCCCGGAGCCGATGTGGTTCATGAGGGACTGATAATTGTACTTCGTGATGATGCCGATATGGCGGATGGCGGAATTCGTCATGTTCGACAGGGAGAAATCGATCTGGCGATAGCGCCCGCCGTAGGGCAGGGATGCCATGGTGCGCTTGTTCGTCAGCTCACCGAGGGAGCTGTCATAGATGTTCGCAAAGATGATGCCCATCGTAGTCATGGTTCTTGTCCTCCCTCTCAATAAATATCGCCCGGCTTGATGGCGGTGTTCTCGGCAATCGTCTTAGCCTTGCCGACCACGCTGATCTTCTTTTCCTCACCGGGGGCGAACGAGCCGCCGATCACCGCGCCGCGGCAGATGCGGCAGTCCTCGCCGATGATGGCGTGGCGGATGATGGCGCCGGACTCGATGTGGACGTTCGGCATGATAACGCTGTCCTCCACGATGGCGCCGGGGGCGACCGTGCAGCCCGTGGAGATGATGGAGTGCGTGATGGTGCCATAAATTTCGCAGCCCTCGGCGATGAAGCAGTTCTTATTCTTCGACTCACGGGCGATGACGCTCGACGGCATGGCGTAGTTTCGGGCATAGATGCGGTTGCCCTTCTCACCGTAGAGATTGAAGGCGGGGTTCTTGCCCAGCAGGTCCATATTGGCCTCCCACAGGGAGCTGATCGTGCCGACGTCTTTCCAGTAGCCCTGGAATTCATAGGCGAACAGGCGGTAGCCCTCGTTCAGAATGGCGGGGATGACGTTCTTGCCGAAGTCATTCTCGGAATGCGGGTCCTCCTCGTCCTCGATGAGGAACTTTTTCAGCACGCTCCACTTGAAGATGTAGATGCCCATGGATGCGTTCGTGCTCTTCGGGTGCTTCGGCTTCTCCTCGAATTCGTAGATGGAGCCGTCCTCGCGGGTATTCATGATACCGAAGCGGCTGGCCTCTGCCAGTGGGACCGTGCGCACGGCGATGGTGCAGTCGGCCTCCATCTGCTCGTGGTAGCGCAGCATGGCGGCATAGTCCATTTTATAGATGTGGTCGCCGGAGAGGATGATGACATCGTCCGGATCATAGCGCTCGATGAAGGCGATGTTCTGATAGATCGCGTTCGCCGTGCCCTTGTACCACTCGGATTTCTTGCTCTTGGCATAGGGCGGCAGGACCTGCACGCCGCAGTGGCTGCGGTTCAGACGCCACGGCTGGCCGTTGCCGATGTACTCATTGAGCTCGAGCGGCTGATACTGCGTCAGCACGCCGATGGTGTCAATGCCGGAATTCACGCAGTTGGAGAGAGGAAAATCGATGATGCGATACTTACCGCCGAACGGGACCGCAGGCTTTGCCGTGTTCTCCGTCAGCACCATCAGGCGGCTCCCCTGCCCGCCCGCCAGCAGCATCGCGACGCAGTGCTTTTTCTGGAAGTTCATGGTCATTTCTCCTTCTCGTCATTCAGGATTTTGCCGTTTTCTTGCGCGGGGCTGTCTTTTTGCGGTAGAAGGCCACGGAGAGCGGCGCGAGCGTGAAGCTGCCGGAGAAGGGCAGACCGTGCAGCGGCTCCTTTTCGGCCGTCACAACGGGAAGCTCCGTTCCCTTGCCGCCGTAGCGGACCTCGTCACTGTTGAAGACCGCCTCGTATTCGCCCGGCTTCGGCAGACCCAGGCGATAATCCGTCCGGGTGACCGGGCAGAAGTTGCAGATCACGATCAGCTCGCAGCCGCGGCGATCGATGCGGCGGAAGGCGATAACGCTGTTGTCGCGGTCGTCGGCGGAGATCCACCGGAAGCCGTTCCAGTCGGAATCGTTGTTCCACAGGCTGCTGTGATCCAGATAGAAGTGGTTCAGATCGCGCACATAGTCCTGCATCTGGCGATGGCGCTCATAGTCGAGCAGGAGCCAGTCGAGCTGCTGTGCGTAATTCCACTCGATAAACTGCGCAAATTCGTTGCCCATGAAGCTGAGCTTCTTGCCGGGGTGGCCCATCATGAAGCCGTAGAACACGCGCAGGTTGCTGAACTTATCGTCATATTCGCCCGGCATCTTGTTGATAAGGGAGCACTTGCCGTGCACCACCTCGTCATGCGAAAGCGGGAGAATGAAGTTTTCGGAATAGGCATACGTCATGGAGAACGTCAGGTCGTTGTGGCTGCCCTTGCGGAACAGCGGATCGAGCGACATATAGTGCAGCATGTCGTTCATCCAGCCCATGTTCCACTTGAACAGGAAGCCGAGGCCGCCGTCGTAATCCGGCTTCGTCACGAGCGGGAAGGCCGTGGACTCCTCGGCCGCCGTGATGGCGCTGCGCCGCACGGAGAACACCGCGCGGTTGAGCTTGCGCAGGAAGGCGATGGCCTCGAGGTTCTCCTTGCCGCCGAACTTGTTCGGGTGGTACTCGCGGCGGCCGTAGTCGAGGTAGAGCATGGCGGCCACGGCGTCGACGCGCAGACCGTCGATGTGGTACTGCTCCAGCCAGTACACGGCGTTCGAGATGAGGAACGACTGCACCTCGCCCTTGCCGAAGTCGAAGATGCGGGTCGTCCAGTCGGGGTGCTCGTTCATGAGCGGGTCTTCCAGCTCATAGCAGCAGGTGCCATCGAATTCATAAAGGCCGTTCTCGTCCTTCGGGAAGTGGGCCGGGACCCAGTCGAGCAGCACGCCGATGCCGGCCTCGTGGCACTTGTCCACAAAGCGCATGAGCTGCTTCGGCTCGCCGTAGCGGAACGTCGGAGCATAGTAGCCCGTGACCTGATAGCCCCACGACGGCTCATAGGGATATTCGGACAGCGGCATGAGCTCGATGTGGGTGTAGCCCATGTCCTTCAGGTAGGGCACGAGCTCATCTGCCAGCTCATCGTAGGTATAGAGGCTGCCGTCCGGCTTGCGCCGCCACGAGCCGAAGTGCATCTCATAGATGTTCATCGGGCAGTTGAGCAGCTTACGCTTGCCCTGCTTGCGGCGGTAGTCGGCATCGCCCCAGGTATAGCCGTCCAGCGTACAGATACGGCTCGACGTGTCGGGCAGCGCACAGTTGCGGAAGGCATAGGGATCGGATTTATAGACGGCGGAGCCGTCGCGGCGGCGGATATAGAATTTATAGGCGTCGCCCTCGCGCGCATAGGCGGAAAAGGCCTCCCAGATGCCGTATTCGACGAGCGTCATCGGCAGGTCCTCGGTGTTCCAGAAGTTCCAGTCGCCGGTCACGCTGACGCCCTGCGCCCGCGGGGCCCAGACACGGAAAACATAGCCGTGGACTCCGTCGCGCTCCGCGGCATGGCAGCCCAGGAAGGTATAGGCGCGCAGCTCGTCGCCGAGAGAGAAACGTTTGAATGCATTATGCAGCGTCTGTTCCATGGTGATCTCCTTCTTTGCTCAGCTTGCGGGGATACGGGAAGCCCTGATCGCGGCAGCGCTCCCTTTCAATCATCCGTCCATGCTTATTATACAACATTGCACAAAAATTTCAACTGTCCCGAAAAATTTCTGGCGCGTTTGTCGGTTTTTCCTGCGATGTTATTCTTTTGCAGGCTTTCCGCCCATTGTACGCCGTTTTGGCCGCAAAACATGCGGAAAAATGGGTTATTTTCCGGGCAGCGCCGCATTTTTCCCGCCCGCAGGACGTAAAATCCGCGTAAAATGGGGTGTCAGGCATTTGCAGCTCGTACAGGGCAACGATAAAAACGCACAAGCCGATTGCGTCTGTAGGGCGTTCCCTGAGCGCCATTGGCAGCTGCAAGTATTGGGACGATAATTCGGCGGCATGAGGCTTTCAAATTTGTCATTGTGAGGAGCGAAGCAACGTGGCAATCTCGGGAAGGCACTCGCAGATTGTACAGGCCGCCGTTGAAACAGCATGCACCGATTGCGTCTGTAGCGGCGGTCAGTGACCGCCTGGTAAGCACTAACAGCCGGTACACGGCATCGTTAAAATGGTGAATGCCCCCGAATTGTCATTCCGAGGAGCGAAGCGACGTGGGAATCTCGCAGTGCCCAGTCCGATAACAGGGCAGCCTCGGCGAAATTGTAACTGCCTCCCCGAGATTGCCGCGGCCCCTTCGGGGCCTCGCAATGACAAATCTGGGAGCCTGTACAGTCGGCGGAGTGCGTAGAAATTTGCAGGTGCGCAAGGCGCTCAATGAGCGCCGCTACAGACGCACGCAATTGGTCAATGCGTTTTTATCGGCAGCCAGTGCGAATCGGCAATGCCTTCCCGAGATTGCCGCGTCGGCCTGCGGCCTCCTCGCAATGACAATTCGGGGCTGGTGCCATTTTAACGCCAACCTGTACCGATTGTTCCTGCAGAGCCGGGCGGGGCTACTCATCGTGCAAAAACGCTGCCCCGCTTTGGAGCTCCAAAGCGGGGCAGGACAGATCAGTTTTCTTCGTAGAAGACCTTCATGCCCTTGAAGGTCATGTAGGTATCCAGCTTGGAGACGATCTCCATCGGGGCATGCATGGACAGCACCGGGACGCCGGCATCGACGGTCTCGATGTTGCGGTTTGCCATGTAGCAGGCAACCGTGCCGCCGCCGCCCTGGTCGACCTTGCCGAGCTCGCCGGTCTGCCAGATGACGTCGTGCTTCGCAAAGATGCGGCGCACATAGCCCATGACCTCGGCGGCTGCGTCGGAGCTGCCGGACTTGCCGCGCGCGCCGGTATACTTGAAGATGCCGGTGCCGTAGTTGATCTTCGTGTTGTTCGTCGGGTCGCAGGTCTCGGCATACAGCGGGTCAAACGCGTTGCTGACGTCTGCGGACAGGCAGAACGAATGCTCGAAGCAGCGGCGCTTGCTTGCGCCCGTCGCCTCGCACAGGTCCTCCATGAACATCTCGAAATACTGGCTCTGCATGCCGGAGATGCCGACGGAGCCGATCTCCTCCTTGTCGGCCAGCACGCACACGGCCGTCTTGACCGGGGTGCCGAGGTCCAGCAGCGGCTTGAAGGCGGCATAGGCGCACACGCGGTCGTCATGGCCGTAGGCGGCGATGAGGCTGCGGTCGAAGCCAACCTCACGCGCAGGGCCTGCGGGGACCATGGTCAGCTCGGCGGAGAGGAAGTCCTCCTCCGTCAGGCCGTACTTCTCGTTCAGGAGCATCAGGATGGCGAACTTCACACGGTCTGCGCCCTCGTCGTCCTTCAGCGGGCGGCTGCCGAGCAGGATGCGCAGGTTCTCGCCCGTCACGCCCTCGGCCAGCGTCTTGCGCATCTGGTCAGCAGACAGGTGGACCAGCAGGTCGGTCACGCAGAAGATGGGATCGCCCGGCTCCTCGCCGACGGTCACGGTGACGACGGTGCCGTCCTTCTTCGCCACGACGCCGTGGATGGCCAGCGGGGTCGTCGTCCACTGATACTTCTTGATGCCGCCGTAGTAATGCGTCTTGAAATAGGCCATGCCCGCATCCTCATACAGGGGATTCGGCTTCAGGTCCAGACGCGGGGAATCGATGTGGGCCGCGCAGATGTGCGTGCCCTCGTTCAGGCTTTCGCTGCCGACGACGGCAAAGATAACGCTCTTGTTGTGGTTGTTGCCGTAGACGCGGTCGCCGGGCTTCAGCTGCATGCCGGGCTTCAGTTCCCGGAAGCCGGCCTTCTCAGCGGCCTCGATCGTCCACTTGACGGCCTCGCGCTCCATCTTGCAGTCGCTGATGAATTTCATGTACTCCTTGCAGTAGGACTCCATCGCGGCAAGGTCCGCCTCGGAAATGCGGTCATAGCCGTTCTTGGGGTTGGAAAGAAGCGCCTCGCGCTCCTTTTCGAACTTCTTGGTTTCTTCCATCATCAAAACTCCTTTCAGAAATTGCTCACATTGTTGTTGAAATGCCTCCGGCGTCGGCGCGTCCGCCCACAGGGCATGGCCGCACTGGGCCCGCAGGGCCTCGTCGCTCTTCTGCGCCCGGATGCGGGCAAGAGCGCGCTCGCGGGAGATGCCGTCGCGCCGGATGAGCCGCTCGATGCGCGTTTCCTCGGGCGCAAGCACACAGACCGTCTCGTCGCACAGGGCGGCAAGGCCGCTTTCGAACAGGCCGATGGCGTCGATGGCGGCAAACGGCGCCTCCGACTGCCAAAGCCTCCGCCGTACCTCGCGCGCAACGGCCTCATGCGTCAGGGCATCGAGGGCCGCAAGCTCCGCCGGATCGGCAAACACGACGGCAGCCAGCGCCGGGCGGTCGACCCGGCCGTCCCGGACCGTGCCGGGAAAACGCGCGCCGATGGCGGCAACGAGCGCGGCATCCGTCTCCAGCAGGCGGTGATAAATGGCGTCGCAGTCGAGGCCGAGGCCGCCCAGCCGCTCTACGGCGCGCAGCAGCGTCGTTTTCCCGCTGCCGCTGCCGCCGGTGATGCCGAGAATTTTCATACCTCGTGCTCCGCGTCGACAACGCGGAAGGCCGCCGCCTTTTTCAGGCGGTTGCCGACGGCATAGGCTACGCCGCCGCCCTCGGGACAGCGGGCATAGATCGTTCGGATATCCGGCCGGTCGAGGTCGCGCAGGGCGGCAAACAGCCCGGCAGAGAGTGTGCGCACATCGTTTTCGGAGCCGTAGGCCGTCGGATTGCAGCCGTCATAGAGCGGCAGCTCCTCAGCAAAGCACAGAACGGCGTCGCCGGGGCCGAAGCGGCGGCGGATATAGCGCGCGGCCGCCTCGCTGCTGCCGGAGATGATATAGACCTCCGCCGACGGGGCATAGTGCTTGTACTTCATGCCGGGAGCGCGCACGACGGCGTCGTTCGAGATCTGACCGAGCACGGCGCGGTCGATGTCCAGCTCGCCGAGCAGAGCGCGCAGTTCCTCCGGCGTAACGCCGCCCGGGCGCAGCAGGCGCGGGCGCTCGCCCGTCAGGTCGACGATCGTGGATTCCACGCCGACCTCGCAGGGGCCGCCGTCCAGAATGGCCTCGATGCGGCCGTCCATGTCATGCAGCACGTGGGCCGCCGTCGTGGTCGAGGGCTTGCCGGAGCGGTTGGCCGACGGCGCGGCGATGGGCACGCCCGCCAGCCGGATGAGCTCGCGCGTCGCGGCCGTTTTCGGGCAGCGGACGGCGACGGTGTCCAGCCCTGCCGTCGTGCGCTTCGGCACGAGGTCGCGGACGGGAAGCACCATCGTCAGCGGGCCGGGCCAGAAGTGCTCCGCCAGCAGCCACGCCTGCGCGGGGATGTCATGGCAGATCGACTCCAGCTCCTTCGGCTCGGAGATATGCAAAATGAGGGGGTTGTCCTGCGGACGCCCCTTCGCCTCGAAGATGCGCAGCACGGCGTTCTCGTCGAGCCCGTTTGCCCCGAGGCCGTAGACGGTCTCGGTCGGGATGGCGACGAGCTTGCCGCTTCGCAGCAGCCCGGCTGCGGCGGCAATGTCCTCCGGACGCTGCGCCGAGAGCATTTGTGTTTTCATGATTTGTCACTGCTTTCGCTGCGGCGGAGCTTTTCGGCCTGATCCGCCGCGATGAGCGCGTCGAGGATCGGGTCAAGCCCGCCGTTCAGAATAGAATCCAGCTGATAGAGCGTCAGGCCGATGCGGTGATCGGTCACACGGCTCTGCGGGAAATTATAGGTGCGGATCTTTTCATTGCGCATGCCGCTGCCGACCTGGCTGCGGCGCTCGGACGAGACGGCCGACTCGATGCGCTCCTGCTCGAGCTGGTAGAGCTTCGAGGAGAGCATCATCATACAGCGCTCGCGGTTCTGGAACTGGCTGCGCTCCTCCTGACAGGCCACGACGATGCCGGTCGGCCTGTGGATGAGACGCACGGCAGACGACGTCTTGTTGATGTGCTGGCCGCCCGCGCCGGACGACCGGTAGACCTGCATTTCGATGTCCTCCGGCCGGAGGTCGACATCGGCCTCCTCCATCTCCGGCAGGACGGCGACCGTCGCCGTGGACGTGTGCACCCGGCCGCCGGACTCCGTCTCGGGCACGCGCTGCACGCGGTGCACGCCGGACTCGAACTTCAGCCGGGAATAGGCTCCCGCGCCGCAGATCATGAAGTCCGCCTCCTTGATGCCGCCAAGCTCCGTCTCGCTGTAGTTCAGAAGCTCCACGGTCCAGCCGCGCGCGGCGGCATAGAGACTGTACATCCGGAAAAGGCTGTGCGCAAACAGGGCGCTCTCCTCGCCGCCCACGCCGGGGCGGATCTCGAGGATGACGTTCTTGCCGTCGTTCGGGTCATGGGGCAGCAGCAGGACTCTAAGCTCCTGCTCGAGTGCGGCGGCGCGCTTCTTTGCGCCGGTCAGCTCCTCCTGGCACAGGGCCTTCAGCTCGGCGTCGGCCTGCCCGGCCATCAGCTCCGCCGCATCCTGCATATCCCGCTGCGCCGCGCAGTAGGCGCGGTAGGCCGCGACGACCGGGGCCAGCTCCTTCTGCTCGCGCAGCCACGCCGCCGCCTTTTTCGGGTCGGCGTAAAAATCCGGCTGCTCTGCGCGGGCGCACAGCTCCTCATAGCGGTCCTCGACCTGTTTCAGCTTATCCAGCATGCTCCACTCTCCGTATTTGATCCTTGTCCTTATTCTAGCAGATTCCCGGCCTCTTGTCTACCGTAGATGTTGAAGATGACCTCCGCCGTATCCGTCAGCTGCGCGGTCTGCGCCAGCGCCTCTGCGCCACGCTTCGTGATGCGCCAGACATGCGGCGTCATATACAGCAGGTCGTGCACGCTCTGCGCATCCGGCAGGGAGAACGAAAAGCGCAGCGTCTGCGTGTGCAGCAGCCCGAAGCCCGGCAGCGCCGGGTGGAGCGTTTTTTCCTTCTCCACATGCGCGGGATAGATGATGGACTTCAGCCCCGGCAGATGGTTCTGCCCCGCCAGCACCTGCACAAAGATGCCGCCCGGCCGCAGCACGCGGGCAAATTCCGCCCCGGCCGTCAGGGCGAACATGGACAGCACGCAGTCGAACCCGCCGTCCGCAAACGGCAGATGGGCCGCCGTGGCCGTGAGCCAGTGGGCGCCGCGGTCCCGCACGGCGGCATAGCGCACGGCGTCGCGGGAGATATCGATCCCCCAGCGCTCCGGGATCCAGCCGAGCTGCGAGAGATAATACCCCTCCCCGCACCCGGCGTCCAGTACGGCCTCTGCCGCCGGGCAGAAGCGGCGCACAAGGTCTGCCAGTGCTCCGGCAATGGGCGCATACCAGCCCGCATCCAGAAATGCGCGCCGCGCAGCGACCATCTCCCGCGTGTCGCCGGGATGGCGCGAGTGCTTCTGCGTCACCGTCAGAAGGTTTACATAACCCTGCCTTGCCACATCAAAGCAGTGCCCCTGCACGCAGCGCCATGCCGCGCCCTGCGGCGCGAGCGCCGCCCCGCATACGGGGCAGATCACCTGGATCATTGTCGTTTCCTTTCAGGGCTGCACCGCATCCTTGCATCTTCCCTGCATGGTGCGGTGCTGCCCTCTTCAATAATTCATCGGTTTCCGCGCATACTACCCCGGAGACGAATTTCTTCTGTTCTGGGAGGTGGCTGCATGAAACGGCTGTTATGCCTGCTTGCCGCGCTGGCCGTCCTGCTCCCGCGCGGCCATGCGGCGGAGCCCCGCTGCGTGGCGCTGACGTTTGACGACGGACCGTCGGGCGCACTTACGGAGCGCCTGCTGGACGGGCTTGCCGCACGCGGCGTGCATGCGACGTTCTTTCTCTGCGGCTACCGGATCGATCTGTATCCGGAGCTGGCCGCGCGCATCGCCGCCGAGGGACACGAGACCGGCACGCACGGCGACGCGCATTCGTATTTTACTTCCATGAGCCGTGCCGAGGTCTGCCGCGATCTTGCCGAGGCCCGCCGCAAGCTCATGGAGGCAACGGGCCGCGCGCCGACGCTGCTGCGCCCGCCCGGCGGGCTGTATGACACGGCCGTGCTGCAGCAGACGGCCTGCGCCGATCTTCCCGTCATCCTCTGGTCCGTCGATCCGGAGGACTGGCGCGTGCACGATGCCGACGCCGTGACGGCACATATCCTGCGCCACGCGGAGCCGGGGTCCGTGATTCTGATGCACGACCTGACGGACTCGAGCGTGACGGCCGCGCTGCGTGTCATTGACGCCCTGCAGGCGCAGGGCTATGAATTTCTGACCGTTTCAGAGCTGGCCGCGCGCAGCGGCACGGCGCTCAGGCCGGGTCAGGCATACTGCAGCTTTCCGCCGTGAAAAACGCCTCGATGTCCGTGCGGGACGCGGCGAGCGAGCCCTGCACAAAGCCGGGCTTTCCGCCGCCCCGGCCCTGCAGCGCGGCGTTGAGCCGCTTTACAAGGCCGCGCAGGTCGCCCGACGGGTCGGCCATGGCATAGTGCCACGCGCCGTCCTGCCCGGCAAACACGGCGCAGCGCGCTCCGTTCGCCCGGACCATGGCGTCCGCCAGACGGCGCACGCTCTCCGGCGGCATGGGCGGCTCAAAGCGGAGCGTCTGCCCGTCCTGTGCCAGCAGGGCAAACAGGCGATCCTCCAGCGCGGCGGCGCGCTGCTGCGCCTCCGTCCGCTCGGAGGCCAATCGTGCCACGGCGGCAGCCGTCTGCACGGGCTTGGCCGACAGGCGGACGGAGATGTCGCGGTTCTGGGCGCAAAGGGCGTTCAGCACGGCAAGGGCACGGCCGCCGCAGGCCATCTCGATGCGCGAGCCGCCGCGGAAATGCGTCGTGCTGAACAGCTTGATGAGGCCGATCTCGCCCGTGTGGGCCACATGGGTGCCGCAGCAGGCGCACAGGTCGATGTCTCCGAACTGCACGAGGCGCACCGCGCCCGTCAGCGCTTTTTTGCTGCGGTACGGGAGGCGCGCCAGCTCGTCCGGCTCCGGATACCAGATATGCGGCGCAAAATCGGCCCAGACGGCCTCGTTCGCGGCGCGCTCCAGCTCCTGCAGGGCCTGCTCGTCCACCTCGCCGTTAAAATCGATCGTCACGAGGTCCGCACCGAGGTGGAAGCCGACGTTCTCATAGCCGAAGCGCGCGTGGATGAGGCCGGAGACGAGATGCTCACCGGAGTGCTGCTGCATGAGGTCCAGCCGCCGCGCCCAGTCGATCTCGCCCGTCACGTCCGCGCCGGCCGGCAGAGCCGCCGTGCAGCGGTGCAGCACCGTCTCGCCGCGCAGGAGCGTCTCCGTGACGTCCGCGCCGCCGAGCGTGCCCGTGTCGCAGGGCTGGCCGCCGCCCGTGGGATAAAAGATTGTACGGTCCAGCTCCACGAGCCAGCCGTTTTCGCCCTCCTCGCAGGAGAGCACGCGCGCCTGCAGCCGCCGGGCGTGCGAGTCCATTTCATAGATGCGGATCGTGTTCAAGGTTTCCCACTCCGTTTTCCGGTTTTTCTTCTATTTTACCATAAGATCGCAAAAAACAAAAGGGATTTTTCCGCGGTTTCGCTTGACAAACGCGCCGCGCGGCAATATGATAAGAGATAGGGCCTTTTCAAAAATTTTCAGCCCAAAAGGAGGGAACGTCATGGATGCTGGGAGTGGCAATGGTACTGGCGTAGGCCGAAGTACGAAAAAGGACGCCCGCGTCCATGCGGTGCGTTCCCGTTAATCATTCGATATTCGGCCTGCCGTGCCCGCTTCCGAATCTCTGACCGTACTATGAAGAATCAGGAGGGAACCGGAAAATGGCAGATCACACCGTAACCGTAGAGAGCACGCTTGAGGCGCTGCTCGTGGAAAAGAAGTATTCCACGATCCGCGACATTCTATCCACGATGAATCCCGCGGATATCGCCTCGGTCTTTGACGGACTGGAGGAATCCCGCCTGCCGCTGCTGTTCCGGCTGCTGCCGAAGGAGCTGGCGGCCGAGACGTTCGTCGAAATGGAGCCGGACGCGCAGGAGCTGCTCATCCGCGGCTTTTCGGACTCCGAGCTGCGCGAGGTGCTCGACGAGCTGTATGTCGACGATGCCGTCGATATCGTGGAGGAAATGCCCGCAAATGTCGTGCGCCGCATCCTCTCGCAGGCGGACCCCGACATGCGCAAGGACATCAACGAGATCCTGCGCTATCCCGAGAATTCCGCAGGCTCCATCATGACGACGGAGTATGTCTCGCTGCGCCCCGGCATGACCGTGGAGGAGGCCATCCTCCGCATCCGCCGCACCGGCGTCGACAAGGAGACGATCTACACCTGCTACGTCACCAAGAACCGCACGCTCATCGGCCTTGTCTCCGTCAAGGACCTGCTGCTGGCGCAGGACGACGACGAGACCGTCGACAAGATCATGGAGACGAACGTCATCTCCGTCCATACGCACACCGATCAGGAAGAAGTTGCCCGCATGTTCTCGAAATACAACTTCCTTGCCCTGCCGGTCGTGGACACGGAGAACCGCATGGTCGGCATCGTGACCTTCGACGACGCCATGGACGTCATGGAAGACGAGGCCACGGAGGACATGGAGA
>ENA-UOJE01000892-UOJE01000892.1-human-gut-metagenome-genome-assembly--contig:-C23-NODE-892-length-30068-cov-5.721987_pt1 | contig 30068 bp, 25 predicted proteins | sample MGYA00242341_ERZ723888 | MGnify/ENA metagenome assembly ERZ723888 | reverse complement strand
CGAACCGACACGTCGGTTACTTTCTCGAGCCCGTACGGAAAAATAGCGACCGCAAAGTTACAACTTTTTATTATTCTGTGCAATACCCTTTGCCGCAAATTTCAGGATTAAAATTCGGTTTTTATTATATGGTTTACCATAGGGCAACTTTACCTACAGTTCCCAAATCAAGAATGCCTGATTCAATACCTAACGCCCGAAATACACGTGCCATTGTGGGGAGTGTTATGATGCTTTTTCCTTTTTCAATTTTTGAAATCTGTGCTCGCTGTACACCAATCCGCTCTCCTAATTCTTCTTGAGTCAGATGTTGTGCCTTACGAGCCTTTTTAATTGCCTCCCCTATGAAATATGCGTGAAGGTCTTCAGCCAACTGCGCCTCCATTGCATCGCGATCCGGTGTGCCGATTTTTCCCCACGTTTCATCAACAAGTTTACTTGCTGGGGTTAAATTAAGGTGTGCCATTTTATTCTGCCTGTTTGTTCTCAAAATATTGTTTCATTATCGCTGCTGCCTTTTCGATTTCGTTACGTGGAGTTTTTTGAGTCTTTTTGATAAAGCCATGCGTTGCGATTATCAATGTCTGTTGCTCAGTATCCCAAAATGCTAAAAGACGGTAGCATATACCATTGAATAATGTGCGTAACTCCCAAATGTCGTTATTGAGCTTTTTGAATAAATTCTTATCCATTTCGCCTCCTTCGACTCTTAGAATATTGTAGGTGATTTTTCGTTGAGCCTTTTCGGGAAGAGAGCGGATAAAAGCTGTAGCTTCATCGGTCAATAACACCTTAAAATTGGGAATCGCCATATTCTATAGTATAACAATGCAAAGATAATAATTAGTTTCCATGAAAGGAAACTATTTGTGGATTTTATTTTATTCTGCCAGGATTTTGGGCAATGAATTCTTTCCAGGAACGCGGTCCGCGCGCGATTTCCGGCTTGCCCGATTCGTAGAAATGGCAGAGGGCGGCTCCGAGGGCATCGGTCGCGTCAAGTTCCGGCAGGAGGTTTTCGGCGGGGATGTTGAGTATGCGGCGCAACATCTCCTGCACCTGCTCCTTGGCAGCAGCACCGTTGCCGGTGATTGCCATCTTGATTTTTCGTGGCTCATATTCGCAGATGGATATGTCGTGGTTTATCGCCGCCGCCATCGCCACTCCCTGTGCGCGCCCGAGTTTCAGCATCGACTGCACGTTTTTGCCGAAAAAGGGTGCCTCGATTGCCATCTCATCGGGAAGATATTGTTCAAGTATTCCCGACACGCGTTTAAATATGTGTCCCAATCGGAGATAATGACTCTCGAAGCGGCTGAGCTTGATTACGCCCATGGCTATCATGGCAGGTTTGTTGCGCTTCACGCCGAGCACACCATATCCCATGACATTGGTGCCGGGATCGATACCGATTATGATACGATCCCAGTCACGCAATGCTTCGTTTCGTTGTCCCGGTTCAGTCATTACTTGACTTTCTCCATCACTGTGGTGAAAAACATCACCTTTTTTCCCCATTTTTGCGACATCGCCGACAACAGTCGCGGCTGGATGGCTTCAAGCCACTCCTCGACATGAGCCTTGGACTGCGCCTGCAGCTGCACGGCATAGCCAGTGCCTCCTTCCATAGGGGTAAGTATGCGCATAAACAGCGGTGTATGAAGATGAGCCTTTGTCACGGCTTCGGATATGTAGTCACTCCGGATCCAGTCGATAAACTCCTGTTCTACCGACTGCTCTACATGAAAAGTGGTGTTGACTACCATTACATGTTCTCCATGATGCCGCTAAGCCCGACAGAGAAGATGAAAATGCCGTAGAGTACTATCCACACCAGTCCGCAGCAAAGTCCGATGATAGTCCAGCGTTTAGCGTCGGCCGATGTTTTCTGTGCTTTCTCATACAGACCGCCTTCCCAGTATGCGTTGACCTTCGCAGCTTTTATCGCTCCTACGAAACCAAAGGGGAAACAGCAGAGTATCGTTACAAGAATTGACTCTACGAGCCAGCTTTTCGGCGGAATCCCGGTTATTTCCGATTGGGTGGCTGTCTGGGGTTGCTGATAGGCGGGGCGGAATGGGGGTGGCGGACACTGAGTATTTTGCTCAGGATTGATTTCCGGGATTGCTGTCTCGCGATATTCCTGAGAGGCGCCGTTGGGTGAATAGAGTGCCATACGTATCTCTTCCACGCTTTCAGCGGGTACCCATCCTTCAAAACCTTCCGTCCATACAAGGTCGGTGCCTTTAAGTCCGCGAGCTACGAGCTGACCTACTTCAAACGGTCCGACGGGCTGTTCATTTTCTGCTACGTAATACTTCATGATTAATCTTATTTTATTTATTGTTTTGTGACTCAATGTTTTTAACCGATTCCCTCTCGATGCGCCTCTGTTTAAGGAATCGCGGAAGGAATGCAAGATGACGCGCCACTGTAGGGAGGAACCCGTAATAGTAACTCATGATGCGGAAACGCTCCATCAGTGATTTCCGTCGATTGGCGGTCGTGGTGCCCTCATGCAGATAGTCTATAATCACATCCGGGATATAGAAGTTGCGCCGTGACCGTTGCAGGCAGCGGATACACCACTCGTAATCAGCCGAATACCGGAATTCGAGGTTGTAAGGCTGCGCGAGCTTTCGGTTTACGATGAATGCCTGATGACACACGAGCATCCCTTCCTTGAAACTTTCCAAGGTGAGGGTCTCCGGTGCGGTCAAATGGCGCGGGGCGATAAATCTACGCTTGCTGTCGACAAGATTGGTTTGCCCGTACACTATGCCCGGATAGTCGTTGTCGACTATCTTTCTCGCAAGCAGTTCAAGTGTGTCAGGAGAGTGAAACGAGTCGCCCGCATTAAGAAATATGAGATAGTCGCCCTTTGCCGCGTCCATAGCCTTGTTCATGGCGTCGTATATCCCTTTGTCGGGACTCGAATATATGCGCGCTTGCGGTATGCCCGCGTCTATTGCGAGTTTAAGTGTGCGGTCGGTCGATACGCCGTCCATTATGATGTGCTCGAAGAGGGTGCAGGTCTGTTCCTTGACGCTCTTCAGTGTTGCCGGGAGTGTGGCGGCGGCGTTGTATGTTACGGTTATTATTGAAAATAATGGCGCCATATGGTCATGCATAATGGATTTACATAGCAAATATACGATAAAAACGTGAAAGCCGTAAGAGATTGTAAAAATAAATTGCGTATCTTTGCACATTATGTTTATTGAATAAGGGAAAAGTATCGCAATGACACGTCTTATCTATCTTATTGTCGCATTTCTGGTGGCTTCTTTCAGTTGTATTGAGGCGCAGATTGTGACACCTGTCAAATGGAGTGTGGCTCTCGACATGACCGACGACACCCACGGCGCCGTGGTGATGACTGCAAAAATTGATGCCGGATGGCATGTGTATAGCAACGATGTCGACCCTGATGTGGGTCCTAACCCGCTCCAGATTGACTGGGACAAGCTTGACGGGGTGAAGCTCGACGGCAGGATGAAGCCGAGCAAGACTCCTCACAAGGAGTTTGACGAAATGTTTGGTGCCAATCTCAGCTGGTGGACCGATGAGGTGACTTTGCGCCAGAATTTTGTGGTGACTGCATCCAAATATGCTATTGAGGGTGCCATACGTTTTTCGGCTTGCAACGATGAGAATTGCATACCTCCTACACGTGAGACATTTGAATTTTCGGGAACGGCAAAGATTGCAACCGAGACTACTGAAGAAGTAAAGGCTGACACCGTGGCAGAAGAGCCGTCAGCCGAGGCGGTCGTTAAGGAGCCTGTTGCGCAGGAATCCACGTCGGAAGGTATATGGGCACCGGTGGATTTTAACAGTGAGGAAAATCCCGAAGACCCTGCCACCACATCATTATGGTATATTTTCATCACTTGCTTCATCGGCGGTTTTGTGGCTCTTCTCACTCCTTGTGTGTGGCCGATGATTCCGCTTACGGTGAGCTTCTTCCTGAAAAAGGGCAAGTCGCGCGCAAAGGCTATCGGTGACGCCACTATTTACGGTGTATCAATTATAGTAATTTACCTTCTGCTGGGACTTATCTTCACGGCGATTTTCGGCGCATGTTCGCTCAACGCCCTTTCCACCAGTGCCGTGTGCAACATTATTTTCTTCCTGTTGCTCGTGGTGTTTGCAATCTCTTTCTTCGGGGCATTTGATATAAAGCTCCCCGAGTCGTGGGCAAACAAGATGGACAGCACCGCTGAAAAGACCACCGGTCTGCTTAGCATATTCTTCATGGCGTTCACCCTTACTCTGGTGTCATTCTCCTGCACCGGTCCTATCATAGGAACCCTGCTTGTGGAGGCTGCGAGCACGGGCGACAAGTTTGGCCCGGCGGTAGGTATGTTTGGCTTCTCCCTTGCGCTTGCTATCCCGTTCTGCCTCTTCGCCATGTTCCCGTCATGGTTGCAGAGCGCGCCGAAGTCGGGCGGATGGATGAACACTGTAAAAGTCGTGCTTGGCTTTATCGAGCTTGCGCTGTCGCTGAAATTCCTCTCTGTCGCCGATCTTGCCTACGGATGGCACGTGCTTGACCGTGAGGCGTTTCTTGCTTTGTGGATTGTGATTTTCGCCCTGCTCGGCATGTATCTGCTCGGCAAGTTCAATTTCAGCCATTACGGTCCTGCCGACAGTTCGGTCGGTGTGTTCCGCTTTTTCCTTGCGATGACATCATTTGCCTTTACCATATATCTTGTGCCCGGATTGTGGGGCGCGCCGTTGAAAGGCGTGAGCGCGTTTGTTCCGCCGCTATACACTCAGGATTTCAACCTTTACGGTGGCGGATTCAAGGAGTATGACGACTATGAGGAAGGCATGAAAGCAGGAGCCGATGAGGGTAAGCCTGTGCTCGTCGATTTCTCCGGCTATGGTTGTGTGAATTGCCGCAAGATGGAAGGCGCGGTGCTCGATGAGAGCAATGTCCACGCCATGATTGAAAATAATTTTGTGGTGATAAAGCTTATGGTCGATGAAAAGAAGGAGTTGCCCGTACCGGAAACTGTCATGGAAAATGGCAAGAAGGTGACACTTCAGACCTATGGTGACCGCTGGAGCTATCTGCAGCGCTACAAATTCCAGGCAAATGCACAGCCATATTATGTGATACTCGATGCCAAAGGCAATCTTCTCTCCGGACCCTTCTCTTACGATGAGAATATTCCTAAATTTACCCGTTTCCTCGAAAAGGGAATCAAGGAATACAAGAAATAGCCGATGACCGAGCTTACCAACAGACTCCGCAAACTTGTGGCATCGCTTGACGATGCGCGTGTGCGCCGCGAGGAAGGGCTTTTCACCGCAGAGGGCACAAAGTGTGTGCTGGATACGCTTCGTCATTTCGACCTGCAATGGCTTTTTGCCACGCAGGCGTGGATTGACAGGCATCACGGGGAGGTAAAGGGATACGAACCGATAGTAGTAAAGCGCGTCGACATGGAGCGGATGAGTCATTTGTCGACACCTCCCGAGGTGATTGCTGTCTATGTTATGCCCGCTCATGACATAAGCGGGTTTACCCCCGCTGGTAAGCTTGTAATCGCCCTTGACCGGGTACAAGACCCCGGTAATCTCGGTACTATAATGAGGATTGCTGACTGGTTTGGCATCCGCGACATCGTGTGTTCACCCGACACGGTCGACCAGTATAATCCCAAGGTAGTGCAGGCGACCATGGGCGCGATAGCGCGGGTGAAGGTGTATTACACACATCTGCCGGAATGGCTTCACGACTGCGGGATGCCGGTCTACGGCACATTCCTTCATGGTGACAATATCTATACCGCCTCGCTCGGAGCGTCGGGAGTCATTGTGATGGGCAATGAAGGTAAAGGAATCTCCGATGAGGTTGCACGTGAGGTGACATGTCGCCTCACGATTCCTTCTTATCCTGTCGGCGCGGTGACAAGCGAGTCGCTCAATGTCGCCACAGCGACAGCTGTCACGGTAGCCGAGTTCCGGCGCCGTCAGTTTTAACTACAGGGTATCTATTATGGCAAAACAGGAAAAGACAGTGTGGTTCTGCAGCAACTGCGGCACCGAGTCATCAAAATGGATGGGGCGTTGTCCCGGTTGTGGGGAATGGAACACCATGGTCGAGGAACGGCGTGTGGTCAAGAAGACCAAATCATCTACATTTGAGTCGCGTGAGGATGTGGTGGCGCGCCCCATCACTCAGATTGAGACCCGCGAGGAGGAACGCATACACATGCCGAGCGAAGAACTCAACCGTGTACTTGGGGGCGGTCTTGTCGCCGGGTCGATTGTCCTTGTCGGTGGTGAGCCGGGTATCGGAAAGTCCACGCTTGTGTTGCAGAACATCCTGGCGATGCGGGGTCGTCGTATCCTGTATGTATCCGGTGAGGAGAGTGCGTCACAGCTGAAGATGCGCGCCGATCGTATCGGGCGTCTCAATGACAACTGCTATATAGTGTGCGATACATCGCTTGAATCGATTCTTAACCATATCGCGCAGGTTGAGCCGGAGTTGCTCATAGTCGATTCGATACAGACGATTGCTTCCGATGCCATAGAGTCGGCGGCAGGCAGTGTGAGTCAGGTGCGCGAGTGCGCGGCACGTCTCCTTCGCTATGCCAAGGAGTCCGGCACCCCCGTCATCCTTATCGGACATATCAATAAGGAAGGGTCGATTGCCGGTCCGAAAGTTCTTGAGCATATCGTGGATGCGGTGCTCCAGTTTGAGGGTGACCGCCATTACATGTACCGCATATTGCGCTCGATTAAAAACCGTTTTGGCTCTACCTCGGAGTTGGGTATCTATGAGATGGTGCAGAAAGGATTGCGTGAAGTTACAAATCCCTCGGAACTTCTGCTGACACAAGGTAGTGATGATCCGTTGTCAGGGATAGCAATCGGTGTGACGCTCGAAGGTGTGCGCCCTTTTCTCATCGAGGTGCAGGCTCTTGTCTCTACGGCGGCGTATGGTACTCCGCAGCGTTCAGTGACCGGATTTGATGCCAAACGTATGAACATGTTACTTGCCGTGCTTGAAAAACGTGTGGGATTCAAGTTGGCTCAGAAAGATGTGTTCCTCAACATTGCCGGGGGTATAAAGGTCAATGACCCTGCACTTGATTTGAGTGTGATATGTGCTATTCTTTCCTCTAACGTCGATATTGCCGTTCCGCGCGATGTGTGTATGTCGGGTGAGGTTGGACTGTCGGGTGAGATTCGTCCCATAACGCGTATTGAGCAGCGTATACTCGAAGCGGAGAAGCTGGGCTTCTCCACTATCATAATTCCCAAGAATAATATCAAGGGTTTTGACTCATCACGTCTTAAAATCAAGATAGTGGAAGTGTCAAAGGTCGAGGAAGCGTTCCGCGCCCTCTTCGCTTGATAAAAAGATATTATGCAGAGCGGCGATGAATGACCGAGGTCGTTCATCGCCGCTCCTATTGTATAAATCAAAGTTTATTTTGCCGCCTGGATTGCTTCATCAATCATTTCGCGGGTATCGTCGGCAGAACGACCGACTTTTTCTTTAATCCTGCCAATTTGCTGTTCGGCTGAACCATAAAGGTCCAGGATTGTCTTGTTGATTTCTCTCCTGATTTTACGGCAGCGCATTGTGTTGCGGGTATTACGCTCGTCATACTTGCAGGTGATTACGCCGGTTAAGAGTCCGAGCAGAAATGTTTCGATACTACACTTCATGACTGTTAATTTTAATGGTTATCAATTGCCTTAATAACCTGTCAGCACCATGAATTGTTTGACCCCCACGCCACTTCTTAACATCTATTAATGCTGTTATCGATTGTTAGTCGATTAAGACTTTAAACGTCTTTGTATTGCACTTGATAATCCGGACTCCTGAAGTTGACAGGCTCATGCGTTGTGTTTCTCCATCCGAGATGCCGGTTGCGATGAGAGTGCCGTCAGTAGTATAGATGCTATATGGCTCATTTCTCATAAGACCCTCCATATATAAGGTGTGTCCCACGGAATACACTTTGATGCTGTTGCCATTAAGTGTTGACGAAATGGCACCTATATTATCTTTTTCAAAAGATACATTGAGTGTATATTTTTCTTGGGTGAGTTTCGGTGTCTCATAAGTGCCATCTACTAATTGACCGGTTACATCCATAAAGTCAAATGTCACAGTGTTAATTGACCAGCCTTCTTCGGGAACAATGGTTAAGGTCGTTGATTTACCCCATTCGGAAGGTACGCATATTGAGCCTCCCTCCGATGATTTGATTTCAATGCTTACCGGCACACGTGAAAATATCGCAGAAACAGTAAGATTGGTATTTACATTTTCAATCATATATCGGTTATCTTTCACACTGATTTCTTTCCCGTTTACTGTAGCCTTTTCAAGGGTCCAACCGGCATCAGGAATAAATTCGATTTCAGCTGTCTCTCCTTCCGGTACCCTGGTCATATATGATTCATTGCCGTTTACTTTTATTATACCTGAGCCGTTCTCCACATTGACAGTAACGGAAAATACGAGATTTTCGAAATCATAACCTTCTATTTTATTGAATGTTTTCCAATGCTCATTGGAAGAGTAGTCGTCCACGGATTGTCGGGGAACGTATAATGTTGCCGCATTTTCTTTATCTATTACGGGAAATACAGTAAGACCTACTGTAGATACAGTGGGAGGTATGGCGATAGGACAATATACCGATTTCAAGTTGGTCGTATATTGAAACATTGGATAGATATAAGTGATACCAGCCGGAAGATAAACTGTTTCCAATGCTTTGCAACCTGAGAATATGGCATATCCAAGAGAGGATACAGAATTAGGGAATCTTATTTCTTGAAGGTAAGGACAATCATAGAATACATCTCTGCCCACAGATTCAAGTCCTTCCGGCAAATCAAGCGATTTTAATCCTGACTTTTGGAATGCATGATCCTTAATGGATTTTAATGTGGCAGGCAGTTTAATGTTCTCCAATGCATTACACTCTGCAAATGTATATTCATTGATTGTGACAAGATTTTTGGGAAGTGTTACGTTCATTAAGGATGAGCATCCGCTGAAAATATTGGACTCCAACGTATTGATATAGTCGGGTATTACAATCTCTGTAAGATTCTTACAGTTTGAAAATAGTCCGGATGAAAGTATTGTCACTTTGGGAGGAAACGCAAAAGTGGTTATTCCGGAGCCGCAAAATATAGAGTTCCCGGCAAAAGAAACAAATGTGTCGGGAAGTTTAATGCTTGAAAGACGCTCACAACCGTAAAAAGCATATCCGCCAAGAGTTTCAAGGTCGGCAGGAAATTCAACCTTATGAAGATTACTGCAGCCGTAGCATACTTTTTCCGGCAGAGATTTCATGGACACAGGAAACTTTATTGTCTCTAATTGGGCGTTAGCAGAAAATGCTCCGTTACTGATTTCAATGACGCTGTTAGGTATGATTATATCTGTAGCCGAACATCCCGCGAATGCCTCGATGCCTATTGTCCGCAATCCTTCATTGAGATTGATTTCCTTTACCGATCTCATTTTGAATGCTTCATATCCGATTGATTCAAGTCCTGCAGGCATGTTTAATACTTCTATGGCTGCTTCCTTAAATGCCGCGGAGGCAATCGATTTTACGGATTTTCCAAATTTAACTGTTACAAGCGACGAACACTGGGTGAATGCGTTTTCCGGAATAGTCTCAATGAGATCGGGAATTTCAACCGTTCTGATGGCAGATCTGAAAAAACAACCATTCCCGATATTTGTCAAGGTGCTTGGAAGTGAGATTTCGGTGAGTTTGTGGCATTCATTGAATACATTATTATCAATAGTCAACAACCCTTCCTGAAATATTGCACTCCCGATTGACGAGCGGACAAATGCCTGCTGTCGTATGTGTTTTAGACTTGCCGGAAATGAAATGGATGGGATTTCGCTGTAGCTAAATGCGTTGGGTAATATCTCATCAATGCCATTGGGTAGGATGACCATATTAATGGTAGCTCTTTCAAAGGCATTAGCTCCTATTTTGGTAACATTGTAGGTTGTGCCGTTATTGGTAACTTGCGCCGGAATCTCCAGATCACTGCAATTATACTTTTCCGGGCCAGGTGCCACAGCGACACTTTTCCCGTCAGGATTGACGGAGTAGTAAAGTGTGATGTCAGAATTGGTTTTTGCACTGAAATCATAGGCATTTGCTGTAATTCCGGTGACCAGCAAGAGTATTGCCGATAATTTTCTTAAATTCATGAGCTGTAAATGTTATAATTTTAGATTCAAATAATGGTGTCCATCTAAAAACAAAAATAGTGATTACTTGCATATTTGGCAATTTTCAACAAAAAATGTGTTTAACCTGATTAAAACCGTGTTTATATTGCATGAAAAAAGTCTATACCAAAAATTTGATATAGACTATAAATATGAAGATTGCCTTGATATGACGTTACGCGAGAGAGGCGATTACGGCTTTGATTTGTTGAGCGAGGTCGTTTGCCTGGTCCATGGTGGGTGCTTCGGAGTATATGCGTATGATTGGCTCGGTGTTGGACTTGCGGAGATGTACCCAGCTGTCGGGGAAGTCTATCTTCACGCCGTCGATGTCGGTCACTGTCTCGTTGGCATAGCGCTCTTTCACAGCCGCGAGTATGGCATCTACATTGATATCGGGGGTAAGTTCGATTTTGTTTTTTGCGATGGCATACTCAGGATAGGTCTTTTTAAGCTCGCTGACCTTTTTCCCGCTCTTGGCAAGCAGGGTGAGGAACAGAGCTACGCCTACCAGTGCGTCTCTTCCGTAGTGGGCGGCGGGATAGATGACTCCACCGTTGCCTTCTCCACCAATGACAGCACCTGTCTCTTTCATCTTGGTCACTACGTTGACTTCGCCTACGGCAGCGGCGGAGTAGCTGCAGCCGTGACGGTTGGTGACATCGCGGAGCGCACGTGATGAACTGAGGTTTGACACCGTGGAGCCGGGTGTATGACTCAATACATAGTCGGCTACAGCGACAAGGGTGTATTCTTCGACAAACATCTCACCGTTTTCCATCACGATTGCAAGACGGTCCACATCCGGGTCAACCACAAAGCCTACATCAGCTTTGCCGGAGCGCATCAGGTCGGATATCTGCGTGAGGTTTTCGGGGATAGGCTCGGGTGTATGGGAGAATTTTCCTGTAGCCTCGCAGTTAAGCTCGATGATGTTTTTCACTCCGAGAGCGCGTAGCAGACGTGGGATTACCACACCGCCGACCGAGTTGACCGCATCGACAGCCACAGTAAAGTCGGCTTTGGAGATTGCATCGCGGTCCACGAGGTCAAGCGCAAGCACTGATTCGATGTGTTTTGCGTCGTATGTGTTGTTGGTGTATGCGTGACCGATTGAATCGATATCAGCAAAAGTATATTCGTCATTTTCCGCTATGCGTAACACTTCCTTTCCCTGCGCGTCGTTGAGAAACTCTCCGTTCTCGTTAAGGAGCTTTAAGGCATTCCACTGCTTAGGATTGTGGGAAGCGGTGATGATGATACCTCCGCATGCCTTTTCCATTACTACGGCTACCTCGGTAGTGGGGGTCGAGGCGAGCCCTATGTTTACCACGTCAAATCCCATTCCGGTAAGGGTGGCTTCCACGAGAGAGTTGACCATAGGCCCTGACAGACGGGCATCACGACCTACGACAATGGTACGGTTGGTGCGTGTTGTGGTTTTACTGATAAAATGTGCGTAAGCGGCGGTGAATTTCACCACATCCACCGGACTGAGCCCTTCGCCCGGAGCTCCACCGATAGTGCCGCGGATACCTGAAATTGATTTTATTAGAGACATGTTTCAGTATGGTTTATATATTGCTTTTGAAATATCTTATCCGGTAAAGGTAGGGGGTAACCGCCGCGATTTCACTTGACATGCCGTACTGTGAGCGTATCACCAGTTCTACCTCGCAGCCGTAGCCGAGATAATTTAACGGCAGCTGTACGCCTTCGCCCCATGTGGATGATGACACCGACTGATAATTGCCGTAACGGATCGATTCACTGTAAGATACATCGGTGGCATTCCCTTCGGGGAATGGATACACACCGGCGTTATACCCGGCGAGGTTATAGCGAAGGAAGCGGAAATACACGAGGTCGTTGTATTTCGGTCGGTTTTCCATGTCGCCGGTACGCACTACTTTCATATATACGTTGCCATCTTCATCCATGCGGTAGAAAGGGGCGTCTTTTGCCGGGTCTTCGGAAAGGTCCTGCATGATTCTGCCTATTTCTTCCTCGTAGTCGACACCGGTTACACCCGATTTTGCATAAATCTCCTCGGCTAATCCGCGACGTGTTATGAATATGGAGTCGGCAGGTGCATCACCGATTACACGCTGGTCGGCAAGGTAATTGTTGATTGCCTTGGTCTCGTCGCGCAGCAGGTCGGCATAGCTTTTCGAGTCGTTGCAAGAAGAGAGTGCTGCACTCATCAGGAAACATCCCGTAGCAATAAAAAGTATATTTCGTAAAAGTCTCATGTCTTGTGTTGAAGTGTATGTGTTGGTTATTGTTTATAATTATTTGCCTTTTGATTCGAGATATTTCTCCATGTCAGCGAGGGTGGTCTTGAACAGAGCCACCGCCTCTTCGAGCGTACACTCAATCTCGCCTCCCGCAGCATTGACATGACCGCCTCCGTTGAAATATTTCTCACATATCTTATTGACGGGGAAATCTCCTTTGCTGCGTGTCGACACTTTTATGTGACGTTCGTCCTCACGCAGAAATACCGAATAAATTAAATCCTCTATCGAAAGGGGCTCGTTGACAAGACCTTCCGTGTCGCCACGCTGATAGTTGTAGCGTTTCAGCTCTTCTGCGGAGAGTGTGAGCAATGCCGCTTTATGCTCCGGAAACAGCTGCATGTTTGCCACGGCATAACCATTGAGCTTTAACACGTTGGCTTTCTTCGTGTCCATTACTCGCTTGTAAATCTCATCCTTGTTGATGCCTTTTCTTACAAGTTCCGCAATGGTCACATAAAGGTCAGGGTCGTTGGAGTTGTAGGAGAAGTTGCCGGTGTCGGTCATCATGCCGGTGTAGATGCAAGTGGCTGCCTTGCGGTCGATCATGTTGAACAGTTCAAGACGGCAAAGAAGCCTGAACAGGAGCATCGATGTAGATGACTGGTCGGGGTGTGATATGGTCACGTCGGTAAAGTCCTGCGGGCTTTCATGATGATCGACAAGTATTTTTTTTGCGGTCGCCTGTTCGAGTGCGTCTTTCATGCGGTCGACGCGGTACAGGGCGTTGTAGTCGAGGCAGAATATCAAGTCAGCGTCATGTAGCAGCTTTCCTGCAAATTCCGTGTATTTGGAATATGGCACGATGTCTTTTGCGCCGGGAAGAAACCGCAATGTCTCGGGAATCCGGTCCGGGGTTACGATACGGGCTTCCTTGCCTATGTTGGCAAGTGTGTGAAGTAATCCCAGAGATGACCCGACTGCATCGCCGTCAGGTGCCATGTGGCAGGTGATTACAATGCGCTCGCTCTCCTGGAGCAGGTCGCGCACTGCCTTTACTTTGGTTTCCGATATGACAGGTCGTAACATTTGTAGACTTTTTTATCAATTTGCAAAGTTACCAAAATAAACCGATATATTCAATAGCGATTGATTGCCTTGGATTAAAAGTTATTTTTTATTGTGAAACGGGTTGATTTTTTGATAATTTTTTGCGAAATTTGCAATCCAAACAATTGAACATATATATTACTAATCTATAACTCATTAAGTCAATGAAGAAGAGTGCACTTCAGAAAGCCCGTGCGGCTTATCAGCCCAAGTTGCCCATTGTGCTTACCGGCGCTGTCAAAGCAGTGGAAGGTAAGGCTACTAACTCTGTGGCTGACCAGGAAGAAATCAAGAAACTGTTTCCTAACACATACGGACTTCCCGAAATTCAGTTTGAAAAGGGTGCTTCCGCAGGCAAGACAGAGCCTTTCAATGTAGGTGTCATCCTTTCAGGCGGTCAGGCTCCCGGCGGTCACAATGTGATCAGCGGTTTGTTTGACGGTATCAAGAAGGTGCATCGCGACAGCCGTTTGTACGGATTCCTCATGGGTCCCGGCGGTTTTGTTGACCATCAGTACATGGAGCTGACTGCCGATATCATCGACGAGTACCGTAACACCGGCGGTTTCGACATCATCGGTTCAGGCAGAACAAAACTTGAGACCAAGGCTCAGTTTGACAAAGGTCTCGAAATACTGAAGCAACTTAACATCAAGGCTCTCGTAATTATCGGCGGTGACGATTCAAATACCAATGCCGCGATCCTTGCAGAGTATTACAAGGAAATCAATGCCGGTGTACAGGTAATCGGATGCCCCAAGACCATCGACGGCGACCTTAAGAACGAGGTGATTGAGACATCTTTCGGTTTCGACACTGCTACCAAGGTTTACAGCGAGGTTATCGGTAACATACAGCGTGACTGTAACTCTTCAAAGAAATACTGGCACTTCATCAAGCTCATGGGCCGTTCGGCAAGCCATATCGCTCTTGAATGTGCTCTTCAGTGCCAGCCGAATGTCTGCATCATCTCCGAGGAGGTTGAGGCTAAGAAGCAGACTCTTAATGACATTGTGAACTCAATCGCCGATGTGGTTGCCGCCCGTGCAGCCAACGGTAATAATTTCGGCACAGTCCTCATTCCCGAGGGTCTTATCGAGTTCATCCCCGCTATGAAGGCTCTTATCGCTGAGCTTAACGACCTCCTTGCCGCCAACGCAGAAGAATTTGCAAAGGTTGACCGTCAGAATCAGCTTTCATGGATTGCCGACCGCCTGTCTGACGAAAATACCGCAATCTTCACCAGCCTTCCCGAAGGTGTCGCACGTCAGCTTTGCCTTGACCGTGACCCCCACGGCAATGTGCAGGTATCGCTTATCGAGACTGAGAAGCTGCTCGGCGAGATGGTGGCACGTCGCCTCAATGAGATGAAGAGCGAAGGCCGTTATGTAGGCAAGTTTGCATCGCTTTACCACTTCTTCGGCTACGAAGGTCGTTGCGCCGACCCGTCTAACTTTGACGCCGACTATTGCTATGCGCTCGGTTTCAATGCCGCTTGTCTTATCAACGCCGGCGTTACCGGTTACATGTCAAGTGTACGCGGTTTGACCAAGCCTTCTGTACAGTGGATTGCCGGTGGTATTCCTATCACGATGATGATGAATATGGAGCGTCGTCACGGAGCCATGAAGCCCGTTATACAAAAGGCTCTCGTAAGCCTCGACGGTGCGCCTTTCAAGAAATTCGCTTCACAGCGCGACGGATGGGCTATCAACACCGACTTCGTTTATCCCGGCCCGATTCAGTATTTCGGCCCGGCTGAGGTGTGCGACCAGCCGTCACTTACCCTTCAGTATGAGCACCGTCAGCATCATTAATAGAGGCTGACAGCCAACCATAAAACCCGAATCACAGCTTGCAGGGACCGCCTCGGGGGAGCAATTCCGCTCTCAGGCGGTCCCTTTATTATATAGGTATGATACCGGATTGACAAGCCATGTGAAAAAAATTTGTTATTACGGGATTTTGTCGTAACTTTGCGGTCACGTTGGTTCGCCCTCATTGTTTTGGCGGCGATTAAAAGGGAACACGGGTGAGAATCCCGGACAGTCCCGCTGCGGTAATTTTCATTAACGGTCTCAGGCATTGAGCCACTGGATTCCGGCTATACGGATTTGGGAAGGCGCCTGGGTGAAACCGGAAATAAGTCCGAAGACCTGCCTGCGTGTAAATAAAGATGTTTTTCTTCGAGGATGAGAGGACATAAAGAGATTAAAATAGTGCACGGTATGCAGGCGCGCTGCTTCTTCACGGGGGTTGCCGCATTGCTGTCGCTTCATGCTAATGGCGCCGAACCCGACTCTATCACCGGTAAGGTACACCAGATTGATGAAGTGACCGTGACTTCGCGTCGCGCTCCTAACAGGGTGTCGACTGCCGTACCCGTGCAGACCCTCTCTATCGATGATATCACCCAACTCGGTGTACAGAACATGGCTGACGCCGTGCGGCGGTTTGCAGGCACGAATGTGCGCGACTACGGCGGTATCGGTGGATTGAAGACCGTCTCTGTCCGCAACATGGGGGCGGCGCATACTGCTGTCAGCTATGACGGCGCCCCGGTGAGCAACTGTCAGGCGGGTCAGATTGACATAGGACGCTTCTCGCTCGACAATGTCGGTATGCTCTCGCTTGCCGTAGGGCAGACCGATGACATGCTTCAGTGCGCGCGCCTGTATGCATCGGCGGCTGTACTCGGTATCACCACCGAGCGTCCCTTTTTTACCGGCGGCAAGACGGCAATGTTCCGCGTGAAGATGAGCGGCGGCTCATTCGGGTATGTCAGCCCCTCTTTGCGATGGTGGCAAAAAATAGGCTCTCGTGTCACGACTTCAGTCGACGGTACATTCATGCGCGCCGACGGAAATTATCCGTTTACATTGGTCAACGGAAAGTATGTGACCCGGGAGCGTCGTAACAATTCCGCGATTGATTCCTGGCACGGAGAGGCGAATGTGTACTATGACATGCCTGATGGCGGCAATCTTCAGGTAAAAGGATATTACTTCTATTCCAAGCGGGGATTGCCCGGAGCTATTGTGCTTTATAACCCGGTCTCGACTGAGAAATTATGGGATAAGAATGCATTTGTGCAGGCAAAATATCATAAGGCTTTCTCTAAGAAGTGGGAGCTGCAGGCACATGCAAAATATAACTACGGATGGAACAAGGACACCGAGGAGGGACCGCAGTTCACCGGAAACCACTATGAAGCGGTTCATAAGCAGAATGAATATTATCTTTCCGCTACCGGGCTGTATCGTCCTGTAAATAATGTGACGGTGGCATTGGCGCAAGATGGTGTCATCAACACTCTTGAAAGCACTATGGTGGGATGCCCGAATCCTACGCGCTACACATCGCTTACGGCACTAAGCGCGCGCTGGCAGCCGTCGATATTTACCGTTTTCGGGTCAGTTGTCGGTACTTATATTACCGAGCGCGTAGAGAGTGGGGACCGTCCCCATGACATAAAACGTGTCAACCCGTCGCTGTCGGTAAGCGTCAAGCCTATAGCCGGGGAGATGTTCTATGTGAGAGCGATGTATAAAAGCACTTTCAGGGTGCCTACATTCAACGACCTTTATTACGACCGTCTCGGCAGCCGTGTGCTCCGTCCCGAAAAAGCTGATGAATTTGACCTGGGCATAACATGGAGCCGCTCGTTTTTTCCCGCGATGGATTATTTTTCAGTGACACTCGACACATATTATAACGATGTCACCGACAAGATTGTCGCCTTCCCGTCCACTTATGCCTGGCGTATGATTAATTACGGCAAAGTGCATGTGACGGGGCTTGACGTCACTCTCTCTACGGCATTTTCATTGCCGAAAAATATAAAACTGATACTTAACGGAGCCTATACATGGCAACGCGCTATTGATGTCACCGACAAGGAGTCGCGTAATTACAAGGCGCAACTTCCTTATACGCCCGAACACAGCGGCAATGCTTCCGCAATCGTGGAGACCCCTTGGGTCAATGTGGGTTATTCGGTTGTTGCCGTGGGAATGCGTTACTACATGTCGGAAAATATCAAGGCAAACGAGATTGACGGATATGCCGAGCAGACGCTTACCGTGTCGCGTGATTTCAAGTTCAAGTGGTGTGACCTCACGCTCCGTGGCGAACTCATAAATCTTGCCGACGAGCAATATGATGTCATCAAGTATTATCCTATGCCCGGTAGGTCATGGCGTCTTACGGGAGTATTTAAATTTTAACAACAAAAATGATTATAATATTATCAACTTTGATTATGAAAATGAGAAAAATTTATCTTGCGATGGCTGCTGTTGTTGCATTTGGCAGCGTGTTTACTTCATGTAGTGATGATGACGAGCCGAAGTGGAATGACGAAGGTTCGGAAATCACTCTTCCCGAATCAAGAATGTATATCCTTAATGAAGGGTCAATGTCACAGAACAATGCTTCAATCAGTTTTTATAATCCCGGCGAAGGCGAGCCGAAATTTGTAGCCGACATCTTCTTTGACCAGAACGGAGGTCGCCTTGGTGACACCGGACAGAGCATGATTAAATACGGTAAGAATATCTATGTTGCCGTTTACGGGTCAAATTATATGGTCAAGCTCAATACAGCATGTGTGAAAGAAGGTGAGGTATCCTTCTCGAAAGATCCCGAACTTCAGGGTGGTGTACGCTACATCGCTGCTGAGGACGGCTATATATATGCTTCCTTCTATGGCGGCATTGTGGCAAAAATCAATGCTTCGACCTTGGATGTTGAAAAGAAACTCAAGACTCCCGGTGCCAATCTTGAAGGTGTAGCGATTGAAAATGATTACCTTTATGTGGCAAATTCCTATGAGCGTACCACCGATCCCGAGACCGGAAAGAACAAATATAATTATTTCAAAGATGTATTTGTAATCGATCTAAACACATTTACTCTGAAAGAGACCCTCGTAGTAGAGCAAAACCCTAACATGCTCATCGAAGAGGATGACAAAGTATTCCTTATCTCTTGGAACTATAGTCGTGAAAGCTATGTGCTTCAGATGATTGACCCGGATGCAAACAACAAGGTTACCGAACTCGGCTATGCGACCAATATGGCTGCCGGTAACGACATGCTTTATCTTGTTGACTCACGCACCGACTATTCCGTACGACCCTACGTCACTACCAATACTTTCAGCTCTTATGACATCAAGAGCCGTCGTCTCAACACCACTTCATTCCTTAAGGATGCTCCCGCCGAGCTTGCCACATCAAGCATCTACATGATGACGGTAAGCGAGTACACCGGCGACATCTACATCGGTGTGACCAATTACTCTGCAAGCAATGGAACAATGTATCGCTTCAAACAGGACGGAAGTTTTGTCGGCAAGTTTGATTGCGGCGGTCAGAATCCCCGTGCCGCAGTGTTCTTTAATTGATAATGTCGGTCTGTTGACATGAATATACAGCCTTTGATCAGGTTACTTTTGGTAGCAGTATTGCCGTTCCTTGCTTCGTGCAAGGGCGGCAATGCTCATATTGTCGCCGAGGGTGGCGACACGATAAAGATGGAATATGCCGAAAATCTCCGGCTTGTGCGTCACGACGGCTTTATCACCGCATCGGTCCGCAATCCCTGGGATACGACAAAAACACTCCATACATATATTCTTGTCCCTGACAGCCTGGAAATACCCGAAGGGATACCCGACGGCACTGTCGTAAGGACTCCTTTGAAGAAGGCGTTGATATACTCGTCGGTGCATAACAGTCTTGTAAGTGAATTTGGCTCTATCGATGCAATCAAAGGTGTGTGCGATGCCCGTTACATACATCAGAGTGACCTTGCAGAGCGTATAGCCTCCGGAGAGGTTGCCGACTGTGGAGTTGGCACATCGCCCGACATAGAGCGAATCATCACTCTGTCGCCCGACGGTATAATGCTGTCGCCGTTTGAAAATTCCGGTACCTACGGTAAGGTAGGGCAGCTTGGCATACCGATAATCGAGTGTGCCGACTACATGGAGACATCACCGCTCGGACGCGCCGAATGGATGAAATTTTACGGGATGCTCTTTGGTAAAGAGGATGTGGCGACGCGTATGTTTGACGATACAAAAAGGGAATATCTCACATTACGGCAATCGGTTGATTCCGTTCAAGAACGCCCGAGAGTTATCGTCGATCGTCTATACGGTCAGGCGTGGTATGTTCCTGCGGCTAATTCGACCATGGGTATTTTCATAAAAGATGCCGGCGGCGAGAATCCGTTTGACGACTATGACCGCAGCGGCAGTGTCGGTCTTACCGGGGAAGAAGTACTGTACAAGGCATCGGATGCTGATGTGTGGCTTGTGCGCTATTCCCAGTCGACCGACAAGACTCTGAGCGAACTGTCGGCTGACAATGCAATATATCCGCAATTTGATGCGTTGAAAAGTGGCAGGGTGTATGGATGCAATACCACCCATACGTATTTTTATGAGGAGGTGCCCTTTCACCCGCAATGGCTGTTGAACGACCTTATCACGATTTTCCATCCCGAAAAGAGTGATGTCGCGACAACACGCTATTTTACTAAAATGAAACCGTGAAATAATGAAGTTTGCCATACTCTCCCTTATGGTAGTAGTGCTGTTTCTGCTGAATCTATTTATCGGTTCGGTAGAAATCCCGGCGCGTGATGTCATCGACATATTGCTCGGCGATGACACTCATGGGGCTGCCGGATTTATCGTTACCGGAAGCCGTCTGCCTATGGCTGTCACCGCGCTTCTTGCCGGTGCGGGGCTTGCGGTGTCGGGACTGATGCTTCAGACCTCTTTTCGCAATCCGCTTGCCGGACCCTCGATACTCGGTATTACCTCGGGTGCGAGTCTCGGTGTGGCGCTGGTATTGCTCTTTTTCGGAGGGTCGGTTGCAATAGGCACTCTCACGATTGGCGGCTATGCCGCAGTGATATTGGGGGCGTTTGTGGGGAGTATGCTGATGATGGGGGTGCTACTCGGTCTCTCTACGCTATTGCGAAATGACCTGATGCTTCTTATCACCGGTATCATGATGGGTTATCTCGCTTCTTCCCTAATTATGCTCCTGAACTATGCCTCGACTGCCGAGGGAGTGCAGAATTATGTGATGTGGGGCATGAGCAGCTTTAACGGGGTGTCGTTGCAACAACTGCCGCTGTTTGCCGGTGTGACCCTTGCAGGCATATTCCTGTCGTTATTGCTGATAAAGCCGCTTAACGTGATGCTGCTTGGCACAGGTTATGCCCGTAACTTGGGTATAAACATACATCGGGTGAGAAATATGCTTTTACTTGCCACCGGAGTGCTTTCGGCGGTAATCACGGCATATTGCGGTCCGGTGTCGTTTATCGGTCTGGCGGTACCGCATATAGCGCGTATGATTTTCCGCACCGACAATCACCGTGTGCTTATGCCTGCGTCGCTGTTGTGCGGTGCGGCGGTGGCTCTCGGATGCTCGCTGTTGTGCATCCTTCCGTCAGGAAGTGTCATCCCGGTCAATGCAGTGACCCCGGTCATCGGTGCGCCGGTTGTGCTGTGGGTATTGTTACGTCGCCGTAAATAGTTATTGACGATGAAACATGACATTACGATAGATATCCGCAATCTGACTACCGGCTATAAGTCGGGTCGCGAAAGCCATGTGGTGACACGTGGAATAAGCGCGACACTGCGAAGCGGTGAGCTGACCTGTCTTCTCGGTCATAACGGCGCGGGAAAATCTACCTTGCTGAAAACTCTCTCCACCTTTATTCCTCCACTTTCGGGAGATATAACGCTCTTGGGAAATCCGCTCGACTCCTATACCAACGCCTTGCGGTCACGGTTGATAGGGGTGGTGCTTACCGACAGGGTGAATCTTGACAATATGACGGCGAGAGAACTCGCCGGTCTCGGTCGCACACCGTACACCGGATTCTGGGGCCGACTGTCGGCTGACGACGAAGCGATTGTCGACGATGCGATGTCTCTTGTCGGCATCTCGCATCTCGCCGGGCGCATGATTGACACACTCAGCGACGGCGAGCGTCAGAAAGTGATGATAGCCAAGGCACTTGCCCAGCAGACTCCGGTAATATTCCTTGACGAACCCACAGCATTTCTCGATTATCCGAGCAAAGTGGAACTTATGCACCTTCTCCTGTCGCTGTCGCGCGAATATGGAAAGACGATATTCATGTCGACCCATGACATAGAGCTTGCGCTCCTCACCGCCGACCGGATATGGCTTATCGACAAGCCTCACGGAGTTGTGACCGGAACGCCTGAAGATTTGTCGCTTGACGGAAGTCTCGCCAGCTATTTTGAGCGTGACGGCGTGAAATTCGATGCCTCGACCGGTTTGTTCGGTGTAGCTTTTTCTCCTCGCCGTGCGGTGTCTGTAAAAGGGGAGGGTGTGCGCTACAACATGATGGTGAAGGCCCTTGCGCGTAATGCCATAGCTCTGTCTGAGACCGCGGACGAAGAGATAGTTGTAACCCCGGAGGCATTTATATATGGCGGTGAAAGCTTTCATGACATTGCTTCACTCCTTGGCCGATTATTATAGTTAAGATGGAAACAAACAAGATATATACCCGTGGCGGCGACTGCGGCATGACCTCCATACACGGTGGTGACCGTGTGCCTAAAACCGATTTGCGCATTGATGCGCTGGGGACTCTTGATGAGCTTAATGTAGTCGTTGGTATCGTAAGGGCAAAGATGGATTCCGCTAATCCACGTCAGCAGTTGCTCAGAAATATCCAGGTCACACTGATGGCATTGATGAGCAGTGTCGCCACTCCAAGCCGCATACGCCATGAAAACAGGGCGCGTGTCACAGCCGATGCAGTGACCGCTATCGAGAAGGCTATCGATGAGATAACCGCTTCTGCAAGCCGGCCGGAATATTTTATCCTTCCTGGAGGTGACGAGATTTCGGCATTTCTTCATCAGGCAAGGGTGACGGCGCGACGAGCCGAACGCTGTCTATGGCGACTCAACGACGTTGATGAGGTCCCCGCTGAAATAATGCAATATGTCAACCGTCTTTCCGACCTGTTTTTTGTCATGGCACGTGCCGAGTCGCTTGCTTCCGATATCCCGGAGGAGAGATGGCGCCTGTTCCGCTTGCCCTCGGGCAAAGGCGCGTCAGGCTGTCCCTATTCATGATTTAGACAATCTCTTAGTCTTTTTCCGACAGTTCGAGCCACCGCAGCTCTTTTTCATCAAGAAGAGCCTTGACCTCCTCATATCGTGCCGATTTCTCGGCGATGTCATTGACCACTTCGCCACTGTTGAAGATAGCCTCAAGTTCTGACTTTTCAGCGTTAAGTGCATCGATTTCTTCGGTCAGTGCCTCAAATTCCTTCCGCTCCTTGAATGTCATTTTGTTGGATTCCCTCGGTCGGCGTGGTTTTTCGCCTGTCGGCTGTACGGCTTTCTGCGGTTCTGAAAGCTTTCGTTGAGCATCGGCATATTCCCTGTATTCCGTATAGTTTCCCGGGAAATCCTTGATTACGCCCCCGCCTTCAAGCACAAACAGATGGTCGACGATGCTGTCAAGGAAAAATCTGTCGTGGCTCACCACAATAAGGCATCCCTTGAATCCGCGAAGATAGTCTTCCAGAATGCCGAGTGTCACGATATCGAGGTCGTTGGTAGGCTCGTCAAGTATGAGGAAGTTGGGCGAGCGCATCAACACCGAGGCGAGATGCAACCGTGCGCGTTCTCCTCCGCTGAGTGTGTGTATGTATTTCTGCTGGTCGGCAGGGGAGAATAGGAAATGTGTAAGGAATTGCATCGGTGAATAGCGCACGTCGCCGTTCACTACAATGTCGTCGGCTATCTCCGTGATTGCGTCGATTACGCGCTTGTTTTCATCAAATGAGATACCCTCCTGGCTGTAATAACCGAATTTTACGGTTTCGCCCACATTCCAAGCGCCGCTGTCGACGGGTACTATGCCCTGGAGCATCTTGATAAATGTGGATTTGCCGATGCCGTTGTGCCCTATGATTCCGAGCTTTTCATATCGGGAAAACGTATAAGTGAAATCATCAAGTATCACCTTGTCGCCATACCGCTTGCTGACCCCCTGAGCCTCGAATATCTTTGACCCGATGTAGGAAGACTTCACGTTAAGCTCCACATTGCTCTCCGACAGATTGACGCGTGACCGGCTCTTAAGATCGTAAAACGCATCGATACGATATTTAGCCTTCCCGGCTCGTGCCTGCGGCTGACGGCGCATCCATTCCTGCTCCTTACGCAGCGTATTCTTTACTTTTGCCAGCTCCGAGGTGAGGGCGTCGATGCGCTCCTGACGACGGCGCAGATAGTAGTCATAGTTACCGTCGTAGGTGAATATCTGCTGACGGTCAATCTCGATAATCTTGTTGGTCACGCGGTCAAGGAAATATCGGTCGTGGGTCACCATCAACAGCGTGACGCGTGAGCGTGTAAGCCAGTTTTCAAGCCATTCGATTACACCGATGTCAAGATGGTTGGTCGGCTCGTCGAGTATTATGAGGTCGGGTTCGGAAAGAATCACTTTTGCCAGGGCAACGCGCTTCGCCTGTCCGCCCGACAGTGTGGCGATGCGCGCTTCGGTGTCGTAGATATCGAGTTGCGACAGTAGCTGGCGTGTGCGGTCGACATAATTCTGCGCGTCTTCTTCATGGATATGATGATCTACATCAAGACAGTAATCCATCACGGTCATGTCGGTACCGAATACCGGAGTCTGCTCAAGAATGCCAACACGCAGTCCGTTGCGGAATATGATGTTGCCTGAATCGGGACTCTCCTTCCCTGCAATCAGCTTGAGCAAGGTGGACTTTCCGGTGCCGTTTTTCGCGATTATGCCTATTTTGTCGCCTTCATACACTCCGAAGGTGACATCCTCAAATAATAATCGGTCGCCGTAACTTTTCGTTAGATTCTCGACCTGTAGGAAACTCGTTGCCATATCAGTTTATTCGGGCTTCGCCCGAAGGTTAAAAGGTTAGATTCGGGCTTCGCCCGGGGTTATGGGGTTAAGGGGTTAAGTTTAAGGTTTAAGGTTTAGGGTTTAGTGATTAGGACTTAGTGGATATGCCGCAATCGCCCCCTGATCCTTTAACCTTATAACCCTATAACCTCATAACCTTCGGGCATCAGCCCGAATTACTGCAAAGATACTACAAGATTTACCCTGTCGCAATGTACAAATGGGAAAAACTTGCTGAAAGATTTGTTTTTTATTGTTGGAGATACTATATTTGCGATATGTTTATAATATCAAAATAATATCACATGGAACAGAACAAGAATCATGAGTATGAGTACGGCGGTAGGACAGTCAACGGGTTTGTAATGGTGGCAGTCACCTATATTTTATTCCCGATGTTGTTGGGATTCAATACCTGGCTGCTTGAAGACAGTAGCTTCGGATTGTCGGTGGTGATAGATATTGTGCTTGTCGCGTTGATGATACTGTTTTCATGTGGTTTCTTCACGCAGCAGCCTAATGAATCGCGCGTGATGGTGTTTTTCGGAAAATATAAGGGTACGCTCCGCTCGACAGGCTTTTTCTGGGTAAACCCGCTGATGAACCGTAAGCGCATGTCGCTGCGTCTCCGCAATATCGATGTGGAGCCTATCAAGGTCAACGACAAGTCGGGTAATCCCGTGATGATAGGCATGGTGCTTGTGTGGAAGGTCGAGGATACCTACCGTGCGGTATTTGATGTAGACAGCGAGCAGAAAAGCCTTTCCATGACCAACGGCGCGATTTCCGTGACTCCCGGAAATACGGCGGGTGCTCTCGCGCGGTTTGTCAGCATTCAGAGCGATGCCGCGCTGCGCGAGGTTGCAAGCCGGTATGCCTACGACGAGACCGACAGCCGTGAGGGCGAGCTGACCTTGCGGAGCGGTGGCGAGGAGATAAATGACCTTCTTGAACGTAAAATCAACGAACGCCTCGCAATGGCGGGAATAGTTGTGGTTGAGGCGCGTCTCAACTATCTTGCTTACGCTCCCGAGATAGCCGCAGTGATGTTGCGCCGGCAGCAGGCAGCCGCGATAATCACCGCAAGGGAGAAGATTGTGGAGGGTGCGGTGTCGATGGTGAAGATGGCGCTTGACCGCCTTAAAGAAGATGATGTAGTAGAGCTTGATGACGAGCGTAAGGCAACCATGGTGAGCAACCTGCTCGTGGTGCTTTGTGCCGACGAGCCTGCACAGCCCGTTGTAAACACCGGAACATTGTATCAGTAAACCTTCGACCGTGACTGACAAGCAATCAGGTAAAGGGAAAGGTTTCCTGCTGCGTCTCGACCCTGAGATGATGGCAGAGGTGGAGCGATGGGCGGCTCAGGAATTCCGGTCGGTCAACGGACAGATTCAATGGATTATCGCCGATGCCCTGCGCCGCCACAAACGCGCCCCCAAAGCCCCCCGCGAATAGCGGGTCTTTGGGGGCGAGTAAGGCACCGCATTGACGGCATGATTATTGAATATTTGAATTGTCCGCCAAGATATGAAATATTAGCGGTTATAGTCGTCGGGGAAGTGTCGCATGCATTTCCCCGACGACCATCTGAAAAGATGTCCCTGCATTTGGTGTCGTATCAATACAACGGCAAAATTATGCAAATAGATTCGTCTATAAAAGCTTGTCAACCAGATATTCACAATCTTTACAAATGGAGCGGTTATTTATATATGCCCTTTCTCCCTCCCATTCACCTATTTGCCCCAAAATCCATATAAATATCAGCTCCTTTTCCCAACATTTTTCCCAACCGCGCCGCTATTTATATATTGGCACTTATGGGTTTATGTTTCTCAGCATATTCGATGATCGTCTCAGAATTTTTCACTAATTTTGTAGTCTAAATTATACCATTCTTATTAATGGCAAAAAACAAAGGATTAGGAGCCGCTAAAGCTGGCAAAAAAGATGAGTTCTATACTCAACTTACTGACATAGAAAAGGAACTGCAACACTACAGATCTTTTTTTAAGGATAAAGTAGTATTGTGTAATTGCGATGATCCTAGAATTAGCAATTTCTTTAGGTACTTTGCTCTTAATTTTAAATGGTTAGGTATTAAAAAGCTGATTACTACATGCTATAAGAATCAAAATGTAGATTTGTTCAGTGAAAATATGGCTGAACAAGCTGTATATTTGGAGTATGATGGAACAACAATTAATAATTCGTTACCTAATTTGGATGAGATTGGAATTAAACCGTTAAAGGGTGACGGAGATTTTAGAAGTGATGAGTGTATCGAACTTCTAAAACAAGCTGATGTAGTAGTCACAAATCCACCATTTTCATTGCAAAGGGAATTTATTGCTCAACTTATAAAATACAAAAAGAAATTCCTAATTCTCGGAAATATCAACAATTTAGCAACAAAAGATCTTGCTCCGTTTGTAATACAAAATCAGCTATGGTTAGGCGTTAGCATACATAGTGGGGATCGGAAATTTTTAGTACCTGACGATTACCCTTTAAACGCTGCTGGATGTGGAATAGATGAGAATGGCAATCGATTTATCCGAGTAAAATCGGTTAGATGGTTTACTAATATAGACTATCCCACTAGACATGAAGATTTGATTTTATATCAGCAATATTCACCAGATGCATATCCCACTTTTGGTAACTTTAAGGATTGTATTGTAGTAGAAGACACCACTGATATACCCAATGATTGGTTTGGCTTAATGGCTGTTCCTATTACATTCCTAGATAAATACAGTCCTAACCAATTTGAAATCATTGCAATAACCAATGATACGGAATGGCTTAGAGCCAATGGTGCTGAACGTATTGGTGATGAGATATTAGCAAAAGCTCGAAAACAGGGCAACAAATCCCATATTACAGCTAATATGGTATCACTATACTACTTTAAGCAAGATGGCACAATTAAATTCACATATCCAAAACTAATCATCAAAAGGAAACTGTAACAATGGATATAGAACCCTTAAAAATCACAATAAGAGAACTCGTTGAGAACTATACTGACAATGCCGAAAGTGGTGTCTTCGGGTTTGGCGGGAAGTTAAATATTCGCCCAGCTTATCAGAGAGAGTTTATCTATAAAGACAAACAACGGGATGCCGTGGTACAGACAGTCTTAGACAAGTATCCTCTAAATGTGATGTATTGGGCTGATAATGGGAATGGCACGTTTGAAGTTATTGATGGGCAACAGCGCACAATATCTATATGTCAATATGTTACTGGTGTTTTCTCCTATAACTATATGAAGTTTGAAAGCCTTCCAATAGAGAAGAGAGAAAAAATATTGGATTATGAGTTAATGGTATATGTATGTAAAGGAGAGAGCGATGAAAAACTGAAATGGTTCGAAACCATTAATATTGCAGGAGAAAAATTAACTAAACAAGAGTTAAGGAATGCAGTATATTCCGGACCTTTTGTAACAGAAGCCAAAAGGTATTTTAGTAAATCTAATGGACCAGCGTATAATCTTGCCAAGGAAATTCTTAATGGAAGTGCCATTCGACAAGATTATTTAGAAACAGCTTTAGAATGGATATGTTATAGTCAGGGTATCAATGATGTTAGAACATACATGGATCAACATCATAATGATACGACTATTATTCAATTATGGAACTACTTTACCAATGTAATAAATTGGGTAAAGAGTTTCATAAATGTTACCAAACGTAAGTCCATAGTACAGGGCTTAAATTGGGGCAGATACTATGAAATGTATAAAGATAGAACAGATTTAGACAAATTTAAAATAGAGAATCAGATTATAAGTCTGTTAAAGGACGGAGAAATCACAAACAAAAAGGGGATTATTCCATTTATTTTGTCGGGTGATGAACGTCATTTGGGGTTAAGAACTTTTGGTGAGGATATCCGTGAAACAGTATATGAAGAACAGAATGGGGTATGTCCTATATGTGGGGAACACTTTGAACTATGTGAGATGGAGGCAGACCATATAATTCCATGGAGCAAGGGCGGTAAAACTGTAAAAGAAAACTGCCAAATGCTTTGTTTGCATTGTAACCGCACAAAAAGCAATAATTAATCGTTTTAATATCTTCATATGATCTTAGCCGAATCAATCTGCACATTTATATTTTGACTCAGATGGAAACGCTTGCTAATACTATGGGCAACGCTGAATAATGAATAAATTATCCCTGAAAATGCGCCGAAAGTATCGGAATGTAACCAACGATTTTTGAATATACAATACAATGTTACCAGACAGCATAAAGAACAAGTACATCTTAGAACGGGAATACAAATCGGGTGGTCAATCTAAAACATTCCTGATTTCTAATGCGGAAGGTTTGTACATACTTAAACTACCAGAATCTAACAACTTGTCTAAAGAAAGAAAATTTAGACTTAAAAGAGAGATTGAAGCTCTAAAATTATTAGATGGACATGGTGTACCCAAGCTTGTTGAAGCTTGTGTTGACAATGATGTGTTTATAATAATGGAATATATAAAAGGTAAAACTTTAGCTGAATATGTAGGAGGTAGACCTTTAAGTTTTAACAAAGCAATTGGATTTTTAAAAAAAATAATATCCATCATTGATCGCGCCCATAGTATTGGTCTATTTCATAGAGATATAAAACCTGATAACATAATAATAAGAGATGTAAATGAGGAACCGGTTATAATAGATTTTGGGATATGTTGGTTACAGAATGGGGCTGATGATTTTAAGACTAAGACTAATATTGAATTAGGTAATAGGTTCTTGCGTTTACCAGAATTATCAAAAGGAAGTAATGTTACAATTTCAACCTCCGATGTTACTTTTTTAGTAGGAATTCTTTTTTATATGCTATCGGGCGAGGCTCCTAATATATTACTTAATGAAAATGGAGAATTGCCACATCAACGTCATAACCTAATTATAGAGGAGCTTTTAAATGAACATAGGGCTCTATCTTATATATTTGATAAAGGATTTGCATATGATATTTCATTACGCTATCAGACTACAGCGGAATTGAATAACGCAATGGATAATTTGTATAATATCCCCAATGATATTGACTACGATATAAAAGAAGAACTAAAAGCATTAATGAATGATTCTTTTTTTCAAAAACAAAAAGAAAGGGTAGATTTTATTATAGATTTACATCGCATATTTCTTAATTCGTTTCAGCAGTCTTTAATTCCAGGGCTTATATATGGAGGAAATGGTCCCAATTTCTATGAAGACAGGAATATTGTGGAAACACAAATGTATTTAGTACGAACAAACACAATAGAACCACAAATTTGGTTTCATCTCTTTACTAAAATTAGCGATAATAATCAATTAATTACTTCCTATGGTACTAATTCTATAAAAAGAGATGTTGAACACTCTTTAAGCGAAATTTCTAAGTTAAAGGATGATTATAGACATTTTGGAGCCTTTTGTGCTGTTAATGCAATGAAGGAACTTAAGATTGAGCTTCTTAATTTAAAGAGGC
>ENA-UOJE01000887-UOJE01000887.1-human-gut-metagenome-genome-assembly--contig:-C23-NODE-887-length-30282-cov-12.019684_pt1 | contig 30282 bp, 24 predicted proteins | sample MGYA00242341_ERZ723888 | MGnify/ENA metagenome assembly ERZ723888 | reverse complement strand
ATAGCTCACTATATTTATATTAACTTAAAGCACTTAACGATGAAAAAAGTAATTATGTTAGCAGCCGTCGTAGCTGCTTTGGCATCTTGCCAATCAAAAGCCAACAAAACCGCAGAGGCAGAAGCAGACAGTCTGGCCATTGCCATGACTCCGATTACCGAACTGACAGAAGTTTACGAAGGTACTCTTCCTGCTGCCGACGGTCCGGGTATTGACTATGTACTGACCCTGAACGCTGCAACCGACGGCGTAGATACTACGTATACACTGGATATGACTTACCTTGATGCTGAAGGTCAGGGCCAAAACAAGACGTTTACCTCAAACGGAAAACAGCAAACCGTACACAAGGTAGTGAACAAAAAACCTGTTACGGCTGTGAAGTTAACTCCGAAAAACGGTGAAGCTCCCATGTATTTTGTAATTGTGAACGACACCACCCTTCGTCTGGTAAACGATAGCTTACAGGAAGCTGTCAGCGATCTGAACTATGACATCATCAAGGTGAAACAATAATAAAAGAACCTAACCCTAACCAGTAAAAATGCTCTGCGAGAACTGAACGTTCTTTGCAGAGCATTTCTTTTTTTACCTTGTAATATTATATTCGTATCGTTACTTTCCGCAACAGACCGGTATAAATATTTATCCTTGTACTGTTTGTCCTTCCCGCAAACGTTTTAATCTTAGCAATGCTTCGATATAATAGTAGTCTGCATAAATAATAGACGCATCTATTTCCGAATGATTCGGCCAATGTCCTACACTATGCAATAAGAATGAAGGTTTACTTTTGCCACTCTGATAGTGGCGGGAACTTAGACTTGACAACATTTCGATTGCAGCGTCTTTATAATATTTTCCTTTTCCATTCGGAAGATAAGTGGACAGTTCGAGCAAGGCGGAAGCTACAACTGCTGCTGCTGAAGCATCACGGGGAGCGTCCGGTATTCCCGGATCGTCGAAATCCCAGTAGGGTACTTTGTCTTCAGGAAGTCTTTCCAAATAGACATCCGTCACTTTCTGCGCAAAGTCAAGATATTTAGGGTCTTTCGTTTCTCGATAGACTACTGTGTATCCATAAATCGCCCATGCTTGCCCACGCGCCCACATAGTACTGTCGGCATATCCCTGGTGAGTGACACCTTTAATCAGATTACCTGTAATTGTATCATATACAGCAACGTGATACGAAGTATAGTCGGGACGAAAGTGGCATTTCATGGTCTTGTCGGCATGTGCTACCGCTACATCATATAAGTAGGGATTGCCGCCGTTCTTTGCCGCCCAAAAAAGCATTTCGAGGTTGATCATATTGTCCATGATTGTATTGTGCGGCCAGTTACGAGGTTCTACTTCACGAGGCCATGAAAGTATTGTTCCTACTACCGGATTGAATAAAGTAGCCAGTGTGTCGGCAGTATCCAGAATTACTTGTTTATATGCCGGATTCTTGGTTAGCCGATAACCGTTTCCATAACTGCAAAAAACAAGGAATCCCAAATCATGATCGAAAGCCGGAATCTTGGAAAGAAACCCCAGAGAGTTCGTAAACTTCTCCGCTTCTTCCTTAATATGCTTATCTTGCGTATATTCATAATCATACCACAGCACTCCCGGCCAGAATCCCGCACACCATTCTTCTTTCGTCGCTTTACGACAGTTCCAATGTTGCTCATCGGCCATGATATTACGCGGCATCATCGTATAATCGATTCCGGAATCTGTTTTCAGCTCCGCAAGCGTACGTTGTGTCTGCTCTGCACAGTAATCCAATGCCTTATTCACATCTAATGTACCGGAAGGCTGATGAGCACACATACAGAACCCTAACATCACAGCCAAACCTACTACCAACTTTTTCATCTTAATCTTACTATCTTCGTATTAATTCTTAATCTTTATTTCTCTTTGTCAGTTATCTATCAATTACTTAGTCATCCGGAACCAGTCTATATCCGCCCAACCACGATTTCCTTCGTTAGGAGTCACACAGAATACACCGACTTTAGCTCCTATCCACTTGCCTTGACGGGCAGTGAAAGCCTCTCCTACCGTCGTATATTTCTCTCCGTCCAGACTATAAGCAAATGTACAGACAGCACCTATACGGACTTTTGCTCGCAAATAAACTGTTTTCCATTCATTATCTGCTACACCGGGCATCTTCAGATATTCTACCGGTATACTTGCCAACTCTTTTACCTGTTCGGGATTCTGCCGTTCCGCATCTTTACAAACAGCCTGTTGCAGAATAAATTTATCCCCCGCCTTGCGAATCGAAAGATAACTGTAATCCCATCCCATTACAATGAGTCCGGCTTGTTCACCATTCTGTTTGGCGGTAAACGTCAACTTAGTGGTAGCTGTAAATTCTTCGGCCGGAAACTTCTGCATCAACAGATTCGGCACCTCCCAGAAGTTCACAAATTCTTTCGAGAGATTGCCTGCATACAGGCGAAGATATCCCAAATCGGTAGTGAATCCATAAGTATCTTGCTTATTAGCGTGCCATTGCCACTGTAACCCTAAATGCCGGGTATTGAACTCATCACTCTCCGGTGGAGTGATTATCGGATAAGTCTTTCCTACATTCGGCTTCTTATAAGTAGTCACAGGTTCACCGCAACCGTCCTTGTCTTTATCCGCTCCGATTACCGGCCAGTCATTTACCCAGTTCATCGGATTCAAGTGAATCACACGTCCGTAAGCTCCCTTATCCTGAAAATGAATAAACCAAGACTCACCCGTATTAGTATCTACCCAACCGCCTTGATGAGGACCGTTTATATTCGTCTGCCCTTGTACCATTACAATTTTCGACTCATAAGGTCCATAGATGTTCTTCGAGCGAAGCACCAACTGCCAACCGTTAGCCACACCACCTGCCGGAGCAAAAATATAATAGTATCCGTTCCGTTTATAGAGTTTCGGGCCTTCTACCGTATGATTCTTTCCGTCGTTACCATCGAATACCATTACCGGATCAGAAACGACTTCCGTTCCTTCTTCATTCAATTCTGAAATCACAAGAATACTGTTCACCCCAATACGGCTTCCGGCATAGGCATATATCAGATATACTTTCCCGTCTTCATCCCACAAGGGAGTAGCATCAATCATCCCTTTTCCGGCTTTCACCAATACGGGGTTACTCCATTTGCCTTTCGGGTCTTTCGTCTTTATCATGTAAATCCCATAGTCCGGATCGCCCCAGTAGATATAAAACTCTCCGTTATGGAAACGGATAGACGGCGCCCATACCCCTTTACCATGTTGGGCTTTATCGAAAAATTCTTTCGGTTCCTGCACCGGTAACGCATAGTTCACCAACGACCAATTCACCAAATCTCCGGAGTGAAGGATAGGAATGCCGGGAATGCAATTAAAACTGGATGCCGTCATATAAAAATCATCTCCGACTGCACACACATCCGGATCGGAATAATCAGCATGAAGAACCGGGTTCTGATAAGTACCATTTCCCTTATCAGCCACCCAGGTCTTAGAAATTTCTTGTGCGCCCGCCCATGTGCAGCAAGCCATCATCCCTGCCAAAAACAGAATCTTTTTACGCATATACCTTACTAATCAATTTCATTCTAAATTCAATCGTTATTCCTAAAAACAGATTCTTTCTACCTTTATAAAAAGACTAACCAACCGAAAAACCGAATCTAATAACTTTCATTTCAAACAATCTATTTGCTTATATATACGAAGGGGATTAAGTAAATACCTAATCCCCTCCACTATTTTTTTCTATAAAGCTTCCTATTATTCTTTCGTATACATCAAAGTCCCGAATCCCAGTTGGTCGAATCCGCCGCTAGTAGAACCGTAATGACCACCGCCACCTTCTACACCCATACCATCCATAAACTTTTTAGTATAATAAGCTTCTATCCCTTTTGTTTTATAATGATAGTAGATCAGTGCCCAACAAGGACGAATCTCTCCTCTCGACTTATCATTTTCTTCTTTGGAAGAAAGCGCAGGACATTGCCAACTACAGTTCTCGTAAAAACTATAAGGGAATCCCTCTTTGCTATACACAAATTTCTCATTGGAGGTAGAAGACCGATCATCAAAGTCTTTCCATAGATTATACTTAGCCGTGTATTCTGCCATAGCAAGTACTTTATTATCCTGATAAGCAAAAAGGTCCTCGCCGATATTATATGCCATTTGGCAGAAAGCCCCCATCAAAGCAATACAAAGTGTAGCGTGCCCCTGGTCACGGCCGGATTCCTGTCCTTGGCCCAATACTCCGTGTCCATCCGGATCCTGATGAAGAAAAGGAACCGCATTGTCTATACTACCATTGCCTACTCCATACTTAAAATATAAAATAGCCTCATTGATTTTGTCCTGATCATCACAAAGAATGCCGATAGAGAGAATCGATGTCATCTGAGCTAAATCCCAGTTAAGCCAGCTATGCTGTTTGCATGCTTCCTTATGAGCCAGAAAATCAGAAGCGGCAGGATAAAATACATTCTTCATCATTGTCTGGAACGCCGACAATTGAGCTTTTGTGAAGAGCGTCTCATCCGTACGCATAATTTCGGCAGCATTAGCCATTTGGTGGACATTAATAGAAATAAGATATTCGTTCGGATCGGCTATTTCACCATTCGCGTCATAGGTTCTATCATTTGCCAAACTCTTGACACGGACCAATCCTTTGCAAGTTTCAGCCCAGGCATTCAATATCTTAACGGCTGTTTGCCCGCAAGCAACGTCACCTTCCAGTTTCCAACGAAGTGCCAGCTGATAAGCAGCGGCAGCGTCTTTATAGAAATAAGTATAGTTATTCCACCATTCCGGAAACTTGCTGGCCCAGTTCCCCTGGTCCATACGTCCCAATACCTCCTGCGGCGTAGGAACATATCCCGCATAGGAATATCCGGAGTTCTTCAATTTATCATATCCTTCACTCCAAGGAGCTACGGTCAACTTTGATGCAACATAAGATAAATCGGCTGCAGTATGCAGCATACAGGGATGAGCAAGGGTATACTCATTAATAGCAGGCCACGAATCAATATCGGTAGTACCATCTTCGATGTCGGTGCATGCGCTCAAATGGAGCGCAAGCATCGTAAACAGGATGAATATATTTCTAGTTCTCATAGTCTTTATTAATTATTAGTGTTTTCATTTTCAACGAAAGCTTTTAAATCCTCAATAGTTTTGAAAGTCCGTACCCAATATACTGTATATTCCGTATTTGAGCCGTTAGCTTCTTTGAAGTCCGCCATTACAAATTGGAGTGTCTTTATTTCTTCCGGTTCTGTTTTAGAGAAAGTATGGAAAGGTTTATTCGATCCATTTCCAACAGCATTTTCTCTTTGCAGATCATAATAATATACTTCCGGACTTCCCGGAGTTTCAGCACCGTCTAATATTGTATATTTATTACTTCCACTGCCACTATTCTCCAAATAGGCACCATACTGTGTATCAAGTTTAATGTTACCTTGCAATTTACCAGCTCCATAAGGTCGGATCATTTTTATGGCCAGATAAGGATATACCCCAACATTCAAATAGACCTTATCTTTATAACTGCCATTTGACGTCAATACAAGATCCGCACGGCAAGAATTTCCCTTTGAAGGATTAGGAACCATTTTCACAACTGCTCCTCCTGCTTTAAACTCGGCAGATGAAGTATACCCATCCGCCTGCTTCAAATACCAAGGAGACAATGAGGTATCAAATGAATATTTCATCAAGCCATAAGGTACTTTAACCGTAGTTGTATACGAAACTTCAGTTGTCGTAGTGGCGGTAATAGTAGCTTCTCCATAAGCTTTGGCGGTTACCACACCCTGATCATTCACCTCTATAACATCCGTATTACTACTGGACCACTTTAAAGAAGCTATAGTCGCATCCACCGGAACGGTTGTAAAGTTCAGTTTAGCACTTTCGCCCGGCAATAAATCCTCCTGCTCACCAAATGTCAGACTTTCAACATATATAATCGGTATAATCTTCAAATCAAAGGATTCCTCGTAACCTCCCCTATCTAAAGAAATAGCAGTAATAGTGACAGTCTTTCCCGTTGTACTCGTACCTCCGTTAACACCTCTCACTACACCTTCTTTTGTCACAGTAGCAATAGATTCATCACTACTCTTCCAAGTCACCATAGAATAAGTGTGTCCTGCCGGCAACAGAGTGGGGCGCAAACTCCTCTCTTCGGAAACATACAAATCCTTCTTATCATCATCCGTAAACTCAAAATCCGCAATCGGAATAAACTCCGGTACTACCGTCAATTCAAAAAAGGTGCTTGCTCCGAATCCAATTTCAGGAGTCACAACAATATTCGCCTTGCCTGCACTCACCGCATGTACAAGTCCGTCTTGTGTTACCGTAGCCACATTTTCATCTGACGAAGACCAGCTTACCTTCCTGTTGGTCGGCTGTTCCGGTACAATCTTACACTGTATCAAAGAGTCCATATAGTCCACAGACGCAGCCAAAGTCAGTTTTCCATTTTCTACGTTAGCCAATGTAATCTCTGAAATCAAGGTCTTCTCCTCCAGTCCGTCTCCATACTCTTTACTATCATCACATGCAGTAAAACAGATAGCCGTAAGAAAAGCCAAACTAAATAATGTATATCTCATAATTATATTCTTTATAATCTTCGGTTTATAAATACGTTACCATCCCGGATTCTGACCGATGTTGGGATTCAATTGCTTCTGATCGGATGGAATCGGATAAAGATAGTTCTTATTTTCCCAAACACGATCCGTTTCAATCATCAGGCATCCCGCAATACCGGCATCATCTGTATCCGTAGAGTATGAAGGTTTCCAGGCAGTGGCCCATGTACTCCAATCACCCGTTGTACTCCATTTCACTCCCAACATATTTTTAGGCATTTCCACTTCAGCCGTCTTCCAACGTTTCAAATCGTCTATACGGAAACCTTCATTGAAAAGTTCCACCGTACGTTCACGACGAATCTCTTCCCGCAGACTTAATCCTTTTGTTGCGGCAAACGAGACTGTCAAATCCGGCATATCCGGATTTACCCGTTTACGAACTTCATTCAAATATTTCAAGGCCGCATCCACCTTAGACTCATCCGTAATGCTTCCATCGGTAGCAGCATATCTCTCGTACACAGCTTCCGTATAATTCAGCAATACCTCCGCATAGCGGATAACCGGGAAATCATATCCTTCATACGTATCTTTCACATCACGCTCAGTAGCCCATTTCTGATTATGATATCCGCTGCCGCTAGTGGGATAGAATGGTTTATTGTCAAAAGCCGCCTTATCTGCATCCGTCCAGGTAGTATGGGGCGCGTTATTATTCCAATATCTATTTCCGGGAATCATCAATGTGTTGTTCATACGATTATCGCGTTTGGCATATTCCTGTTGAGGAGAAGAATAGTTCACTCCTACTGTAGAATTCGGATTATGAATAGGAAGTCCGTCCGCACCCAAATACATTTCGGCCAACTTACGCGTAATCCACTGTACATTGGCAAAGCAAGCTTTCGTTATATTCTTTCCAATCGGAGCAATCACTTCATCATGACGACGAGAGAAAATGTACTCTAGATTCTTGGCCTTTGTAATATTAGCCGGATTGGATTGCGCGTTTTCCAGAATGAACAGATATTTGTAAGCTGTCGTTCCCAACTCTTCCGGTTTAAAGATTTCATATTGCTTGCTGTCAATCACATCCCAGGCAGCACTTGCCGCAATATCCAGCAAATCATTAACCCGTGTTACGTCGCCCGATCTGAACTTCTGCCAAGTCCCTTCATACAATGCCACACGCGACAGAAATGCTTGAGCCGCACCTTTAGAAACACGCCCTTTATCGGCAGTAGAAATCTCACTTTCTCTCGGCAGATCAGGAATAGCTTCCTGCAAATCTCTGATAATAAGATCGGCTACTTCCGAACGGTCATTACGAGCCGCATTCATTTCTGCAGCGTCTATATCAACCGGTTTGGTCACAATAATCGCATCTCCGAAAAGCTGTAACAAGTCAAAATACTCATAGGCACGGAAAAACTTAGCTTCTGCTACATAGCGCGCTATATCATTCAGATTGGCATAATTCTCCGCATTCTGTAATAAGATATTAGCATAACGGATTTTAGTATAGGCTCCTGTATAATTACCATCCGATACAGGAATCGTATTGACTCCTTTACTATATTCATTGTAGTCACTAGATGTGATCAGGTCCGAACGCGTGTCACTATGCGGCCCATCGAAAAGAGCAGCAGCAAAATCACGCGGCCATTCATAAAATTGATTGGTATATAATTTATAATCATTCGGAGTCTGCCACAAATTCGCATCTGCCAACTGAGCCTTAGGATCAAGATCCAGACAAGAAGGAAGAGTTATCACCACTGACAGCAGCAATATTGCTTTTATTATATTTATAATCTTCATATTCTAACTATTAAAAGGTTAAATCTAATCCTACGGTACAAGTACGATTGAAGGGAAAACGACCGTTTCCTGAAACTTTACGGGAAGCTTCCGGATCCCATCCGTCGTTAATTTTACTAACTTCCCACAAGTCATTGCCCGACACATAGACACGCATCCTGCTAATCACTCTTATCTTGTTCAGAAGCGAAGTCGGGAAGTTATATCCCAATGTCACACTTTTCAAGCGCAAATAATTACCATTTTCTACCGACCAGGACGAACACTGGTAGTTATAATCGTTTATAGAGTTTATATTCGTATATGTCGGATAACGCCCGCCTCTATTTTCAGGGCTCCATACATCCCCGACCGACTGTGTAGTCGAATTTAAATGAGCGGCTTTCATCGGGATACGGTAATTATCATTGCTACTGTCGCGGAAAATGGTACGTTTGGCAACTCCCTGAAAGACTGCGGAGAAGTCAAAGTTGTTCCATTCCAGCCCCAAATTGAATGAATAAGAGATTTTCGGGTCATCAGAACCCAGATACACATAATCCTTTTCATCTAGTACGCCATCCCCATTCACATCTTCATACATATTATCTCCCAAACGAATATCGCTCGGAATACCAATCCCGTTTCCGTTGTAGTATTGATATTTATATTTACGCAATTGTTCCTCTGTCTGAATCTTTCCGCAGTACTTCAATCCAAACACTGAATTTAGGGAATATCCTTGTTGCTTGTCTATAAATCCGGATTTGAAAACTGTTACTCCTCCGTAGTCTACCAATTTATTATCCGCGTATGTAAACGTACCGCCAATGTGGTAATTTACTTTCCCGATTTTGTCCGACCATGTCAAAGTGCCTTCATAACCTTTCGCTTCAAACTTACCGCTATTGGAAGCAGGTGCCTTGTCACCCAAAATGCCCGGATAAGTTACAGCAATCAACATATTATTGTTTTTCTTCATAAACAGTTCCACAGTACCTTGAAGGCGGCTATTAAATAGTTGGAAATCCACACCCAAGTTATAATTATGGATCCGTTCCCAACTACGCCCCGTAGTAGCAATTTCACCGTTACTCTTTACGTAAGATACTCTGCCGTCACCCAGATAAGCTCCGTTCACAGAATTGAAGTTATAAAGTTGTCTGCCATCATAACGAGATATCCCGGACTGATTACCTACCACACCATACGAAAGCCTGAGTTTCAGTTCGTTCAAGAATTTCACATTCTTCATAAAATTCTCTTCAGTAAGACGCCAACCACCGGAAAAGCCATAAAAGAAATCCCAACGGTTTTCCGGAAGGAACTTGGATGATCCGTCATAACGCAAGTTAGCTTCCAATAGATATTTCGACAAATAGTTATAATTGAAACGTCCGAAATAAGACATCATCGCTTCTTGCCATTTGTCAGGCGAAGAAGTTTTGGCAGAGTTCTTTAAAAAAATATCCCCCGAGCCGTTAAGTATTTCCAGCGAACTCTGTACGTCCTTTGCCGTCACAACTGTATAATCATATTCCTTCAGATTGTACTGGGCACCTAACATCGCACTCACCGTATGCTTTTCCGCAAATGTCTGATGAAAATTCAAATAACCGGAAACAGAATAGTAGTCCGTACGCGCAAATGATTTGGAATATTCGGTCGATGCCTGATTCGGATTATAGATCGCATTGGGTTTCGCTGTACTAAGCGTCCCGTCATAAGTGTACCAGGTAATACTATTTTTCACTGCATCGCGAGTAGCAGTAGAAGTATTATATCCCAGATTAACCACTGCGTCCAAATAAGAAGTGAGCTTATATTTCAGATTCTCACTGATATTGATACCGGAAACCTTCAAATTATTATCTCCACCTAATTCAGCATACCAGTTGGGAGTATAGTTTCCTCCCCAGTGATAAGGTTTACCATCCATTGTAGAAGACGGAAGTCCCGGCTGCGGATAACTGGAGGTCAGCACACTGCCAATCATAGTAGGAGAAACCTGGTCCTGACGATTATACGCAATCACGGATTCAATTGTAAAGTCATCGGTAAGTTTTACCGTGTTAGTCAGACGAAGATTGAAACGTTTATTGCTATTATTACCCCATTTCAATGTACTATCATCATACATATATCCCACTGACAAACGATACAGAGATTTATCATTTCCTCCTGAAACGCTTAGGTTATGTTGCGTGGAACCTGCATTTCCAAATAAAACATCCTGCCAGTTAGTATCCATGAATACATAGTCGTCTACATCCCCGAACGCCGTTATTGGATTGGGGTTAACGGACAAATCAATATATCCTCCTTTATAAGCTTTCGCCAACTTAGCATACTGGATCCACTGGTCATCAGCACCTTTACCATCATTCGTACGAGCTGCAATAATAGCATCACTCCATTGGTCAATACTCATCATCTTAGGTTGCAACCCTACAAACTTATGTGTATAAGAACCACTATATTCTATCTTTGCTTTCCCTTCTTTCGCCTGCTTTGTAGTTACCAGAACAACACCTCCGGCTGCTTTCGAACCATAAATAGCGGCAGAGGCATCTTTCAAAAAATTGATAGACTCGATATCTGCCGAGTTTAACAGACGAAGTTCATTCACACTCTCATACTCCACCCCATCAATGATAACCAACGGGTCAGTAGAATTGGCAGATACAGCACCACGCAGTTTCATACCCCAGCTTTCATCGCCCGGAGCACCGGAAGAACGGGTAATGATTACCCCCGGAACTTGTCCTTGCAAGGCTTGTACGGGACTGGACATTGATCCTTTGTTTGTCAGCATTTTATCAGATACTACCGTTACGGCACCGGTCAATGTTTCTTTCTTCTGCGAACCATATCCTACTACCACAACTTCGTCCAGCACTTCGCTGTCTTCCTGCAATTTTACATTAATCACCGTTTGCGCAGCTACATCTATAATCTGGTCCTTATATCCGATATAGCTGAATTTCAGTTTGGCTCCGGCAGGTACGTTAATCGCATAATTTCCATCAATATCCGTAATAGTTCCTTCCGTACCGCCTATCACACTTATATTCACGCCAATCAACGGCTCGCCCGTAGCATCAATCACTTGCCCCTTCACTTTCTTCTGAGCCTGTGCCACTACTTGACTGTCAGTTATATTCGTATCGGCCCACGCCTGTGAGACAGGACAAAGTCCCAGCATTAACCCTAACGCAAACATTGCTGCCTTGTCAGGTCGCGAATTAAAAATTAATCCTCTTCGTTTCATAAAATTAAATTTGAGGTTTAAAAATAGTGTTTATTTCTTGTTTTCTAAAATTTGATGAGGCATCAGTATGTCTCTCCCTAGATTCTGATTCTTTTTCCATAAGCACAAAGGATTATATATTATATAAATAAGATTAAATACATTTTCTGAAAAACTCACGCATTTCGCGACGACCTATAAATAGATGATTCTCTACTGTACGACGACTGAGTTGCAAGGCTTCCGCTATTTCAGTAGATGTCTTGTCTCCATAACGACTTAAGGTGTAGACTATCCGACGTTGTTCGGGGAAGATAGCAAGCCGACGTTGTTCAGCCGAAGCTAAGTCATCGGCAATTATTGCCTCTTCTGTCTCATTGGACGAAGTAACGGCAAAATCATACATATAACTGTCTATCTCCTGTTTCTTATAATACCGACGAATATAATCGGTTACTATATTACGTGCAATGGCGAACAAAAAATACTTCACTGTATCCGGACGGAGCATCTGTTTATAGTCCAGCAGACGTACAAACACATCTTGAGCCAAATCCTCAGCTTCGTAACGATGAGTGATACGATAAGTAATATAGGTAAGAATCACCTGATGATATTCTTTATAAGAATTAGTGATAATGTTGTCGGAAGTGTTAGTTATTGTCTCCATAATACTATCTTTTTCGGTTTTAATCACGATGCAAATATAAAGGTGATTTCGGATATAGTAACCGGAAAATGGAGCATATCAATCTCAACGAATCGAGATAGACTCATTTTAATATATAACCCTAATAATCAATACATTACCCTCAACTTTATAGAGTCTCATTTTATAAAATGAGACTCTATAAGCTAAATACAATATGTTTTCGCTCAGCTTACACTCCTTTACTTTCATCCCTTCATTCTTTTATCTTCTCTCCTTTTATCATCTTGTCGTTTTAGTATCTCATTAAAGCTGTCACTGAAATACTAGAGATAAGTTTCATTGCATTAATGACAAACTTACTTTGTACTTATAGTAAAGTTACTGTTGATTTAGAATAAACTATAAACGCAAGCTTTGTTTTTATAAATGAAACCTTCGTTTTTATAAATGAAAGTTGCGTTTATAAAAACAAAGCTTACGTTTATAATTTAATCCCTATGAAAAACAACTTTGTAATAGGAACAAGAAAAGTTTATGCAGGATGAAGCAGAACTTATCTATTAATAGATTACAGATTAAAAAAGAGGTTCACCGAAATTTATTCCTCCTTAGCAGTTCCACCTATGCTACGGATATATTCGTTCGGAGTGACTCCCGTACTCTTTTTGAATGACCGGAAAAAAGAAGCACGTGAACTAAAGCCGCAAAGTTCTGCCAATGCAGTTAACGTATAGCGGGAATAGTGACTGTCCTCTACCATTTTCTTAAATTGAGTGACGCGGTATTCATTGATAAAGTCATAGTAAGACTGATTGAGATACTGGTTCAAAAGATACGATAATGAATGCGAAGAAGTATCTAATGCGGAAGCCAGATCACCCATTTTCAAGTCGGAATTAATATAAGGCTTTTCTTTCTCAACATAAGCCACCAGTTTTCTATGAAGCTCCACGCATTCTTCTTCAGTTAACCTATTCGTCTTATACTTCTCTTCGGTAACAGTAGACGACTGTTCAACAATTGTTTCCGACTGTTCCGTCTCTTGTTCTTTCCGGGATATTTCCTCCACCGGTGTTGAAGCTACCTGAACAGGAGAAGTGAGTAAACGGCGCATACGCTTCCATACATAATAACGTATAAAGGCTATAATTCCTATGATTAATAAGACAAAAAGCGCCCATCCCCACCAAGGTATCATAGGAAGTACCGTCACTTGACAGGTAGCTTCCGAATGTTCATTTCCCGGAAGACGGACACGGAATGTATAAGTCCCGGAAGGAAGTCCATAATAAGAAACCTCGTTCTGTGCTGCCAATAGTTTCCAGTCTTTATCAACCCCTTCCAACTGATATTCATACAGCAAGGCAGAAGGCAGTCCGTAGGCAAAATCCGTAAAACAGAAAGTAAGATTATTCTGATTATATTTCAAAGACGAACCGGTAAAAGAAACACCATTAGCCAATATATCTGTAAATACTATCGGACGCGCCTTACCACGTACTTCATCCACACGCTTCGGGTCAACGTAAATCAATCCTTTGGTATTGCCGAACCATAGTATTCCTTTATCGTCTTTATAGGCAGCTCCGTTGGTAAATGTTGGTCCGGGCACTCCATCGTTGAAAGTGAAAGCGTCATACTCTTCGCCTTCTTTCTTTATACGCAGCAAACCGTCATTACAGCCTACCCACAACCAACCTTGATTATCCTCTACAATCGCCATCAGAGAATTGTCGGGAAGCGTGGAAAATACGGACTGATTATAGAAGCGGTCCATTGTCAGCGTAGACGTAAACAAACTCCCTTTCTCACGGATAAAATAAAGATTATGTTCGGAATCTTCATAAATCGTTCGAACTTTGTCTTTATTCACGAATCCTTCAGGAAAAACATTGGAACGCAAGTTCTGGGAAGCCGGGTCATAAATACACATACCGGTTTCAGTGGCAATCCACCCTTTACCGGTAGAATCAAAACTGACCTCATACACGTTGCCCTCCGGCAGTTGAGAATTGGCACTGGTAAAGTGCTTTATCTGTTTTGTCTGCCCATTATAGTTGAATAGTCCCTGTGAGGTTCCTATCCAGAGATTTCCCTTTGTATCCGGTTTCACACAGAAGATATGTCCTTTTTGAAAAAGCTCCGTATCACTTTGGGAAAAATATTTTAGCGATAACGTCTCCGGATTCAATACCATCATGCCGCCCCCATAGGTACCTATATAATATTCTCCTTGATAGAAGCTGATTGTCAGTATCAAATCCGAGGTCAGGACAGGTTTTACAAAACTCTTGACCATTCCGGTAGCCTCATTTATATAGAACAAGCCGTCACGCGAACCGATAACTTTCTCCTGCCCTCTGCTTATGAAAGAACGGATAGAGAGGTTTGCCGAATTAAACAAAGGTGGATAGGCATACGTACGGAAAAGACCGTTCTGGTAGAGTGAATAATCCAAGCCTGCCTGAAAATGCCCTACCCAAACGGCACCCCTGTCATCTACGAGTAAGGAGTAGACAGAATTACTGCGAATCCCTTCCTTATCACTTACATCATGGTAGAAACGACGCGTCACCTGCTGTTTTTTATGTGAAAGAAAATGGACGCCATTGCCATCGGTAGCTATATAGACGGTTTCTTTTCCATCACTGGAAATGTCGGAAATAACATCGCATCCTAAAGATATCGTATGAGAAAACGTCTTCTTTTTCATATCAAAACGTACTACTCCCTGGCTCATTGTCCCCAAGTAGAGCGTTTCCCCGATACGGGTGAGGCAACGGAAATAATCGGCTTCGGGCACATTTTCCTGAAAATGCCAGGAATCAATCTTTCCGTCTTTCAATGAATAGGAGAATAGCCCTTGCACCGTAGCCAGCCATAGTGCGGTTTTATCTTCATTCAGACAAATATCCATGATTCTGTTACAAGCGGCCAACATATTCCGGTCTGTCAAAACTTGGAGCAACTGACCGTCTTTATGAATGAACAAGCCTTTCTCCGTACCGATATAAAGAATATCTCCATCGGATAGTAACGTATTGACGGCAAAATCTATCTTTTCGGGCACAATCCTCTCCAATTGGCCACTTGCACGGTTCAACCGCCAAAGTCCGATACCATTTCCCACCCAAAGTTGCTTATTGGCAGTTTCCGTAATCGTATTTACACGCTTTTTTCTTCCCGACTCAATGCCCCGGAATTCAAAATGGCGCACTTTCACACCGTCAAAACGATCGAGGCAATTATCTGTCCCTAACCATACAAAACCTTCGGAATCTTTATAAATGGCATTGACCAACAGTCCGGATAATCCGTCGGACATGACGACATTACGGAATGTGTAATTCTGAGCTTGCAGTTCCACACCACAAACCAAATATATTAATATAAGAATCAGATATTTAATCGTGTTCTTCACTTACAACTGCTTCCTTTCATATTAAACATGTGACAAACATACATAAAAATCTCCAAAAGAGCACATTCCTTTTCCTAAAAAAGTCTCCCCTTCGTATTTGTTGTATATGACAAGCAAATACGAAGGGGAGAGATTATTTACTCAATGCTATGAAAGATTTTATTTGCGGCTGTTCAAATAATCATTTTTATCCGAACCTTTTTCAACCAATTCAATCATATAGCTATAAGTATATTTCTTGTCAAGCAAGCGATATTCATTGTGCGGATACATTCCCCAACTATTATCTCCGCCTAATCCGCGCTGCTTCAGGTCAACGTGCAAGAAGATATTTTTTTGCGGAACAATGTCGATAGTATGCTGTAATTTACGAGTCAGACCGGGGTCAAGATCTTCCGGTGAGAAATGCAATGCGGAAAATGAGATAGGTTGCAAGCCTGTAATTTTCACTCCCAGTCCTCCGCTATCCAATAAAGTCAGCCAACGAACATCTGTTTTATTTCCTGTTTCCTGCGGACGTATATACCAATAGAATTGATTTTCTACCTTATCCTCATATCGTCCGATGAAGGCCCCCGAATAACGGTCGATATAGTTTTCAAAAGGCCCTCTACCATAATAGGTCAAGTTTTCATAAGGTTGATGCAATTCCATACGCATACCAAAACGGGGAAGTTCGGGAAGTTTCGTTCCTGTCAGGTCGATACTGCCCGTCACAATGACAGTTCCGTTATCCCGTACCAAATATTCCATCGTATAAGGCACTTGAATATCGCTTAAGACCCAATCAACCCTTACGGATAACCCTTTTTCATTATTCTCCCCTATTGTCACTTTCTTCACATAGCGGTTGACATGGGCCGTCCGCCAGACACCTGCCAAAACGGGCATTTTATTCCCAAAATCATTATCTATCGGAGCACGCCAAAAGGCTGGTTCGGGATATTGCCTGATAGGTTGCTTGCCATTTATCATATAATCAAACAAGATTCCCTTTTTCAAATCAATCTTACCTGAAACGGCACCTGATTGAAAAGACAAAATATTGTCTTTTGTTTCATAAGACAGTTTTCCCGAACAAGGCGGAAGCGATGTGAAGAAACTACTTTTATTTAATTGCATTTGCTCTCTAGCTACTTCATAGCCAGCAGGTACTAAATCGGTAGCAACCCGGGTGTACACATAGAGATTAAGGAAATACTCATTTCCGTCTTCTGGAATAACGGGGAGAGATAAACGTATCTCTTTCTCTTCATGAGGTTTTAAATCAACATTGAAATCCCCCGTAGATATTTTTTCTCCGTTTTTGTATATTTCCCACATGAAAGCATACTCATCCAGATTGGTAAAGTCATAACGGTTTTTAATAGAAATAATTCCTTTCCCCAAGTCTTTTGCGATAAACTGAATGTACTGATACACTTTCTTCACTTCATACGCTTGTGGTTTAGGAATACCATTGGCAGAAATCAAACCGTCAGTTCCCGTGTTTAGTTCCCCTTTCTTATCTTCCAGCCATTTATAACTACCCATCTTACCATTATACGTCCAATAAGTACGTCCGTCTCTTGGTTCGGTCTTTATCTTAAATCCCTGATCCATAAAATCCCAGATAAAACCGCCCTGCAAGTTAGGGCTGTCATAAATAATATCCCAAAGGTCTTTAAAATTGCCATTGCTGTTTCCTTGGGCGTGAGCATACTCACACATGATAAACGGTCGCTGTTTGCCGGACTTCCGATATTCTGTTATTTTCCACATATTGGGATACATCGGACAGACAATATCTGTATTCCAATCTTCCCAAGCCTGCTCGAACTGTACAAAACGACCGGGGTCATATTTCTTCAAACGTTTATACTCATCGTGGAACACGATTCCATTGCCACATTCGTTTCCTAATGACCATCCGATGATACATGGATGATTTTTATCCCTTTCGACCATTCGGGTGATACGGTCGACATGAGCAGCATACCATTCGGGACGATAAGCAGGATGCGGAATGGTATCTTTAAAATAAGGAACCGAACCCATTCCATGAGTTTCAATATTGGCCTCATCCACTACATAGATACCATATTGATCACACAATTGATAGAATAACGGATGATTGGGATAATGACTGGTACGAACAGCGTTCATGTTCAGTTGTTTAATCAGTCGCAAATCATTCATTATGATTTCGCGAGTCTGCGTATGTCCCAAGCTGTCGTTATGTTCGTGACGGTTAACACCTTTTATATAGGTGGGTACACCATTTACCAGTAGCCGTGTATTCTTAATCTCAATGCGACGGAATCCGACTTTATGAGCCACTACCGTCTGTTGCTTGTCGTCATTGGCTCGAAGTGTCAGAATACAGTCGTAAAGCGAAGGGTGTTCAGCGCTCCATTTCCGTACATTGCGCACAGTGCCTTCGAAAGTAAGTGTAGTACTTATATCTGAGATACAATATGCTTTCTGCGCAGATAAGACAGTCTTCCCCCCTGCGTCCTTCAATTCGAGTGTAAGTGTCCCTTTTTGTAGAGTTGCATTAGCATTGAACGAACGCAAGTCTACAGTAGCCCGAAATTGCCCGTGTCGGTAGGTATCGTCCAGTCCTGCATGCAAAAAGAAATCCCAAATGGTCGTTTGGGGATAAGCGGTCAGAAAAACATCGCGTTCGATACCGCTTAGACGCCAAAAATCCTGGTCTTCCATATAGCTGCCATCGTGCCAGCGATACACCTGTACAGCAAGTAAGTTCTCTCCTTTTTTTAAATAGTTTGTCACATTAAATTCTGCCGGAGTCTTGGATGCTTTAGTCATACCCACCTGCTGTCCGTTCACATAGATACGGGCGTAGCCGCTGATGGAACCGAAGTGCAACAACACTTCACGCCCCTGCCAGTTTTGAGGAACCGTAAATGTGCGCCGGTAAGTCCCCACAGGATTATCAACGTCGATATAAGGTGGATTGGGTGAAAACACATACTGAATGTTGCGAATTATCGGCTCACCGAATCCTTGGATTTCCCAGTTGGAAGGGACAGTAATTGTATCCCAATCATTGTCGGATAAATCTGTACAATAAAAATCTTTTATGCTTTCTGCGATAGAGGGAGCATAAACAAATTTCCACGTACCATTCAATGAGTATTGCCAAGACGATTTTTGTGGATTATCGTTCACAGCATCATCTGTCCGCTCATAAAGGCGAAAGTCAGCGTGTGGTTTCTCTTTGTTCCACTCATATTTGGTGGGATTTTCCCACTCGTTGTTTTGCGCCTTTGCCGTTTGAGACAAACCACCAAAAAGACAGGAAAGGAATAATAAGGTAGAAAATAATCTATTTATCATAAGATAAAGGGTTGTGAGGGTTTCCATTGAGTAACGTCAAGGAGTTAAGAAGCCTAACCTCTTAACTCCTTGAAATCAGTAAGAAAATCTCAAAAAGTTATTCTTCAGTATACAATAATGTTCCAAACCCCAAATCACCGGCTTCGGCAGTACCACGCTCGCCATATCCTTCGGGGCGTTCTTTTTCGGCAAAAGCTTGCGAATATGGAGCATTCATACCTTTCACCTTGGCATAATGGTTGTAAAGGAGTTCCCATCCCGGACGGGCACGCCCTTTACCGTCGGCCGACACCTTCTCGTGCCAACCGTATTTGGGGTGATAGTAAGGTTCGAAAGGCATTTCCACATCTTCGGCCGAAGTTAAGTTATACTTAGCCGTATACTCGCAGAGGTCGAGAATGATGTTGTCGTTATAGGCAAAAAGGTCGATACCCATGTTATAGGCTGTACGACAGAAGTAAGCGTGTAAGCCTACGTTGAGAGTAGCGTGCCCCTGGTCGCGTCCCATCTCTTGGCTCTGTGCCAAATGTCTGCCTTTCACTTTTCCCGCAGGATCCTCGTGCATGCCTTTCACCGACCATTCGATACAGCCCATACCTTTTCCGTGATAGAAAAATTCCAAGGCTTGTTTAATCTTGGCATCGTCATCGTTCAGCACGCCGATAGAAAGAATCGTGAGCATGGCGGGCAGATCCCAACTCATCCAACCCGAAATGGCTGAAGAATTAAAGTGGTTATCCAAAAAATCATCACAGATAGGATAGAAAGTTTTATCTATCCATTTCTTGAAGACTTCAAAATCTTCGGTTTTCCAGCCTTCGTAATCCCGCATCAATTCAGCGGGAGCAGCAAACTGGTATCCGATAAATCCGGCGGCAAGCAGACGATGGCTGTCGTCGGGCCATGTTTTATAATTCACCCCCTTACAAGTCTTAGCCCATCCGTTCAGAATTTTAACAGCTGCCTTGGCATAATCTTCATCTCCCGAAATTTTCCAGCGTACAGCCAACTGATAAGCGGCACCGGCATCGAAAGCGGCCGTATTGAAGTTGCCACCTTGCGAGTGACGTACAATTTCTTCTTGCGGGTTTGCGTTGTAGCTCAGTTGGGCAAATCGGCTTTCGCACAATTTTTCCCAACCGCTAATCCAAGGTTCGGCACGTTCGTTCACTTTGCGGCGTGCGCGTTCAAAGTCAGCTTCGGTGTTCACCAGACAAGGATGCTTGATGATGTACTCATAATTTTCATTGGGGTTGATTTCGCGTTGCCATGGTTCGGGAGTTCCATTCTCAAACTCAGCACTACAGCCGATCAGCAACACAAACGTTATGCTGCTCACGAAGGTATAAATCAGATTTTTCATACATTCAATTTTCATTTTGTTATTCAATCAGTTTCCAGAGAAAGTAGATGCTATTGTTTACCACTTTCGTTCTTTATCAAATCTTTCAGTTCTTGTTCCGATTCGAAAGTCTTTATCCAATCCACATAAATGCTACCTGTTTCATTGGTTTCATACCATATTTTCCAAAATTGAAGTTCCACCGTGTCGTACTTCGTCAATGAGGTAGGCATATACTGTTGGTTTTTGCCAAGGAATTTCTTCGTGAAGTCGGCGTAGAATACTTTGTATTCACCGCAATCTACCACAGTCATGGCATTTTTTCCTTTATCGGTATCTTCGCCATATTTACCGGCTACGGTAATACCGCTTCCGCCCCAAATGTCTAGATACCACTCTATACTCGTTGATGCTTCGAACACATTTTCGGGAAATTTCATTTTAAAGGCTAAGATGGGATAGTTGGTTACGTTGAACCCAAAACCGCCGGTGCGACAAATGCGAACAGCTTTGTAAGTCTTATCTTCACCGGGGAAAATACGAAGTACTCCGTCATTCTCCATCCATTCAAACTCCCGGTGAGTAAAGTTTCCGAATGGCTGCCAGATATTCTCGACAGTAAACTGGTCGTTCATTAAACCTTCGCTCACGCTGACACTCATCGTAGCTTTGACAGGTTTACCATCACCATAGTCGGCCAAAGCGGTAATTACTGCATTGCCATAAGCCTTCGCCACGAACCGGCCTTTTTCGTCAATCTCTACAACATCCGGCTTACTGCTTTCCCATGCGATGTACGAAAGCGTAGCATCTATCGGCGTTACATTCATCTGTGGAGTGTAGGTTTCGCCCAAAGCTAGTTTGTCTGTTTCTTTCACAAATTCCATACTTTCGATATAGATAATGGGCTTCACCTTAATTTCAAACTCTTTCGTGAAATGTTTGTCGTCGGTAGCGGTAACTTGGATGCGTGCCTTTCCTTCGGCTATGCCCTTCACCTCGCCTTTTTCATTGACGGTGGCTTTATCGGGAGTTAGGCTTTTCCAAATCAACCCGGGGTAAGTGGGGTCGGCCGGAGTAGTCTGCCAAGTGAGGGGCAAAGTCGAGGTTACAAACACTTCGAGGTCTTCATTAGTGAGATTGATATCAGTGATGTGAATAATTTCGTTTACTACCTTCACATTAATGGTCGAAGTGACAGAATAGCCCACAGCCGGCTTGGCCGAAATTACCGTACTACCGGCCTTCACTGCCGTGATGCGTCCTTCGGCATCTACGGTAGCCACATCGGGCACAGTCGATTTCCATACCACCTCTTTGTTGAAAGCCTCATCAGGACCTACAGTATATTTTATCAAAGTGTCAGTGCCTATCAGCAGAGGCAGTTCGGAGGTCACTTCAAGGTTGATTTCCTTAACGAGCACTCTCTCTTCTAAAACAGGGGATACATCGTCATCGTTGCACGAAACGGTCATCATTAAGCCAGCTGTAATCAGTGCTGCAAACGCACCCTTTTGAAGTATATTTTTGTATGTCATAATTCGATTACTTTATAAATGAATAATGAATGGATTATTGGTTCCAACCCGGATTTTGTTTCAAGTTGGAGTTCAGTTTGAGCTGGTCGGTGGGCAGCGGCAATAAGTAATGCTTTTCATGCCAGTTGCGTCCCTTCTCGTGGATAATACAACCTTCACCATCTTTCTCCTTAAAGGAAGCATCAGGCCATCTGTTTTCAAAATTGAGCATCAAAAAAGCAAGATTGCGAAAAATAACGTAACTCGCTGAATCACACGTGTAAACTTCCATTTTCTTCTTATCGCTGCCAAGTGGCAAAAAAGCAAGATGCAGCGGATATATGCAAGCTTTCCGTTACGAATACATTACCTGTTTATGGCGAAAGAAGCCTCTCCAAAATCCTTTCAGCAGAGCTGTAAGACAACGGTTTAGCCTGCTTGTGAGGCTTTCTTTTCCATAATGGGTTAAAATAGTTTCTCAATGGATTTTCTTGCACTCGTCCGCACCATTCTGCAAACGGATGATTAGCTCTATTGGCTGTAATTTTGCGAACAAAAAATAGAGCTGTTTATGGAAGAATTAAAAGTAACGTTTTACCTCAAAAAGAACGAGGAAAGAGCCGATGGAACGGTGCCTATCTTGGGACGAATCCGTATCGGCAAGTCAATGGTGCAGTTCAGCACTAAAGTATATGTCATTTCCGCTCTGTGGAATATCAAGTCAAGAAGGGCTGTAGGCAAAAGCAAGCCAGCCGCAGCCACCAATAAGGAGCTTGACAGGATTTCACTGGACATCCATTCCGCTTACAAGGATTTGTTGGCGAAAAAGGAAACCGTATCAGCGTTGGAAGTGAAAAATGCCTTTCAGGGCATCTCATCCGAGCAGGAAACCCTTGTATCGTTTTATGGCAAATGTAATGAACGGTTTTACGAGAAAGTCGGCACAAACCGAAAAATGGAAACTTATAAACGGTATGGTGTGGCATTGAATCACTTGAAAGATTTTCTTAGGCAGAAATATCATATAAAGGATATGCCGTTCCAAGCTCTTACTCCGTCCTTCATTTCCTCTTTTGACCTATATCTCCGTGCAGACCTAAAAATGGCACTGGGGACAGTGAACAACATTATCGGACGCTTGCGCAGCGTCATCAAGTCGGCACTCAATGACGGACTTTTGCGTAAAGACCCTTTTAACGGTTATACGTTTGATTATCCGAAAATTGTTCCAAAGTTCCTTTCTGAAAAGGAACTGGAACAGATGATGAACACTCCATTGCCTAAACCTAACCTCAATCTTGTGCGTGATGTATTTCTCTTTTCCGCGTTCACCGGAATCGCCTTCAGCGACATACGTAATCTGACCCGAAAGAACCTTTTGAAAGCGGAGAACGGTGTTTGGTGGATTCATAGTGCGCGTAGAAAGACAGGAACGCCTTTCCATATTCCATTGTTGGATTTGCCATTGGAACTTATTGACAAGTACCGTGGCATAGCTCCTAATGGCAGACTTTTCCCGATGCTCAGTTGCAGCAAGACGAATATCAATTTGAAAAAGATAGCGTCAATATGCGGAATCGAACGCCGGGTGACCTTTCATCAGGCGAGACATACCTATGCCTCGGTAATCACTCTTTCTCAGGGAGTTCCGCTTGATACGGTACGCGAATTGATGGGGCATCGCGACTGGAGGGCTACACAAATTTATGCGCATCTTACCAATGACAAGGTAAGCGAGGATATGGGCAGGTTGCAAGAACGTATCGGTAACAAGTTCGAGTTGACAGACAATAAAAGGGCGGAAGTTGTTATTTCAACACCCCAAATCAAACATACCAAAAGGATGAAACCATGAGACAGGAGAGAAAGACCACTTACAATACTTTCGCCGTATTGTTTTATATCAACCGACAAAAGGTGAAGAAAAACGGCTTGTGTCCGCTCATGGGCAGGATTTCCATCAACACCGAGGTCGCACAGTTTTCAACGAAAATGGATGTACGACCTGATTTGTGGGATGCCAAGGCATACCGTCTGACAGGCAAAAGCCGCACCGCCAAAGAAACCAATGCCAAGATAGACAAGATTGAAGAGGACATACGCCGTTATTACAAAGAAATTCTTGACGAACAGGGGTATATCACAGCAGAACTTGTCAAGAACGCCGTGAACGGCATCGGGCAACACAAGCGGAAGTTGTTGGAGCTGTATCGTGAGTATATGGAAGACTTTGCCAAACGTGTGGGTATCAACCGTGCGCCAAGCACTCTAAGAAGTCATAAGACATCTTATTGCAATCTTCAGAATTTTATCCGTAGGCATTATGGCATTGAGGACATCCCTCTCAAACAATTGGATTATGCGTTCATAGAAAAGTATGACAATTACTTGCGTGTGGAAAAAGGATTTTCAGGCATGACCATAGAAAACCACATCATCATGTTGAAAACAATGACAAGGACGGCAATGGCACAAGGTACAATCCAATACAATCCGTTCGCATCATTCTCGCCTGAAAAGGCGTTGAGGAAGCACCGCCATCTGACAACGGACGAGTTGCAGAGGCTGATGAACACGCCTATTCGGGAAAAGTTCCTGTGTTTTGTCCGCGACCTGTTTGTCTTTAGCACGTTCACTGGCATCGCATATGCGGATATGTGCAATCTGGATGTTTCCAACCTAAGTAGGGATGGCCAAGGAAATCTTTGGATAAAATTCAAACGCCAAAAGACAAAAAGCGAGTGCAGCATACTTCTCCTTGATGTTCCACGGAATATCATGAAAAAATACGAGTGCGAACGGAAAAGTGACAAACTTTTCAATATGCCATGCCGTTCCGCCCTGACCAACAACATGCCTAAACTTGCCAAAGTATGCGGTATAGAACATCGGCTTACCTACCATATGGCAAGGCATAATTTCGGGACCCTGATTACTCTCTCTCAGGGAGTTCCGCTGGAAACCGTATGCCAAATGATGGGACACAAGAGCATGAGCACCACACAAATCTACGCCCGACTGACCCATCAGAAAGTGGACGAGGACATGAAGAAACTGACACAGCGCATAGGCAACAAGTTCCGTATGCCGGAATGGAACAAGGATAAGGAAAACATCAAAAACATACATTATGGACAGGGGTATAATCACAATCACTGAAAACGGGGCGGTCACGATGCCGACCGCTCCCATATGGATGACGCAGCAGGAGATGTGCGATGCGTTCAATGTGTTCGGTTGCTATGTCCGCAAGGCCATTGTTGCCATCTACAAGAACAAGGAATTATCGGAAGAAGAAACGATGCGGCACGTCAGGCAGGGCGGAAGGATTTGTTATGACGTGTACAGCCTTGAAATGGTTATTGCCGTATCGTTCAGGTTGCAAAGCCGCGAGGCAATGGCTTTCCGGAAGTTCATCATGGAAAGGCTATGCGCTGTAAATTGTGAAAAGCAAGTCCATTTGTTCTTTTCGCTATCCAATACCCAGCCACGATGCACGTGTTAGGGTGAAGCGAAACGACCGCTCTATAAAGAGTAAGCCGATGGCGGCAGGATAATTGCCCGACCATCGGCTTACTCTGTTTTTGCACGTTATGTTTTATGTTCCCAAGCGGTAGGCGTTCCTGTAACCGCCCATCAACAGCTTTTCGATGTCGGATTCCTTGTACAGGATTTTGCCACCCAACTGGTAATAGGCAATCATTCCGTTATTACGATAGTCCTGTAAGGTTCGGCGGCTCACCTTGAGCCATGCCGACACCTCCTTGTCCGTCAGGAACTGTTCGTTACCCAGCGAAGCCTTATAGCCTGCGCCCATTCTTTCGATGCCTTCAAGCAAGGCATCCAGCTTTCCGATGAAGCCGACCTCCAATTCTCGGTCGGCAAGAATCAAGTCATTCATAATCTACAGTATTTACAATGGATTTAGTGATACCTTAAACTCTACTTATTAAATTGTCCTGCCACGCCAAGCGGCATCCTTGCGCCTGTCCTCCACGAGCCGGACAATACTTTGAACATCCTCCGGCTTGTAGAAAATCTTGTGCCCGATTTGCGAATAGGCCAACGTGCCGTTGTCGCGGAGCGTCTGCAAGGTGCGAGGGCTGATGCGCAACTGTTGACAGACTTCCTGGTTGTCCATCCAACGGCTGAGCTTACCTTTTTCGCGCTTGCCAATGATTTCATTCACCCGGTCGGACAACAGGTTGAGCTTGCCGACCGTTTCTTCATACTTTTCTTTCGAGATAATTACTACATTCATTTCTTATACTGATTTTAACGTTAATAATCCGTTCCGCCTGCAAAGTAAAGCCTGTGTCTGCATTAAACAATGGATTTGCACTAAGGTGGCAGCTTGTGGCAGCAAGTGGTCGGGAGTGGCGTTATCCGCTAAACCTATACAGGCTGTTCCAAGCGTCCGTGATGCAAAGAAAAGCGAAGTCCGGTATAATCCAATCGCTTTGCACTTGCGTGGCAGCATTTGGCGTCGGTGTGGTAGCCTTTGGCGTTCTTCCGTTTCAAATATCCGTCTTAAACGCGCTTTCCCTATAAGCCATTTTGAAAGCCTACTTATTCATGCCCATCCGGAGAATTTAAGACCTTAAATCTTAGGACAAACATTCTCGGCACAATGGCAAATCGACGCAGCATAAACCGTCCGGGCAATGCGTAAAGTGCAAAACCATACATTGTTGCCACAGTCCGCCCATTCGTTTGACAGCCTGCAATACAGGCATTTCCTTTGCAACCGATAATCGGTCAAATGTGCGCACAACGACCAACATTGTTAAACATTTAATTCAAACAAGTATGAAGAAGAATTTAAGCAGCCAAAGTATGGATGCAGCATTACAGGACTTTTTAGGCAACAAGCCGAGTATGGAAACACCGAAGCCGGAACCCCAGCCTGCCGACACGCAGGAACAGGCAAGTGAAGCTGTGCAGGGAAAAACAGATGAAGCCGTGCAGGAATCGACGGACGAAACTCCGCAGGTATTACGCCGCATCAGCGGCAAGCAACGCCGGGCATCGTTGGAGGAGTACAAGGAAACATTCCTTCCCGTTCCGGTCATCGAAGACCGCAAGCCCGTGCTCCTCAGCCGCCGCACGCGCGATGCCCTTGACCGTATCGTCCGTATGTTCGGCGAGCGACGTATGAGCGTGTCGGGACTGGTGGAGAACATCGCACGCCAGCATCTTGCCACCTATGGGGAAGACATCGAGGCATGGCGTAAACTCTGAGAATTAAGAGGAAGATTGACGGGGCATAATTCAGAGTTACTCCAAATCAACCCAACGGAGTTTTGAGGGGAGCAAGTTTGTGTTTCGGGCATACCGAAACCGCCTGCTCCCACTCATGAACTCCGTGGAAGCAGCATCCCGTTGGTCTAATGGGTATCTGTATTATAAACAATAACAAACGTATGGAGCATAAGCAAAAAACAGTAAGAAGAAACAAGGGAGGTCGCCCCAAGAAGGGAGCGGCAGACAAGCTGAAATACCGCCTCACGGTGAAGATGGCTACATCGGACTACTACACGCTGAAAGGCAAGGCACGGAGTGCGGGCATATCCGCAGGGGAGTTCATGCGCCGTTGCATGAGGGACGGGCAGGTGAAGGAGCGACTCACGCCGGAACACACTGGTTACGTCCGCCAACTCTGCGGCATGGCGAACAACCTGAACCAGCTTGCACACAAGGCGAACGCCGCAGGCTTCGTTACGGTGAGGATAGAGTGCCGCATACTCGTGGCACGGATTGAGGAACTCCTTAACCTTATCCTCCTATGATAACTAAAATTACCCAAGGAAGCAGTTTTAAGGGTGTGGTCAGCTACATTCTTGACAAGGGAAAGGACGCTAAAATCCTTGTCTGTGACGGTCTGTTTGCCGAGAACAAGGACACGATAGCCATGAGCTTCGAGGTACAATCAAAGATGAATCCAAAGGTTACGAAGCCCGTCGGACACATCTCTTTGGCTTTCCATAAGGAAGATGAACACCGTCTGACCGACCGCGCAATGGCAGGGATAGCGTTGGAATACCTGAAGGAAATGGGGATAACCGACACGCAGGTTCTCATCGTGCGCCACTTCGACAAGGAGCATCCGCATGTGCATATAGCGTTCAACCGAATCGCCAATAATGGCAGGACTATCAGTGACCGCAACGAGCGGATACGCAGCACACGCATCTGCAAGGAACTGACACGGAAGTACAACCTTTATTTTGCCAGCGGCAAGGAACGGGTGAAGCAACACCGTCTGAAAGAGCCGGACAAGACCAAGTACGGGCTTTATACTATCCTTAAATCGGAGGTTTCAAGGTGTGGTAACTGGAACATGCTTGCCACTAATCTGAAGAAACAGGGCGTGGATATGCGGTTCAAATACAAAGGCAAGTCTGGCGAGGTGCAGGGTGTGGTATTCACCATGAACGGCTATTCGTTCAGCGGTTCCAAGATTGACAGGCGGTTCAGCTTTTCCAAGATTGATGCGTCATTGGAACGTAACAGGCGCACCGAACGAATGGAAATGCAATCGCTCTCGCGTCACGAAGAACTGCCTACGTTTCAACCTGAATCAAGGAGAAACGATGATTTATACATCGGTTCGACTGGTCTTTTCATGCCGGACAACGCGGACGGGCAGACTGAGGAAAACCGCTTCGAGGAAGAGTTAAAACGCAGGAACAAGAAAAAGAAACAACGTAAAATAAGATTCTAAATATGGATAATAACGAAGTATATGCGCTCTTTGAGGACATCAAGAATGACCTCAAGGGCATCAACGGGAAGTTGGAGAACACTCCCAAAGTAACAAATGACCAGTCTGGCGGACAGCCTTCGGCAGTGGACTTGAACCCCATAAAGGAGCTGTTCGAAAGTTCCGCAAAAGAGCATCAGGCACAGACCGAAGCCATGCTGACCAAGTTCGGAGAAGCGGAAGTTTACGCATCGAACAGGATTCTACACCTGTTGCGGAATTTGAAAGAGACGTTTGCCCGAAGTCCGGAAGAACAGAAAAACGAGCCGCAGGAGCATATCCACCGACACAGCTTCGACATCCAGTCGAGCAAGGTGTTTTCTCTTTTGGTTGGCATGGGTATCGTCTGCAGTCTTTCCATTTGGGGCAACATTGAGCTTTGGAAATCCAAACGCCAGTATGCGGACGATGCGTTGAAATTCCGTGTCATCCGCTCATGGGGAGGATGCAACGCCAATCATATCCTTTGGCTGAACGATGTGTTCGACATCCATCGCAACGAGGAAACCATTGAATGGCTACAGCAGGAGACTGACGGCTACGACAGAAACTTGAAGGCTGTTTCCGACAGCCTGATGCAGGAGGGAATCAAGCAAAGAAGATAAGTTTTCCATCTACAACAAAGGGATATTTTTTCAACGGTATCCCTTTGTTGATTAATCACGTCTATTACTTTACCAAGTAATAATCTTATCCACTATGGCCTGCTGTTCGGAGCTACTACGTCGCAAATAAATGCGAGTAGTTTCTATGCTCTCATGTCCCATTAAGTCCGCCAATAAGGATATGTCATTGAACTTCTCAAGGAAATTCTTGGCGAAACGGTGTCGGAACGAATGAGGATAAACCACTTTTTCGTTTAATCCGTATTTTTGAGCATAGTTTTTCAGTTGTTGGGCTATGCCTCTTGCCGTAATGCGGTTGCCAAAGCGATTGAGAAACAGATAACCTGTTGTTCGCTTGTCTTTTTGCAGCCATGATATAGCTTCTGCGCGAAGCGCTTTGGGAATGTAGATACGCCGTATTTTACCACCTTTAGTGTAGATGTCGAAATAGCCGACCTGCACGTGTTCTACTTTCATCTGTATAAGCTCGCTGACACGTGCGCCTGTAGCAGCAAGAAAACGCACTACGAAATACCACGCAAGATTATCCTCTCTTTTCAGTTTGTTTTTCAAGAAAGTATAGTCGGCATTGCTAATCACATTCTCCAAATAAGAGCGTTGCTGTACCTTGACAGACTTCAAGCGCAAGCGTGACTTCCCCGACATATCCAGATACTTGTTGACAGCCTGTATGCGGAGATTGACCGTCTTAGGCTTATACTTCTCAATCAGGTACGTCTTGTAAATCAACAAATTCTTTTTGTTCAAGTCCTTGTGTCGGGAATAGAACTCTTTTACAGCATACACGTATGCTGAAACTGTGTTTTCTGCCATATTGCTTTGGCGTAAACATTCCTCAAAATCTTTAATTTCCATATTCAAATTTATTAGTGAAACAATATGTTATCTCTAATAAATTAGACTGAGAGCCAAATGCATTGAGTTCCTATTATGAGAAGTT
>ENA-UOJE01000885-UOJE01000885.1-human-gut-metagenome-genome-assembly--contig:-C23-NODE-885-length-30311-cov-8.860557_pt1 | contig 30311 bp, 25 predicted proteins | sample MGYA00242341_ERZ723888 | MGnify/ENA metagenome assembly ERZ723888 | reverse complement strand
ATGCTTGAGCAAATCCACAAACTTGGCAAAGCTGAACGGCTGATTGACAAAGGCATCGGAATATAAGCCTCCTCCGAAGGTGCCGGTAGCTGCATAATAGAGCCAGAGTACGATCAGCGCCAGCAGAAAATCCGGCAGAGACATGCCTAAAAAAGAAATCGTGGTGAAGCCATAATCCAAGGGCGAATATTTATGCGTTGCGGAATAAAAACCGATAGGCAAAGCGATGATCCATACCAGCAGGATCGACGTGAAAGAGAGGGCGATGGTGCAGGGAAGCCGATCGGCAAGCAGTTCGTTCACCGGTCGGTTCCACTGAAAGGAGTATCCGAAATCTCCCTGGAACATGCGACCCATCCATTTAAAATACTGGATATACATCGGTTGATCAAGCCCGTAGCGCATTTCCAACTGCTGGATAGTGTCCTGATCGATGTTCCCACCTTGGGCCCGCAGGGTATTGATGTAGCTGGTCAGATAATCTCCCGGAGGCAGTTGGATCAGGACAAAGACCACGACAGACAATACCAGCAAAAGCGGAATGATAATCAATAGCCGCTTTCCAATATAGTGTACCACGTGAGATTTCCGCCTTTCTTGAAAAGCCGGTAGGGACCGGAGAGGTTCCTGCCGGCGGAAAATCTGTCTAGGAGATATAATACTGATCCGGGCTGCCGTGACCGGTATAGCCGTAGGCCCAGGAGGGACTGAGGGTGGGGACATTGTGGACGTTGTTCTTCACCAGATACAGCGCCGGCAAACGGGAACAAACACCGAGGATCAGTAAGTTATCACGGTGGATTTTGAGGATCTGCTCCACATCCTGTTGCTGCTGCTGCTTGTCTGGCTCCTGTACCAGCTTTTCACCCAGATCCCATAGATCCTTAATGTACTGCGGGGGTTCCACGCCGCCCTGTCCTTTGGTTGAGCGCCAGGTATAGGCGCCCGCTGCAAATCGCTGCGGCCAGGCAAAATAATCATAGCCGGTATAGTCGTTGACCGTTAGGTCGGAAAGGGCCTCAAAGCCGCCTCCACCGGTAAAAACCGTGCAGTCAAAGGAATTAGAGGCGCAGTGAGTTTCCCAGAGGGAGGTATCCACCGACTTGGTGCTGGTGTTGATCCCGATTTTCTGCCAGTAGCTGGCGATCATGTTGGCCACATCCAGCCACTGGTTGGAATAGGCGGGCACCTCAATGACGATGGAGAGCACCTTGCCGTTGCGCATCAAGCGGAATCCGTCCCCATTTTTCGATGTCAGGCCAAGGCCGTCCAGCAGTGCGTTTGCGCCATCCACGTCGTATTGGGTATACTGGGTGGAGAGGTTTTCATCATAATAGGGGGAGTTTTCCACCGGAGAAAATTGCCGGGCAACAGACTTGAACTTGCCCACAGTAAACTGCACGTCGATGATCTCCTGACGGTTGATCGCCAGCGACAGTGCCCTGCGGAAATCGGTCTGATGGTAATAGCTGCGCTTGACCTCATCCGCACTGGTGATATTAAGATGGATGTTCATGGCATTGGGTTCGTCAAACTCAGAGGTACAGACTGTATATCCCGCCTGCTCGGCGTTCTCTGCATACAAAGGATAGTTCGCCATATCCTCCATCACGCAAGCAAAAGCGATCTCAAATTCACCGCTGACATTTTTCATGGTCACGATGTCGTCGCTCTGCGCCAAATTGATGACACAGCTGTCGATATAGGGCAGCTGCCGTCCCGCGTCATCGGTGGCCCAGTAATAAGGATTGCGGGCGAAGGTCAACTGAGTGGCAGCGGTGCCGCTGGTGGTCAGCATCCAGGGAGACATAACCGGCATATCCTGATTGGTCATGTAATCCATCCTGTCCAAGAAACAGTTGACCCAGCTGTCGAAGCTCAGGCTCTTGGCGGTCTTTTCCGCCTGGTCGCTGTAATCCGCATGGAACTGCTCGAGATAATGCTTGGGCAGGAACCAATAGCTGCCGGTGCTTCCATCCGCCATATAAGTGAGCATAAAGGGCCGCGGTTCCTCAAAGGTCATGACGAAGGTGATATCATCCTTCACAGTCAGGGTGGTGCTGTTCCACGTAGTGGAGCCGGGGCTGATGGTCTTATTGTTCGCGTAGGCATCCCACCAGAATTGGACATCTTCGGTGGTCATCGGCTGGCCGTCTGACCATTTCAGTCCCTTTCGAAGAGTCACGGTCAGGGTTTTACAGTCCTCACTGAGCACTGCCGAGGAGGCCAGATTCGGCTCGATTTCGGTGCAGTCCTTGTTCCAGGTGACCAGGTTCATGCCCTGATAATAGCCGATCATTTTGAAAGCATGTCCCTTGGTGGCATTGGTCACCGTCTGCCGCCAGGTACCACCATAAACGCCATAGCTCTCGTACGGCTTAACCACCTTGGGATTTTCGGGAATCCGCTCCGAAAGCGCCGCCAGTTCACCTTTTTCCACCAGCGTGGCTAGCGAAGGCGCCTCCTTGATGCTCAAATCCACCTGTGGTGCCGAGCTGTTGCTGCTATCGGCGCTCGTCGTGCCGCTTACAGCGGGGCCTCCGCTGCTGCAGGCGGTCAATGCAAAGGCGGCTGCGAGCAGAAGGGCCATCAGCCCCATTGCCCGCTGATGATAAAATCTCTGTTTCATTCGCTTTCTTCTCCTCCTTCGTCCTCAATGCCCTGCAGTGAGAGCTCCTCATACCGCAGGCAGGATGTATAGCGGATCCGGCCGTCTGGGCCGGCCACTTCATGTAATGTTTGATCGCATTCCTGACATTCCGGCGTAGCATACGGACAGCGGGGATGAAAGTAACAGCCCGCCGGCGGCTTGCTCGGATCGGGCACCTCACCCTCCGGTACCGTGCGATGAGTGCGCTTCCCCTGATTGGTCTTGGGCACCGAGGAAAGCAGCGCCTCGGTATAGGGATGTAGCGGACGCGCATACAAATCCGCAGTCTCGGCCACCTCGAACACCTTACCTACATACATAACCACTACCTTGTCGCACAAGTGCTTAACCACGCTCAGGTCGTGAGCGATGAACAGGTAGCTCATGCGGTATTCCTCTCTCAGCTGAGCGAGAAGATCGAGAATTTGCGCCTGCACCGATACATCCAGCGAGGACAGCGACTCGTCGCAGACGATGAACCGCGGATTGAGGGCAATCGCCCGGGCGATACCGATCCGCTGTCGCTGTCCGCCGCTGAAGGCGTGAGGATATCGCTGCATATATTCCGGCCGTAGCCCCACCTTCTGCATCAGTTCTGCAACCCGGTTCTTCATTTCCGATTTCGGGCATGCACGGAAGGTGATCAGCGGCTCGGAAATAATATCCCTCGTGGTCATGCGTGGATCGAGAGAGGAATACGGATCCTGAAAAATCATCTGGATCTTCCGTCGGTAGGGCAACAGCGCCTTTTGGGAGAGAGTGGCTAGATCCACCGTATCACCCTGACCGTCGTGATAGAGTATTTTACCACTATCCGGATCCAGCAGCCGCAGGATGCAGTTGCCAACGGTGCTCTTGCCGCAGCCGCTCTCTCCCACCAGACCAACCGTCTCCTGCTCGCCAACAGTGAAGGACACGTCGTTAACTGCCTGCACATATCCATTCACCTTGCCCGAAAGGTTTTTCTGGATTGGGAAAAACTTTTTTAGATGCTGGATTTCCAGCAAGGGCTCACGCATGCTTGTCACCATCCTCTTCTGGCGCAGAAGGCGCACTGTCCGCGTACAGATGACAGGCTACCCGATGGTCCTCGTCCGGATAGCAGTCGGTCGGCGCCACCTGGTCGCAGAGACCTTTCACAGCCTGCGGACAGCGCAAATGATAGGCGCAACCCTTTGGGATACTGTAGGCATCGGGCACACTGCCCTCTATGTAAGCGAGTTTGGTTCCCCGACGGTCAGTCACCTTGGGGATGGAGGAGAACAGCCCGCGGGTGTATGGGTGAAGAGGATTGCGCAGCAATTCATCCGCGGGCGCCAGTTCCACAATACGGCCGAGATACATCACCGCCACTGTATCAGAAGTCTCTGCGATAATTCCCAGATTATGGTTGATCATCAGAATGGACATATGATATTCCTGCTGCAGCTCAAGCAGCAGATTGAGTATCTGCGCCTGCACGGTCACATCCAGCGAGGTGGTGGGTTCATCCGCGATCAGCAGTCGAGGATTGCCGGCCAGCGCCATAGCAATCATCGCCCGCTGACGCATACCGCCGCTGAGCTGATAAGGATATTCGTCCACCCGCTGCTCCGGTTTGGACATCCGTACCTTCCGCAGCAGCTCGACTGCATAGTCCCGCTGTTCCTTTTTTGGAATATCGGTATGCAGCCGGATCGCCTCCATGATCTGATTGCCGATGGTATAGACCGGACAGAAGGAGGTCATAGGCTCTTGAAATATCATGGCCATCTCCTTGCCGTGTAGAAGCTCAAGGCGTTTGTCCTTCTGGGGCAGGCCGGCGATATCAAAGGTACCCGTCCGGCTGTGGAACAGCAGCTCACCGCTATCGATCCATCCGTTTTCCGGGAGAATGCGCATCAGCGCATTGGAGGATACGCTTTTTCCACAACCGCTTTCTCCCACCAGTCCCAGCGTCTGCCCGACTATGATATCGTAATTGACACCGTTGACCGCGCTCACGATACCTTCGTCGGTGCGGAACTTCACGGTAAGGTTTTTGACCTCAACGAGTTTTTCGGGTTTCAATAGTCCTTCCTCCCGGAAAGTTCATTGGTTTGATGACAGTCAAATGAATCCTTGATTGAAAATATACTCGCAATAAGCGGGAAATTCCCACCTAGAATTCGTATCAGTTCGCGCTCCTTTGGCGCCGCATGGAGATCACCGCGCACATCAGTACCAAGCCCGCCAAAATACAGACGGACAGCATAACCGGCGTACAGCGGGTGTCCCCAGTATTGGGGATGGCGGGATTCTTCTGCTTGGAGAACATAATGGATTTAAGGGCGACGTTCCCACTCGTCTGGATTTCATCATTAAGATCGAGACGAATCTGGGTAACCATTCCCTTCCAGAGCGAATTTTGCGACATGTCTACCGTGTACGTCACGAAATCTCCGCTGCGGCTGACCTCTATGAGCGCCGTCTTGTCCAAAGACATCTCGGTAAACTTATCAGTGACGAAGTAGAGGGTCATGTAGCTGATATCCGCGTCCACCTTAGCAGTAATATGAAGGAATTTGTAGCGGTCGGCATCGACCCCCAGGCCATAGGGAGAGAGAATGAAAGGATCCATGCCGCCATAGACAGCGGTTGTCGCGCCATTCTCGGTTTCATAGGAGGCTAGATCGTGGGTAATTGAAAAACCAGCGTTGCCTTTGCTGAAGTCGTAGACGATAGCTTCCTGCTTGACGGAGGAAGGCCGGGTGCCGGTAAACTTAATCGACTGGATGGAGACCGTACCGCTGTCGGTCGTGTTATCGCTCAGGTCAAGGCGGATCAGCTTAATCGTGTCTTTCCAAGCTGCATGAGAGGACATATCCACCACATACTCGCTGTAACCGGTTTCATTCGGTGTCGTGGAGAAAGTGACGCATTTATCCCCAGTGATGTCGTCTTTGCTGGCTACCGCGAAATAAACCTGCATGGCGTTGGCCGGGCTCGCGTTCTTCATACGGATCACCATATAACGGTATTCCGCCGGGATGCTGGTCTCTCCGGATACGATAAAGGAATCCAAGCCGGTGATGGAGGCTTTCAGCGCACCGCTTTCCATGCCGACGGTGCAAGCGTTGAAAGCATTTTCACCTGCCCAACCCTGCTGATCCTGAGAGAAATCGAACAGCACACATTTTTCCTCTTCCTTACTTTCAGCGGAACTGTCCGGTGTTTGGGAAGGCTCTATGGAACTATCTGCGCCGCTATCCTGAGAACTGTTCTGAGAATCGTCTTGAGAGTTGTCTGGCGCGTTAGGATCAGTAGAGGAAAAAATCATGCTTTTGATATAGATGTTGCCCTGATGGTCAGTCGATGTGCCAGGGGCGAAAAGATCAAAACGCAGATAGGTGATGGTGTGGGTCCAGTAGCTGTTATACATGTCCACCACATAGGTCTTGAACTTTGTGTCGCCAGCGCTTACGGCCACGTCCACCCGTTCGACTCCATCAATTTCATGCACCACTGCGTCCCCGTCCTTGGTGCGGAAATAAAAACTCATGCCAGTGGAATCCGTACCGTTCATCATCGTTAGAATCAGATAACGGTTGCTGGCTGGGACCTCCACTTCAGCATTGATAATCGGCGTTTTGCCGTTCACCACCGCTACCAACGAGTTGTCAACAGAGGCGTCATTGGTAAGTCCCACATCCAGTGTGCTGATGTTCCAACTGCTCCCCGCCGTCATGTCTACCGAATAGTCGGCGGAGGTATCGGCTGCGAAAGCGAACATCCCCGTGGCGCTCAGAAGCAGCGCGGCTGTAAGATAGAATGGCAGCAGTTTCTTTCCGATTTTCATTATTCGATCCTCCTATTCTATATTGAGGGGCGCCTCGCCCCAATGATCCATTAGGCAACGGGATATTTTTCCAGCATCCCGCGAGTGAAGCGCAGCAGATAACGAGCCTCCTCGTCCAATGCGGCCTCGGAGCCGTCTCCTATTAGCGGCCGCCAGGTTTTGATGCTCCTGCCGACCTCACCGCCCATGAGCACAAACGGTTCGGAAACAATATTTCCTTTATACCCGATATCCCGCAGGGCACCGAACACCTCGTCCCAGTCAATATGCCCCCGTCCGGGAACGGTGCGGTTGTTTTCGCCGGTATGGAAATGCCGCATCCGTTTTCCTACCAGTCGGATGGCGTCCCCTATGCTCTTTTCCTCTATGTTCATATGGTAAGTATCCAGATGCACGCCGATGTTCGGGCTGTCCACCAATTCGGTATAAGCAATTGCCTCAGCAGCGGTATTGATCAGCACCGATTCAAAGCGATTGACCGCCTCCACGCAGATGGTGACGCCGCTCTTCTCCGCCTCCTTCATCACCTGTCGCATGGAGTCCACGCTATAGTCCAGCAATTCCGCCTTTTCCTGTGGCCCCAGGATCATATCGGTGGCACCCCAGGCGGCATAGGTCACCCCGGAAAAGAGTTCACCGCCCATCACCTGTATTTTGTAAACGATGTCCTTAAGATATTGCACTCCCCGTGCCCGGACCTCCGGATCCCTGTTGGCAATGTCATAACGAGGATCAAGCCCCAAGCTGTAGGACAGCTCCACCCCGCAGGAATCCGCCAGCCGCCGGATATCCCTCAGTCTTTCATCCGGAATATCCAACAGCGGCTGTGCTTGGAATTCCAGTATATCATAGCCGAACTCCGCCGCCTTGCGGATATATTTTCCATAATCCGCATCCCATTTTGTTTCCCAAAAATTCATGAAAATACCGAGTTTGTTCATAGCCTATCGCTCCCCTCTTTTTGTTAGAGAAATTTTGCTGCACACTATGTATTACACCCTATCCAAATCGTAGCCGAGATAATTGATCAGCGCCTCCTGAACCGCTTCGGCAACATGGCCTTTCGTCAAACAGACATGATGCCGGAAGCCGTTGATTCCCATATATTTCAGCAGCTCCTGCACATTGTCCTTTTTGAGTACAATGCCGCTGCCGAAAAACGCCTCCTCGATGGGATCCTCAGTCAGCTCTCCCTCGCTGACAAAAGCACACAGCCGCCCAGCCTCGGTGCGCAGACTGCCAAAGGTCACTGGACCGGGCGCGATTTGCACCTTGTTGACTCCCACGCCGCTGCCTTCGCCAAAACTCTTGCGGAACATCAGGTGCTCGATGGTCACCCCTTTCCCCTTGGTCATGGAAATCGGCACCGGACCGCAGTGGAAAAGGATGCAGCGGTCAGGGTCAGTGCCATAGTTATTGTTAACATCCAGCAGCATGGCAGGGTGCGCCGCAGCCAGCAGAATTGCCCGTGTCATGACCGTGTTGTTAACATCCAGCTCGCAGGAAGCTGCGATCCCTCGCTCATTGAGATCACACAGCACCAGGCAGGGCGCCACCCCGAAGGTAGTCTCAAATTCGTTCCAGCAGCGCAGGGCGATACCCTGGAGATCGTATTCCTGGATGAGATCGTCCACCACCACGCCGATACGGGCGATAGTCTCAAGCTTGTGCGGCGGGAAGCTGCCGAAATCCGTTATACGCAAATAATCCGCTGTTTTCTGTTCGACACGATCAGCGCCAGCCTGCTCCATTCGGGCAAAAACCTCTGAGAGATCAATGGTCTCTACATTGACGCCCGCACCCTGCATGGCAATTTCATCGAAGCGGACGGTCTTAAAAGCCGTGGTGCGGGCGCCGATTGCTCCGATATTGAAACGCTTCATACCGTTAACCACCCGGCAGACCGCCGCAAATTTTTCGATATGCGCCGCAAATTCCGGATCCGTAGGATTGCAGGCAAAGGGCTCGAACAGGGTGTAACGCAACTTATGCTGCCGGAGCACGTTACACATAGCGATTTTGCCGCATACCGCGTCTCTCCGGTGTGTAAAATCCATTTTTCCCGCTTCATCCCGATAAGCTTCCACCAGAATGGGAACATTGCAGTTTTCCAGTGCCACCATTGCCCCGTTTTCATCACCGAAATTAGGCAGGCAGAGAATCACCCCTTGAAATTCGCCCCGATGCTCCTCTAAAAAGGCTGCATATCGTTTTCCCTCCTGGATCGTTTCCACCGCACCGTACCGCGTCATCTCCTCATCCGCCATCAGATACCCGTACCCGGCGTCGGTGATCGCCTGGGCCAGCTCTCGTCTGGCATCGGCAATCAATTCCCCCGGGAAAAAACCACGATTTCCGAAATAAAGAGCAAAGGTCACTTTTTTATTCATAATAAATCCTCCTCAATTCATGAGCAATTTTTGTTTCATTAACGATAATGTAATTACAACGCTATTATAGCTGTTGATTTTTAAAATGTCAACAGCATTTTGTTGATTTTTTATTTTGAATTATGCAATATACTAATTCTATAACATTTTTCTCTATTGCTTTCCTGTAATTCTCCCTTATATGCTTGACTTTACAGGGGTTTATGTTACATTATTGATATAGTTTTTCGGATTGGAGGGGAAATGCTATCAGAAAGGCAAAGACCAAACGCAAGGTGACGCTCAACGATATCGCCGTGCGCACCAATTTTTCCGTCAACACCGTGTCACACGCCCTGCGTGGGGAAAGCGACATTTCTATCTCCACGAGGGATTATATCCGTCAGGTTGCTCTGGAGATGGGCTATATCGGTAATTCGCTGGCCGGTACTCTGCGCACCGGACAGAGCCGGATCGTAGCGGTGATTATCCCGGATATCGCCAACCTGTATTTTTCCATTATGGTGAAATTGCTTGAGATGCGGTTACAGCAGGACGGTTATTCCATCCTGGTGATGAATACGGAAGAAAATGTGGATCGGGAGGTAGAGGCCGTTCGCGCAGCGCTTCGGTTCAATGTGGACGGTATCATCATTACCCCTACGCAGAAGAGTACCCAGGCCATTGAACTGATGAAAAATAATCATATCCCATTTGTGTTGCTGGGGCGCTGGTTTGAAGGTCGGCATTACGAAAGCGTGTCCCCTGACGATTTCCAATGTGGCTATCTAGCCACCGAACATCTGCTTTCGCTCGGTCACCGTCGCCTGCTGCTGCTCAACGGCCCGGACTGCATCTCATCCTCGCAGGAGCGCGCCGCCGGCTTTATAGAGGCACTTCGCTGCGCTGGAGTACCAGAGACGGATGCCACGATTCATCCCCTAAACGCTATCGACAACACCACCGGTGGGGATTTGTGCCAATACATACAAGATATCAAGTCGTTCACAGGACTGATTACTTTTAGCGATCTGCTAGCCTGGCAAGTCATCCAAACACTGCAAGATCATCATCTCCGCGTACCGCAGGATGTTTCCCTGGTCAGTATCGATAACATCCAATCTCATATGTCGATTCCTTTTCCTCTGACCACGGTGGACACGGCTAAGGAAGAACTGGCACGGACGCTGGTGGAATCTCTCTTCCGCCTAATGAGAGAAGGATTTACCCGAACTAATCATATTACCTTGACCCCGACTTTAGTTATACGTGGCTCTACGCTGCCCTATCACGCATAAATATGTATTGACTATATGATGCTGTTTCGAACAAAGTCTTTATTGCGTCTATTACACCAAAACATCCGAAAGCTCGTATCGACATGCGGCTTTCGGGTGTTTTGGTGTGAACGATTTACGATTTGATGGGTGTGAGATACCTACCGCCGAATGAACAGCCCCTATTCCTAGCTCTCCAAAATCGGGAGGGATCGGCTCTCATGCCATGCTTGTGTTCTTGTCGCTGAACGGTGTGGAATTGGCTTATACGCAGCAGGAGCTATCCGGCATGATTCTGGATGTAGCGGCAGGTAAGCAATCCTTTGAGGATATGGTGTTTGGATTCAGCAGCATCAGGGATAGACATTTTTAGCTTTGACCCATACGCTGACCCATAACCGGAAAGCAGCGGGTGGATTCAGTGGACTATTCAGCAAGTCAAACCGCCATTTTCTGTCCCATGCAGCACCGATTGGACTGGAAATCACGCTGTTTTTTCTCCAAGGTGATTTCGGGACCAAGAGGCCGTGTGTTCAAGTCACATCACTCCGACCAGTAAAAGCGCCCGAAAACCGTGTGTTTATGCGGTTTCCGGGCGTTTCTGTTTGTCTGTAGTTTCCGGCGTTTCTCGCCGCCGACCCATACCGTGACCCATACGGGATTTGGGCGGGTGGCTTTTGGCCGCTTGGTTTATCCCCTTTTTTATGCAGCGGCAATTCTATTGCGCTCTGCTCTATATGGGAGGCTGGGCTTTTTGGCCCCGACATTTGTCCAGAAAGGCCCCACGTTGGCGTTTTAGCGGCTTGGGCTGGTTTGTTTCTCTCGCCCCGGTTTCCGCCGTTATTTCGGTCGGAAATCGGGGCCTTTTTTCTCTGAAAAGAAATGACTTGCAATTCTTCGCCACGAGAGTTAGGATACGACACGGCGGGGATTTCCCCGGCATAAAAATAACGCCGCAGCAGGCTAATGTGCTGGAACACATTAGCCCTGCGCAAAGGTGATTCGGCCACCCCTGCACAACCGAATACTCGGCACTGCGACAAACACAGTATACTGTGTTTGTCGCTGAAAAACAAGATTGTTCATTAGACGTGTGCAAGGGTCGAGGCGGAGAAATTCGTCAGCCTTTGCATACGTTTTTCTATTTCGAGGAATTCCGGACCTCTAATGAAGGGTCGGGATCATGTTGAACATTTTCAGGGACAAAAACACATTTTGGGGGGAGGTGAACACCAAAGAGTTGGGAGTCGACTTTGTCGAGTTCATCGAGCTGGCGAGGTCGATTCGGAACAAGCTGGGCTGCCGAAAGTATATGGTGGATTGGTATCTGCTCACCCTCCTGGAAATAGCCAACACCTTTTCCGTATCGGATTTGGTCGGGGATGGCACGGACACCGGTGATCGTCTCTATACCCTGATCATCCAATCCATGCGGCAGGAAAAGCCAGCGACACATACCCGGATTGGCGACGCCATCGACGAGTATATTCAAAAGCATCCCCTCCCTTTCTTGGAGGAGGAAACCAGAATAGCGGCCTATATGGCCGATTTGTCCGACCTGTATCTGGAGCATGCGGCCCAACGGTATGTGGAGGAAAAGGAACACATCGTCCGCTGCCAGTATGACCATATCGACCAGCAATTTGAAGCCATTGTGGGGATAACCGGCAATGAAGCGGAAATGATTCGTCTCAACGAACTCATCCTGACCCGCTTTATGAAAGTGAAACCTTTGGAGGCGTATCTGCAAGGGTATACGGCGGCTTTCATGGACAACCTTACCCATCGGGATATGCAGACCGACCGCACCGCCCTGCAAATTCTCCTCGACCGGCCGGAGTCCTGATATATGCTGTACGAGTTTGACCCCAGGAATCTAGAGAACGAAAGTACCATCCGTTTAACAACGCAGCTTCGCTATCTACGGGGATATAATACCGTCACCCAGCGGAAGATTGCCGACACTCTCTGAGCAGAAATTACTGATACTGGTTAAAAACCTTTCAATTACAGAGGCAAATATGGTGAAAGTCAACATACCAAGAGACGGAAGATCTAGCATGACACTTCGTCTCTTTTATTTAATATTTATTCAATGAATCTTTTTAATGCAGTAACAGCAGTATCAAAGGCGGCACGGGGAGATTGGTAGTGGTTGGCATCAATATGACTGGTGTTTCCTAACTCCTCCAACCCCTTCAACCCGTCAAATTCATATAAGTGCGGTTCTAACGTGACAGTACCACCGCCTATAGCGGCAAATTCAGCCAAAATATCCGGGATGTGGCCTGCTCCTTCTCCGGCTAGAACAATGGTTTTATCGGCCTTGGCATCCTTTATATGAAGATATTCCACATATGGCTTCAGCGTCTGCCATGCCTCTGTTACATCTTCCCCGCATTGGATAAAGTTGGCCGGATCAAATATGAGCTTTAACTTCGGCATCTGCTTGGCAATTCGCCAGCATCGTTCCACTGTATCGCCATATAAACCCTTCTCGTTTTCATGGCACAGTATGATCCCGCTTCCTTCAGCAGACCGAATAAATACATCAAGGCGCTCTAGCACCGCTGTTTCCCAATCCAGAGATCCATCCGTGCCATAGAAGCTGAACAACCGATAGTGGGATGCACCAAGAATACCTGCCAGTTCCAACATATGCTTAAAGCTTTCCAGATGAGGCATAAACGGAGCATCAATCCGTATTTTTCCGGTTGGAGATCCTATCGACCAAACCGTCAAACCAGCCGCGTCAAGCCTGCGTCTGATCTCCTGTGCCTCCGCTGCCGTCAGTTCAGAAATGTTTTTACCATCAACTCCCCGAATCTCCATGTGGGTGATACCGTTGTCCAATAACGCCTGTATCTGTCCATCCAATCGGGGATCGGCCTCGTCGGAAAAGGCACACAAAGTCAATTTACTCATCGCATCACCCTGCCCGAGCCGTCGCCCGACATCAGCTTTTTGACCTCATCGACGCTTACCTGATTAAAGTCGCCCTCTATCGTATGCTTAAGACAGCTTGCAGCCACGGCAAATTCCACCGCCTCCTGGGACGAATATCCTGCCAATGACGCATAGATCAGGCCTGCCCCAAAGCTGTCGCCGCCTCCCACACGGTCAACTATATGCATGGAGTAGGTCTTGGAAAAACAGAAATCCGCTTTATCGTACAACATGGCCGCCCAATTGTTGTCGTTGGCAGATATGCTCTGCCGCAACGTGATAGCCACCTTAGAAAAACCGAATCTCTCCGCCAGCTGACGCGCTACTTCTTTATATCCCTCCCGATTCATTTTACCCCTGGCCACATCAGTATCCGCCGCATGGATGCCGAATACATCCGCCGCATCTTCCTCGTTAGCTATACATACGTCGACGTATTTCATTAGTTCCGTCATCACTTGGCAAGCTTTTTCACGACTCCAGAGATTCTTTCGATAGTTGAGGTCGCAGGATACTGTTATTCCCAACGCCTTGGCCGCTTGGCATGCTGCCAGACAAATCTTCGCCATGTTGTCGCTTAACGCAGGAGTGATACCGGTAAAGTGAAACCAATTGGCGTCACAGAAAATGCTGTTCCAATCGAAGTCTTCCGCCGAAGCCTCGGCCGTAGCTGATCCAGCACGGTCATAAATGACTTTTGATGGGCGCTGCGAGGCGCCTTTTTCAAGATAATAAATGCCGATCCGCTTTCCGCCGCGGACAATATGAGATATATCCACGCCGAAACGGCGCAGGCTGTTGACTGCCGCTTGGCCGATCTCATTCGTCGGAAGCTTTGTAACAAAAGCGGCTTCCAGCCCGAAGTTAGCAAGGGATACCGCCACATTGGCTTCACCCCCGCCATAAGTCGCTTCAAAGGCATCGGCCTGCACAAAGCGGGTGTACCCTGCCGGAGCCAAACGCAGCATGATCTCTCCAAATGTAATAACCTTGTACATCGTTGCATTTCCTCCTGTGAAAAAGCTCATGCTTTCCCGGTATTTTCAGCAATGTCCGCCGCCTTGCGGCACAGCTGTGCAATCTCGTCGAACCGGCCGGCGGCAATCATCTCCGGCTTCGCCATCCAGCTTCCGCCGCAGGCAATCACCCGTGAGAATGAAAGATATTCAGCCAGATTCTGCGGACCGATTCCGCCGGTGGGCATAAAACGCAAACCGGTATACGGCGCGGCCACAGCCTTTAGGAAAGGCAAACCGCCCGTCTGCTCGGCGGGAAAAAACTTAACCACCTGGAGCCCGCGTTCAATCGCCTGTTCCATATCGGAAGGCGATGAGCAGCCAGGGATGATGGGAAGGCCGATCTGTCCACAATAATCTACGATATGCGGATTAAACCCGGGACTGACAGCAAACGCCGCCCCTGCCGCCTTCGCACGGTCGGCTTGTTCTCGAGACAGCACGGTTCCCGCCCCGACCAGCATGGCCGGCACCTCCGCCGAAATGGCGGCAATGGATTCGGCAGCAGCAGCCGTACGAAAGGTAATCTCGGCGCAGGGAATACCTCCGGCAATTAATGCCTTGGCAAGAGGGATTGCCTGTGCAGCATCGTCTATTGCAATCACCGGCACAATGCGGATAGTGTGAATCCGTTCTAACAGAGTCTGCATAACTTCCACCTTCTTTTGATCTACCACCGTACTTCCCATCGTCTGGACAAGTTTCCATCCGACACTGGAGAGGCGGTATGGACGATTTTTCTGCCATGGGCCACATGTTCCTGAAGCTGATGACAGAAGGACGACGGATCAACCGGAAGTTCCGCCACCCTATTTTCCCATGCCGACAGGTAGGCGGCATTGGTAATCTGCAGAGAGCGCAGGCCCTCCTGCCCGGGAGCAATCAATGGAGTTCCGCACTGAATAGCATCAGCAAAGTTCTGCAGAATCGCTAGGTGGCCCACCGGTTCCTGAGGAATGGGAATTGCCACCGGTTGCGCCCAAGTCTCCGTATTATCGCCGTTATTCCGCCACCAGGTCAGCATTCCGTTTTCCGCCACCAATTTTCCTTTTTCTCCGGTGATTTCCAGACGGTTGGTGCCAGGATACTCCCCGGTAGAAGTAACAAAAACGGCCGTACGGCCATCCTCATAAGAGGCGTGGATCGTCACATCGTCTTCCACCTCAATATCATGATATTTTCCAAAACCGCAAAAAGCTATCAGGGAAGAAGGCATTCCATAAATCCATTGCCACAAATCCAGATTGTGTACCGCCTGGTTGAGGAGGACTCCTCCCCCCTCGCCGGCCCATGTCGCCCGCCAGCTGCTGCTGTTGTAATATGCTTGCGTACGGTACCATGTGGTGACCACCCAGGATAAGCGCTGCAACCGTCCTAAAACGCCGCTGTCGGTCAAGCGTTTTGCTTCGCGGTAGAGGGGCTCGGTTCGCTGATTGAACATAATGGAAAACACGGTCCCCGCTTTTTGAGCGGCAGCATTCATCTCCTCCACCTGCGAGGCGTAGACTCCAGCAGGTTTTTCACACAACACATGTCGCCCTGCATGAAAGCAGTCGATGGCGATGGGACAATGAAAATAATGGGGCGTAGCAATAATAACGGCATCAGCCAACCCGGAGGCCAACAGTTCCTCATAGGAAGAAAAGCAAGCCACTCCGGGCAGGTCCTTCCGCGCCCAGTCCAGCCTATCAGAATTCGTATCGCAAACAGCGGCAAGGGAGAGACCTTTTACTTGGCCGTCATAAATCTGTTTGGCATGATAGGAACCCATATTGCCGATTCCGGTCACAGCAACGCGACAAACCGATTGTTTTTTGTTAACCGGGCCGCCGATACCAACTCCACCGCCGTTCCCCTCGTTCATAAGAACTCCTCCCCTGTTATACCCCGCTGTATGCTGAAAATCCGCCGTCTACCGGAATGACGGCACCAGTAACAAAGCCGGATTTGGTTGTGTCCGTCAACCATAAAAGGGTCCCCACAAGCTCTTCCGGCTCGCCAAAACGCGCCATTGGCGTAGCTGCCAGAATCTTTTTCGTACGCGGTGTGGGGGTACCGTCTTCGTTGAACAGCAGCGCCTTATTCTGCGCCGTGACAAAAAAGCCGGGCGCTATGGCGTTGACGCGAATCCCCTGGCCGGCAAAATGTACGGCCAGCCATTTTGTAAAGTTGGATACCGCGGCTTTCGCAGCACTGTAAGCCGGGATTTTTGTCAGCGGGGTAAACGCATTCATCGAGGAGACGTTGAGGATTGTCCCGCTGCAATGCTCACCTTCGGAAGCCTCCTCCAACATATCGGCCGCGAATACCTGAGTAGGCAGCAGGGTGCCCATCATATTCAGTCCGAATACAAAGTCAAAACCAGCCTTATCCAGACTGAAAAAGGTCGCCAACTTAGGATCGAGAAGGTCTCCCCGTTCGTAATACTCCTTGGTTGTCGTACATTTCGGACTGTTTCCACCTGCTCCGTTGATCAGAATATCACAGGGGCCAAACGCTTCCAACACCTGTTTATGCGCCTCTTCCAGACTGCTGCGTTCCAGCACATTGGCAACCACGGCCAGCGCACGACCGCCTGAAGAGGCGATTTCATCAGCCACAGCCGCTGCCGCATGCTCGTTGAGATCCAGCAGCGCCACGGCGCAGCTCTCGGCCGCCAACGCCTTGGCGAACGCTGAACACAGCACACCGCCCGCTCCGGTCACTACGGCCACCTTTCCATTAAAAAAGCTCATGCCCAGTCTCCTTTTTGCACATTTCAAACAGCCCATGAATATATGCCGCTCCCAATGCACGATCATATAACCCATAGCCGGGACGTCCTTCTTCTCCCCAGATCATGCGTCCGTGGTCTGGACGGACATAACCCTCAAACCCGTTTTCCACCAAAGCTTTGACGATGGCTGCCATGTCCAGACTTCCGCATGCGGAAGGATGCGCACTTTCTTCAAAGCAGCGCTCCCCTGTCCTTTTGATATTCCGCAGGTGAACAAAATGGATGCGGTCGGCGAATTCCCGGATCATAGCGGGTAGGTCGTTGAAAATACCCGCCCCCAGTGAACCGGTGCAGAAGGTCAAGCCATTGGCTTCCCGATCAACCAATGACAAAAAGCGCCTGTAATGCTCCAGATCCGTGATGATTCTCGGCAGTCCGAACAACCCCCATGGCGGATCATCCGGATGGATGGCCATTTTGATGCCTGCCTCCTCGGCTGCGGGAATAACTGCTTTCAGAAATACTTCCAGATTATGCCACAGCGCATCTTCATCCACGTTTTGGTAACGCGCCAGCAGCGTCTTCAACCCCTCCTTCGTATAGCTTTCATCCCAGCCGGGCAGGGACAACTCGCTTTCGGCGGGATTCATTGCCAGTACGGTGGCGTCGTCATATGCCAACGCGTTGGAGCCATCGGGAAGTTCTTTTCTCAATTCGCTGCGCAGCCAGTCAAACACCGGCATGAAATTGTAACAAACCACCTTTACACCGGCTTGTCCCAGCCGCCTGAGCGTCTCACAGTAGTTGGCGATATATCTCCCTGCTTCTGGACTCCCAAGCTTAATATCCTCATGCACCGGCACGCTTTCTACCACTTCAAATGCCAAACCGGCTGCATTGGCGGCAGTTTTGACCGCAGCAATGCTTTTCTGCGGCCAGATCTCCCCGGGAGGCACATCGTACACAGCGCTGACAATGCCGCTCATCAAGGGAATCTGTCGAATATTCTCCAATGTCACTGGATCCTTCGGCCCGTACCAGCGAAACGTCATCTTCATAGCCCTATGCCTCCATCCCTGTCAATTGACGCGCATTTTCACCACACAGCTTAATCGCCAGCGTCTCGGCCGTTTCCATCGGATACTCCCCTGCCTCAACCCACTCGCCTAGCAGGCTGCATACAATCCGGCGATAGTAATCGTGCCGGGTATAGGATAAAAAGCTGCGGCTGTCGGTTAACATTCCGGGGAAGGCTCCCACATTTCCGGATTCAGCAATAACCTCCAGTTGCTCCCGGATGCCGCGTTTATGATCACAGAACCACCACGCCGCGCCGCACTGTACGCCGCGGAAGCAGCCCGCCACACTGGCCATGGCCGGTATCATAGAGGGATTGAGACTGTACAGAATGGTGCGCGGCAGTCCACCACCTGACTCCATTGCATTCAGCAAAGCGGCGATGCGGCGGACAGAAATTGGGTCACCCACGCAATCCCCTCCGCTGTCGGGACCACAGGCAGTAAACAAAGGGGTGTTTGTATTGCGCTGCACCGCCAAATGAAGCTGCATGATCATATCCCGACGAGCATATTCCGCGGCCAAGAATAAGTACATATATCCCAGAAATCCTTGATACGCCTCGTCTTCCACCTCACAGCCCTTCAGCGCTGCTCTAAACGTCTCATCGGCTTCCCTCCGTGAGCCCATCCGACAGGGAAAATCCGGGATTCCTACGTCAGAAAAACGGCAGCCCGCGTCACAAAAGGCATCCAGCCTGTCAACAACCGCTTTCTCCAACGCATCCAGCGAGTCGATCTCCCTGCCAGCGGCCGCACTCAGTTTGTTGACATAGTCTGCATATCTTTCACGTCGAATGAGCAGAACATTATCTGTACGGAAGGATGGCACTACTGCCGTACCAAATGCGGTATCATTGGTTAGACGCCGATGCCATTCCAAATCGTCGGCCGGATCGTCGGTGGTGGCGATATATCGCACATGAGATCGAGCAATCAACTTACGTGGGGACATCTCCTGTTCCGCGATAATCCGGTTTGCCTGTTCCCAAATATCCGGAGCGGATTTTGCAGTCAGCGGCGTGTCTATACCGAAATACATCGATAATTCCATCTCATTCCAATGATACAACGGATTGCCCGCGGCGTACTGTGCCGCCTCCGCATAAGCAAGGAACTTGTCTTTCCACGGCGCATTCCCGGTGATCAGTTTCTCCTCCACACCTGCAGCCCGCATCAGCCGCCATTTGTAATGATCGCCCGACAGCCATAACTCGCCGATATTGCTAAAAGGGGAATCCTCATAAATCTCTCGCGGCGACAGGTGACAGTGATAGTCATAAATCGGCAGGGCAGCGACTTTCTCATAAAGCATGCGCGCAGTAACGGTATTTAATAGATATCCGTCATTCAAAGTCTCAATCCCCTTTCTCGTATCTGCATCATTCGAACCTCAAAAAGGGCGGAACCATTTAAGCAGTTCCTTCGCAATGATCGCGTGCCCCCTTCGATTGGGATGATTTCCTTGAGAGAGAAGATCCCATAAATCGCCGCCTGCCTCTATATACTCTCCGTATGCCTGAAAAGAGTCGGCCAATCCGACGGAGTACTCAGAGGCCAGTCGCCGGATCTGCTCCGCTTTCGCCTGGAGTTTCTCCCATTCCTCATTCTTGGAATAATAGCTGAAATCCCAGCTTGGCGTCAAAAGCAGAACCTTCACGTCTTTCGTCAATGCCTCTTCGATCATATAACGCCAGGCCTTTTCCGCCGTCTGCATATCCAGACATCTATCGTTTAGGCCATAATCAATTGTCAAGACATCCGGGAGATGACACAAAACCGTATCCTGAAACCGCTTGGCCCCTTCCAGACATTTTTCGCCGCCGATTGCCGTAACAATGGCATTGATTACCGCAAAGGGATAGATTTCTTTGAGATCTACATGCAGCAGGTGAGGATAGGCGGAAAAGGTGCGGACCTCTGGGGTCACAAAATACCCAGAAGGAACGCTGTGCCCATGAAACACGATGTTTACCGTCCGGTTGTCGGGCCACAGCTTCTGCATTTCCCGGATAACCGGCTTCAAATATGTCATACGATCTGCAATTGCCATTGACAGCATCCTCCAAAATTTGTATTACGCAGATATTCTCCTATTCGTGCAGCAGTGCAAACCATCCTCACATATTCCGCAACACCGTCATTGCCTGACGAATATCCGTTTCCATCTCCCGCCAAAAACACTCGACGCTGATCCTTCCGTCATACTGGATCTCCTTTAAAACCGAAGCAATCACCTCATAATGGAACTCATCATCCGGCCGAGGGCAGTACCGCGTCATCGGATTGCTGATATGCAGATGGATGGGCTTCTCTTCCATGGTTTTCAGATAATCCAGTGACCCGCATTCCACATATTCATGATAGATATCCACCATCAGGCGCACGCGGGGATGCTTGGTCATCCGAATAACTTCCACGGCCTCCCGGGCGTTTGTAATCAGGTTATCTCCCGCTTTACAAAGAGGCTCAATCGTCACATCCAGATCAAAGCTTTCAGCAACATCGCCAAGGGCGCTCAGCAACGCAGATACCTGTTTCAGCGCTTCCCGACGGGGAAAACCCTCCGGAATACAACGAGCGCCGCCGCTTCCCATAACCAGCACCTTTCCACCCAATAATGCCGCTCTTTCCATCGCCGCCTTGGCATATTCCACAATTGCAGCATGATTGGCCGCTTCGCCAGTCAGCCGGTGTATCCGGCTGTCAAACAAACCGTTAAACGCTTCGGCTTTCATATCCTGCTCCGCAAGATACCGGCGGCATTTCTGAAAGTTCTCCGCTTCCATCAACGCTGTATTCGCCAGAGACATTTCAATATAGTCATAGCCGCATTTCCGCAGCAGACCTGCGTCCTGATAATCTCCGCACACGCCAAATCTCATATTCGATCGCCTCACTTGTTGGTATTGTAAGAACTGGACATATCTGCGGTTATCTCCCGGACGTTCGATTTTTCCGCGGACGCGTGCACCCTCTTCATTAATTCCTCATAATACAGATCATCGTCAAACGGCACATCCACTGGGCGTCCCAGCCACTGGGACAGATGCATGGCGTTGGAAAGCGTCAGCCCGTTTATCCCTTCTCTGCCGTCAGCGATCAGCGGCTCGCCCCGCAGAATGGCGGCTGCAAAAGCATTCAACACCCCTACGTGCTGCTCAGATTTCCCATCTGTTTCGACTTGAGTAGCCGTGATTTTGGGCGATACAAATGCCGTGGCGCTCATGCGGTTAATTTCCGGTTCCGGCCGATCCAGCTCCCACAGCATCAGCTTACCGTCCTCGGCAAGCAATTTGCCCTTGTCAAGCGTGATCTCAAACCGGTTGGTACCAGGCAGATCGGCGGTACTGGTTACGAACACGCCCGTCGCACCCTGACCGGAGCCGTCAGGAGAGGCATATTCCACATAAGCAGTCACATCGTCCTCCACCTCGATATTGTGCCACTTACCGAAATGCAGATGCGCATCCACTTTAACCGGCATACCGCAGATCCATTGCCACAAATCCAGATTATGCGGACATTGATTCAGCAGAACGCCGCCGCCCTCACCCTTCCAGGTAGCACGCCAGGAGCCGGAATCATAATAAGACTGGGGACGGTACCAATTGGTAATGATCCAATTGGTTCGGCGTATCCTACCCAAACTGCCGCCTTGTACCAACTCCCTCATCTTTCGGTAAATATGATCGGTTCTCTGATTAAACATCAGTGCAAATACCACATTGGCCTTATCTGCGGCCCGGTTCATCTCTTTCACCTGGCGCGTATATACACCCGCCGGCTTTTCCACCAGAACATGAAGATGCCGCTCAAAACAGGCCATTGCATACTTGGGATGGTCATAATGAGGAACCGCCACAATCGCCGCGTCAATCAGACCGCTGTCCAGCATAGCCTCCGCGTTATCGTATATAGCCGCGGTTTCCGGCAGATTCTTGCGAGCCCATTGCCGTCTCTCCTCGCGGATATCCGCTACCGCCACCACTTCCAGTTCGGGGCAATGATCGCGGATCATTCGGACGTGTTCACTTCCCATATTGCCAACGCCAATAATGCCGATTCTTACCCTTTTCATCTGTCTGTCCTCTCCCATTTATAGTCAATTTCATCGCAACAATGTTTTAATGCCCGCATAGCGGCGTCGAACGCCTCTCTTCTCGTCGCGAAAGCATACCGCGCTTCAGCGTCCGTATTCCCCACAAAATGGAACAGATGCGGTTCCAGGGACAGAACACCACCGCCGCGCCTGAAAAATCCTGAAAGAATTTCCTTTACATGCCCTTCCCCCTCTCCCGGCGGGACGATGGTTCCATCCCACAAGGAATCCTTGATATGCAAATAATGCACATACGGTTCCAGTATCTGCCAAGCCTCCAGCGTGTCCACACCGGTGTGAATAAAGTTGGAGATATCGAACACCATTTTTAGGCCAGGGACACGCTGCGCAAGTTCCAGGGCTCTTGCCGGTGTATCCCCATACAGATCGCGTTCGTTTTCATGGCATAAGGTGACCCCCGAACCAGCTGCCTTTTCCACAAAAACCGACAGCCGTCTCGCAACTTCATCATTCCGTCCCGGCTCGTCGTGGGCTCCGTAAAAACTGAACAGCCGCAGACAGGACGCACCCATCATCCGCGCCGTTTCCAGCGCCCGTTCAAATGCCTCCAGCTGTCCTTGGAAGGGCTCCTCTATGCGGGCTTTCCCTACTGCCGAACCGATGGCCCAGACGCTGATCCCGTGTTCGTCCAGCTTTTGTTTGACCTCCATCACTTTATCATAAGACAAAGCGGTCACATTCACACCGTCCACTCCACGAATCTCAATGTAGGGAATGTGATTTTCCTTCAGCGTCTGAATCTGTCCATCAAGAGAATCAGCCGCTTCATCCGCATAGGCGGCAAAACGATATGCAGCCATGATGTCACCTCATTTTATTCATCAATTATCCAACCAGCCCGGATCGCTCGATTCCTTCCGTAAAATAGCGCTGCGCCACAATATACAAAATAATCAGCGGGATGACCATCAGCAATACACCGGTGCTTTTCAGCAGCGAGGCATACTGCCAGTCATAATCAGACAAAGCGGCCGAAGTAACAGATGAAAAATCCACCGAACCAAGGGTTGTGTACATCATGGGCAGAAGCTTGAAATCCTTGATATATGTACCCGAGATAAGAACGTCGTTATATTGCCACACGAAGGAAAACAGCATGACAGTTATCACGGTTGACAAGGCACCGGGCAGCATGATATTCCAAAAGGTCCGGAAGGTTCCCGCTCCATCCACATATGCCGCCTCCTCCGTCTCCCGAGGCATTCCCCGGAAAACCTGCCGCAGCATGTAGATGAATAGGCCGTTTTTCAGCCCCATACAGGTTGCTGCCATCATCAGTAGAGGCGCGGCGTTGCCCATCAGGTTCAAGCTTTCCCCTCTCAGCAGCTTGATGATACCGAAAACATCAAAATACTGGAACTGCAGATAAGAGGATAGCATCGTCAGCTGAGGAGGCACAATCAGTGTAAAAATAACCAGAAAAAACAATATTTTTTTGAATCGGAACTCAAACCGCGCAAAGCCGTATCCCACCAAAAGGCAGGATGCCGTTTGCAGCACCGTCACCAAAGTCGCCACCCATACGGAATTCCAAAGCGTTGTCGTGTAGTGCAACTGTGCCGCAGCTGTGCGGATATTGTCCAGCGTAAAATGCTTGGGAATCAGAAAAACCGACCGGTCATATAAATCCCCACGCTCCATAAAGGCTTTGGATAAAACCAGCAGCATGGGATATAGGATGACAAAGCAGAAACCCAGCAGAAAAAAGGCGCGAAGGATGCTCCATAGAATTTCCCGTGTCCGATTTTTGATTCGCAGTCGCGATACCGAACGGTATCGTTCCTTTCGGATATCCATGAAGCGGCGCACCCGTGTATGCAGCACCATATTTCATGACCTCTCTTTTGTTTAGGTATAATAAAAGGTTCTTTTTGAAAAAATCAAGGCCACAATTCCCAAGAATACACCGACTGTCAGAAAATAGATCCAGGACAGTGCGCTGGCATAACCAAACTGCAGGCGACGAATTCCTTCGCGGTAGATGTAATCCAGCAGCGTGTTGCTGGTGGACATAAAGCTGTCGATGATGGTGTAGACGGTGTTGACCAAAATCAAAGGAGCGACCATCGGAAAGGTGATCTTCCAAAAGGTCTCCCAGCCTGTCGCGCCCTCTACGCGGCAGGATTCGTACAGCGATGCGGGAATCGCGTTGAGCCCCGCCAAAAACACAAATATCTGTATACCGGAGGAGGATATGACTGAAAACAACCGGTCGACAGGCGCCGTAATATAAGAGATGAATTTTTCGCTCAGTCCGATATCCTGTAAATAATTCGCCAGCTGTACGCTCTGGATCATCTCCACGCCGGTACCGCTGCTCATCTCACCTGTTAAGCTGAACTGATTGGCCATCGCCGTATCGTTGCTCATTTTCAGAAAGACGCCGGACGATAGGATAACTGTTAAAAAGAAAATACTCCGCACAATCCGGTTGAACTTAAATTTCTGATAGAGCAGCACCGCACAAAAAAAGCTGAATATTAGCTGAAACGGTACGTCTGTGAGCATATTGACGATGGAAGTAGTCAGTAGCTGAGGGAATTTTTCATCTTTGGTAAATGCGTTGATAAAATTCAACCAACCGGTAAACTCCGTCGTCACACCGGCCGTTCCGGGGGATACCTTGCTGAAAGCGAAAACAACCGTATCTATTAAACTTCGGGAAAAAAACAGCACGAAACCAATGATCCAAGGCAGAATAAACAGGTAGCCTTTCCGCCCTTTTTTTCGATCCAATCCGGTGCTGCCGCTTATGTGGGAGCGCATACTTTTTGTTGTCGTTGTTGCCATCGGCGGTGTCTCACTCCTTTACCAAAAAGTCCTCTGCGGGTATGGTGAAACCATCACCCTTGTACGCCGTGCCGCTATAATTAACATACACCCGTACCCCGTTGGCGTATTCCGTCACCATGACGGAGCCGTCATAAATGCCATGTCCCACCATCGTGCTGCCGGCGGTCAGACGGAACACCTCGTCGGTCCGCGAGGCCCATTCAACCGCCGTTTCCTTCCATTCTGCAAAACGGTTGCTGAACATGCCGGAGTAAACGGTATCCTTTAAGGCGATTTCGTTTTCCTCCAGAAATCGGAAATGCAGTCGATTTCCATACTCCACACATTTCAGGAAATCGAACCGACTATCCGACGATTCATTCAGCGGTTCCCCTGCGTAGGCCATGCTGCCGTGATACACCGCTTGGAAAAACGGGATTGATTCATCGAACAAATAATACTCACTGCTGGACACTGGGATATTCACTACATGGCTAGCCCATGGGTATGAAAAGGATTTTCCGCCGTCGATCATCAGCTGGTAACCGGACAATGCATCTAAAGCCATTTCAGACACCGCCTTGGCAGTCTGGCGGTCGATTGAAGCATCATTCCGGTAATCTCCGTAAATATCGGTTCCCAGATCCTCCAGCGCCAGTCCGTTGATTCCCAGTTTGGAATAGCTCTTTACAAAAGAATCCATCAGCGCGGGCAACCGGTTGGGACTGTAAATATATCGATAGCCCTGATGCGTTTTCGTCATGGTCCAGTCCACCCCGCCCTCCACTAGATCCGTCAGAAAAAGCCGGGCGGGATCCTGATTGATTGTCCTGGCGGCATCGCTCAGTTCTTGGAAGCCCTTCCCCTTGCTGCTGGTCATCAACTGAACGGAGGGATATAGACCAATGGCGTGGTCTTGGCAGTAACTGGCCAGCTCCCGAAATCCACTTTTGCCTCCCAGCTTACCAATCAGCTTGATCTTCTCCGCATTGGTCTGATCCAGTCCTCCGTTGGCCCAACCGGATAGCCGACACTGTATGGAATCCACCCCCGCCTGCCGGAATGCCTCCAATATATCGATATTCTGCCGATATGTTGTTAGGGGGACCACTTCAATCGTGCGATAGACTCCGAATTTTGTGGCATAACCTTCCACCCCGCCAACCGTATCGATATACAATGACGCAGAATCTCCATTGGAAGGCAGGCGGTCATGTTCCTGGAGATAGGCCCGATATTCCGCGGCCAAATCTATGTAGGACCGCTCCCCTTGTTCCAAAAAGCGGTATTCCACAGACAAATTGCCCTTATAGTCGTTTTTCTGAAAGAGGGTGACATAGCTCACTTGAGAGCCGATTTCCTCTCCCAGAACGCTGAGGCTCATTTTTGTCAGTTCAAAGGAGGGATAGATACAGTGCAAACCATTGGTGTTTCCCGCCTTATAAGCGTTGACGGAAGCTAAAGAGTCGCCCTGCTCCAAAATACCGATAAATCCATCTCGCCCTTGTATCGCACCGAAGACCGGCATCATTATTTCATATCCGGTATCACCCGTCGTAATAAACGCGGCCGCATCGCTGCCATAGACAGGCTTGGTATACCGGTCACTTTTCATAGGGGAGGGGGAATCATACCGCATCAAGGCGCCCGATCCGTCCGGCACCACCATATATCCCTCGACACCGTCCCGGACCGCTCCAAAAAACTCCAACAATGTGATGGACGCAACCGGATATTCGGCAGGTCCGGAGAGAGAGCCCACCGGAATCTCCACCTGAAAACCGGTATCGGTCAGCCTATAAACCACCGAAACCGTATAGAGAATCCGCGAGGTCTTTGCTATCTCAAATCCAAATGAACTGCTGTCCTTCTGCAGATCCTCGTTGGTATAACCGATTTTGTCGAATATGTCCACAATCTGGGTAATAATCAGCTGAGCAGATGTATTTTTAATGCGATACAGATCGGTTTCCTTATCTTTAATATACTGCTTACGGATAAATGCTTTTTCTTCATCTGTAAGCCTATCCGTGTCGGCAAATAACTCATTGAGTCTCTTTTCATCCAATATGGACGGCAAGCTTTCCAACCCTTTAGATTGGTCGCCGATGTCATAATCCACCCGCAATCCCTGATCCAGTTGATAAAGGGTATACTGCCCCTTCTTAACCGCTTCTGTATAGCTGTCCATTTCCTTCATCTGACCGGCGGAATTATAATAATACAGGGACAGTTGCGCATTCATTCGTTCCTTTTGCTGTCCAAGGGCAATCGTCTCATCCTCCAGCGTCAAAGGATTGGAGGTCCATATCCGGCCGGAACGCTTATCCGTTAGGGATATCGCTGCGGATTTGGTATACAGCTCCAGTTTGAAACCGGCGTTTTCCGCCACAACTATCGGCTGATCCTCCCTTTTTGTGATCTCTGTTCCCTCCGGCGCCATCGCTGTGGTCATCTGTTCCTGAATAGAGGGAAGTACGCTGTCCGACCTCAGGCTTGGGAGGAAGAAAAACACCGCCAGCAACACTGCAGCGGCAAGAGCTATGACCGTTCTAACTGTTTTTCTCATGCTTTTCTCATCTTTCTCTCAATATTGTGTCATAACCGCATCTGGATTTCCTTGCCCAATACCGTCAGGAAACCCCACATCTGCCAGAACAGCATCAGAAAAATGAAGGCCAAAAAGAGTATGATCATGACACCAGCCAGCGTCAGCAGCGAAGTGGCCAACGTCTTCGCCACTGTATATTGATGGATTACCATGATCCCGATTAACAACAGCCCGAAGAACCAAATCCAAGTCAGGTTGAGCAAGGCGTCCGCATAGCCTTTTTCTGCGAAAGAAAGCAGATTGGAAAGAAGTGCCAGCGGGATGCGGATCAGGATATGCGGCAGGGCGGAATACCCAATCACAATGAAAATATCCTGGAAATTGCCTTCGCCTTCCATCAACGTGGTAATGGACCAGTTGCCCAAAAGGATCAAAATGGTAATCAGCGCAACGTTTCGAATCTCCGTCAACAAGTCCGCCGGTACATAGGCGTTCTCATTAAACAAAAAGGATGTTACCTGATGCTCGAAAACATTGGTGAATACCCAAAGCAGAAGGATCAGAAACGCCACCCATACCCGGCCCCTCTTCTGCTGTTTCAACTCTCCGAATCCGCGAATCGGATGAAACAGGAGCGTAAACGGAAAGCGCAAATCCTCTTTAATCTGCATGATAGTAGCTTTTTGCACGTTTCCTTACCCTCCTGACAATTTTAATAATGATAATTCCCGCCACAATCGTGATCACCGCCGTCATGATGACAGGCAGATAGCGGATAAACATAGCGGATCGGTATTCCACAAACGCTTTGTTATAACCGTCGCTTTCAAACACCTGGTTCCCGCGATAGTTTCCCATGACAAAATACCTCATGGCTTCTTCATACTGTCCTTCCCAACACAAAGCCTTACCGATCTGCATATAGGCAAATTCAAAATTGGCATTCATCCGGATCACCTGTTCCCAGGTCTGGCGGCATTCGGTGTATAAGCCTTGATTGTACTGCTGATTCCCCTGTCGGATCAGCATGGCGTATTCCGTCATAGAAAAAACGGTGATGTTCCCCATTGTTTTATCCAAAACCAACAGCTGGTCGTCCAAGTATTCAATTGCCACCGGCGTACGAAAAGTTCCTTTCCGGTTACCCAAAGCACCGAAGGTATACAAATGAAAGCCGTTTTCGTTATAAGTAAATATGCGTCCCTTTTCCGCATCCAGCAGGCTGTAATTGCCCACAGTGTCCACACAGACATCGACAAAGGAAGATACGATTCCGTAATCCCCGCGAATTTCGCTGTCATATCCGTTTCGTTCCAGAATGTCTGCGCCAGAACCGTTCAGCCGCTTGATCGGCTGGGATTCGTTTTTGCTCTTCGACACCGCGAAAATGAAGCCCTGTGAATCCATTTGCATATTCGTGTATTCAATCGGCAGGAACAAAACCATTTTTTCCCGTTGGGCCTTTGTCATCAGCTGCTTCCACAGCATGGTAAGGGGATCATACTGAACCGGACTGCTGCCTACATATCCGACGAATACGCCTTCGCTGTCCAGCTCCATAATACCGTTATAGTCGTTTTTGACAATCAAATAAATCCTTCCTGCATCATCAGCCGTGATCTTCTGGGGATAAAAAATATATCCTTCGGGAAACAGCTCGGATTTCGGCTCCGCAATAATCCGTTCCAGCGTTCCATCCCTGCGCAGCAACACAAGACGATGGTTGGCAGCATCGGTGATGTACATAAGACCGCTTTGATCCACATAAAGCCCCTGCGGCTCTTTGAAGGTATCCTCCACACCGCCATTCAGAAATACTTTATAGGTTTGACGCAGCTTCAGATCATGAGAGAGCCGGTGAATTTGGTTGTTTCCGGTATCCACAATGTACAAGCAGCCATCCGACCCCTTTACCAGATCGGCGGGAGCCGACAGCTCGCATCCCAGATCCTGCCCGGATACAATTCTCTCCGGCACATACGGCGCAGGAGAAAGAACCGCCTGCGCCTCCCCCGTCTTATGGCTGTAGCTATAGCTGTCATAAGGCGTCGCCGCGTTTGCTCCAAACCCCTGCAGGCTGAGTACCGCCAGCAGGGTGAATACCCTTAAACGGCGCCGGATTCTTCCGCGCATATTTTTCCTCATACGCCATTGTCCTCCTGTCCGAATTGCCATCTGTAAAATCTCATTCCTTCATACCGGATGTCGACATGGTCTCGATGATGCGGTTCTGTGAAAAAATAAAGAACACAATGGGAACCACCATCATCACCACCCCCACCGCCGCACCGGCTCCAGCCCGGACAATACCGCCCGCCACAATCTGATTGAGGGCATAAGGAAAGGTTTTGAGTTCCTCCGCATAGATATAGGTAGAGTTCGTGCTATTCCACAGGCTCTGAAAGGAAAATATCGCCAGCGTCATCCAAGCCGGTTTTACATTGGGAAAGATGATCTGAGCGAAAATTCGATATTCACTGGCTCCGTCAATTTTCGCCGCCTCAATCAAGGAATCTGGAATCTGCGTCATAAACTGACGCATCAGATAGAAACCCAGGCTAGTGGCACAGGCAGGAATGATCGCTGCCAGATAGGTGTCGGTCATATGAAGGGCCGACATCGTGATATAATTCGCCACGTCCGCCACCTGGGCGTTGAACATCATGGCCATGACCACCAACCCGGTGAACATACCGACGCCGGGTAACTTGTATTTCGCCGACGGATACGCGGCCATAGAACAAATCAGGATATTGCCGATAGTCCCCGCTACCGATATCAACACCGTGTTGAAAAAATAGCGGGAGATCGGTACCCAAGTCGAGGCCATTAGACGGGTCAGGCTTTTATAGTTTGCAATGGTGGGGCTTTCAACAAACAGGCGGGGAGGAAAAATATACAATTCATTCAGCGGTTTAAGCGACTGAACAACTGTCAGATAAATCGGCAATATACTGAAAATACCGAACAGCAGCAAAACAGCCGTAATCGTAAAATT
>ENA-UOJE01000879-UOJE01000879.1-human-gut-metagenome-genome-assembly--contig:-C23-NODE-879-length-30428-cov-8.761663_pt1 | contig 30428 bp, 26 predicted proteins | sample MGYA00242341_ERZ723888 | MGnify/ENA metagenome assembly ERZ723888 | reverse complement strand
CCCCGACGCAGCGCAACCAACCCCCCCAAAGAATATAATATATAAAAAGAAAGAAGTCGATTGCTTTTCGGCAATCGACTTCTTTCTACATTGGTCTGAATGAAATTATAGAACTTGGATAAATCTCTCCGCGCCGCAGGCGCACCCGCAAAAAGTTGGTAGCAAGCTGAAGCGTTGTGAGCGCGCTTGCAAGCGAACAGCGAAAGCGCAGCGGGACTTTTTGCGGAGAGAAGGAGCGACGGCGTGAGTGAGCCGATGACTTTTCTGAAAAGAAAAGTCGTCGCGAACGATACAAAGTCCGCGACGACGATGGTGCGAGAAACGGGACTTGAACCCGTACGCTAAAAGCACACGCACCTCAAACGTGCCTGTCTGCCAGTTCCAGCATTCTCGCATTTATGATGGGAACGCCCTGCGGCGCAGGCATTATTATAGCATCCCGGCCTCGCCCTGTCAACAGGCAGAACCATTATTTTTCCGGCGGATTTTCGCTTTTTATCCCTGTCGTGCCGCCGGGCCTCTTCCCAGGGCCGTCAGCACCTTGTCCGGCACGTCGGTGATGATGCCGTCCACCTGCAGCTCGATGGCCCGCCGGATGTCCTCGGGGGAATTCACCGTCCAGGCGTTGATCTGGACGCCCTTCTCCCGGCAGGCGGCGACGATGGCGGGGGTCAGACCGCTGAGATCCGGATGGACGGCATCGGCGTGATACTTTTCCGCCAGAGCCAGGGTTTCCTCCGGCGTGAAGTGTTCACCGTAGAGCAGTCCCACCCGCAGCCGGGGATACCGTTCCTTGATCCGTCCGCCCCAGGCGTGTTCAAAGGTGGAAATAATCGTCCGATCCGCACAATGATATTTTTCCAGGGAAGCGTATAGAATAGAAAGGGCTTCATCCAGATCCTGCCCCGCGGGCAGCGGCCCCTTGAGCTCGATGTTGAGAATGTCCATGCCATGGGTAAGCTCCAGCATTTCGTCCAGGGTGGAAATCCGGGTGCCGGAAAATTTAGCGCCGAACTTGGCGCCGAAATCGTACCGCTTCAATTCCTCCACCGTCATCTCATGGATGACGCCGCTGCCGTCGGACATCCGGTCGATGGTGCCGTCGTGACTGAGCACAAACACCTTGTCTCGGGTGAGGTGGATGTCGTTTTCGAAGCCGTCGGCTCCCATTTCCATTGCCAGGCGGAAGGCGGGCAGGGTGTTTTCCGGCGCATAGGCGGATGCGCCTCGATGAGCGTGAACAACGATTTTACGGGTCATGGGGATTCCTCCTTTTCACTCCGATTCATCGGCATCAGTATACGCTTGGAGAGGAGAAAATACAAGAGCCGCGGCGTAAGAAGAGGATTTTAGTTCAGATAAATGTTAAAAAAAGCAAACGGCACACGTATGCCGGAAGAAAGGGTTATTTCGTTAAGGTCTTGTAAAATCCCCAGGGACTTTCTTTACGATGGGGAAAAAATGGGTTATACTGGAGATACTATTCTTTTTCAGAGAGGCGGGAAAAGGATCATGAGCGATAAACCGCGCCGGTGGAAGGCCGTCGCCGTGCTGGACATCGGCTCCAGCTCGGTGCGCATGGGCGTCTATCAGTCGGGTAAAAACGGAACCCAGCGGCTGGAGCTGCTGGAACATCCGCTGCGCATCGGCCACGAGGTATTTACCTCCGGCCGGATCAGCGTGGAAAGCGTGCGGCGGCTGTCCGCCATTCTGCGAGGCTATTCCCAGGTGATGAAGGAATACGGGGTGACCGAGTACCGGGCCATCGCCACCACCGCTCTGCGGGAGGCCCGCAACCGGGCCTATGTGGTGGATCAGCTGAAAACCCAGAACAACCTGGTGGTGGAGGTGCTGGAGAACGGGGAGGAAAGCGCCCTGGTCTACGCCGCCCTGGCCGGAATGCCGGCGGTGCCGGCGGCTTCCCTGCTGGCCTATATCGGCACGGGCAGCGTCGGGGTGGCCGCCTGGGACGGCCGGATCATTCAGCAGACCTGCAACATCACCATCGGTTTTCAGAAACTGGGGGAGACGCTGCGCAGCCTGGAGGAGCAGACCGCCGGCTTCTGCAAGGCGCTGGAGGAATATGTGGAAACCTATTTCCGGCGGCTGACCCTGCGGCTGGGGGAGCGGCGCTTCGACGCCCTGACTCTTACCGGCCGCAACCTGGAGGTCATCGCCCCTCTGTGCGGCGCCCGGCTGGAAAACGGGGTTTACCGCATTGAAAAAAAGCAGCTGGAAAAGCTGTACGACCGGATCAAGGGGATGCACGCTCCGGTGGCGGCTCAGTATCTCTCCATCAGCGAGGGGGCGGCGGAGCAGCTGCTGCCCATGCTGGCGCTGTATCTGCGGATGCTGGATTTCACCCAGGCTTCCTTTATGACCGCGCCGCCGGTGGATATCATCGACCTGCTGGCGGACCAGATGCTCTATGAAACCAAACGCCGGGAATTCGAGACCATCCAGCGGGAGGGGGCGGTGGCGACGGCCGCGGAAATGGCTGCCCGCCGGATGAGCGATATGGCCCACGCCCAGCGGGTGCGGGAATATGCGGTGATGCTTTTCGGCAAGCTGAAGAAGCTCCACGGGGTCAGCGGCAAGCGGCTGGTGCTGCTGGAATGCGCCGCCCTTCTCCATGAGGTGGGCTACAGCGCCAATGCCAAGGATTCCGGCCGCTCCACCTACGACGCCATCAAGCAGGCCTATCTCTACGGCCTCAGCGAGGAGGACACGGCGCTGATCGGGGAGATCGCCCGCTATGGGGATTTCATCGAAACAGTCACCGCCGGGGAGACGCTGCCGGAGAAACAGCGGTTACTGGTGGATAAGCTGGCGGCTATGCTGGTGATGGCGGACGCGCTGGACGAATCCCGCCGGGGAAAGATCACCGGGCTGAAGCTGCGGCTGGAGCCGGACCGGCTGGTGGTGACCGCCTCCGGCAGGGAAGAGCCGCTGCTGGAGCGGTGGGCCTTTGCCGAATGCGCCCCTCTCTTTGAGGATGTTTTCGGCATTCAGCCGGTTCTGGTGTGGAAAAGCGAACTGCTGGCCTGACGGATGAAAGGAGACAAGGGAAGATGAAGAAGGAAACCAGGCTGCCTTTCACCAACCGGGAGCTGAGCTGGATGGATTTTAACACCCGGGTGCTGGAGGAAGCTTATGAAAAGGATAACCCGGTGCTGGAGCGGTTCAAGTTTTTAGGCATCACCGCCTCCAACCTGGATGAATTTTTTATGGTGCGGGTGGCCGGCGTCAAGGAACAGGTCCGTTCAGGCTACCGGGAACCGGACGCCGCCGGGCTGACCCCGCAGGAGCAGCTGAAGCTGCTCTCCGCCAAGATCCACGCCTTTGTGGAGAAGCAGTATACCTGCCTCTCCCGGTCGCTGATTCCCCTGCTGCGGCAGAAGTCCTTTTTTCTGCTGAAGGCGGAGGAGTTCACCGAGGATCAGCGACATTTCACCGAGGATTATTTCCGCAATGTGCTTTTCCCGGTGCTGACTCCCCTGGCGGTGGACCGCAGTCGGCCCTTTCCCATGCTGGGCAACAAAAGCCTCAACCTGGGCCTGCGGCTGAAGCGGGAAGGGGAGGTGGCTTTCGCCGTGGTCCAGGTTCCCTCCATCCTGCCCCGGCTGGTGGAGCTGCCCTGTGAGGAAGGGCGGGCCTTCGTGCTGCTGGAAACCATCATAGAAGCCCATCTGGAGGAGCTGTTCGAGCTCCATGACATTGAGGCGGTAGCCGCTTTCCGGGTCACCCGCAACGCCGATTTGGACATCGACGAGGAATCGGAGGACCTGCTGATCGAAATTCAGGAGTCCATCAAAAAGCGTAAGCGGGGCAAGCCGGTGCGGCTGGAGCTGTCCCGCCGCTGCGACGGGGAGCTGAAGGAATTCCTCACCGAGATGCTGGACGTGGACGACCTGGATATCTATGAGATCGGCGGCCCCTTGGACCTGACCTTCTGCTTCCGGCTTAGCTCCCTGGACGACCGGCTGCGGCTGCCCCCCATCACGCCGGTGCCGGCGGTGGATTTCTGCGGCTGGAGCGATATGTTCGCCGCCATCCGGGAACGGGACCGGTTCGTCCATCATCCTTATGAGAGCTTCGACAGCGTGGTGAACTTTGTGCGCACGGCGGCGGAGGATCCCGACGTGCTGGCGATTAAACAGACGTTATACCGGGTCAGCGGCAATTCCCCCATTATCGCGGCGCTGATGCGGGCGGCGGACAACGGCAAGCAGGTCACCGTGCTGGTGGAGCTGAAGGCCCGGTTCGACGAGGAGAACAACATCCATTGGGCCCTGAAGCTGGAGGAAGCGGGCTGCCATGTGGTCTACGGCCTGGCGGGGTTGAAAACCCATTGTAAGATTCTGCTGGTGGTCCGTCGGGAGGAGGACGGCCTGCGGCGGTATGTCCATATGGGGACGGGGAACTACAACGATTCCACCGCCCGGCAGTACACCGATATGGGGATGTTCACCTGCCGGGAGAGCTACGGCGCGGACGCTTCCAGCCTGTTCAACGTCCTCACCGGGTATTCCCGGCCGCCCCAGTACAACCGCTTTGTCACCGCGCCGGAGGGGATGCGCCCCTTCTTCCAAAAGATGATCGACCGGGAGATGGAAAACGCCAAAAACGGCCTGCCCTCCGGGATTTACGCCAAGGTCAATTCCCTGCTGGACCCGGATATCATCTACCGGCTGTATGCCGCCTCCCAGTGCGGGGTGCCGGTCCGGCTGGCGGTGCGGGGCATCTGCAGCCTGATTCCGGGGGTGCCCGGGGTCAGTGAGAACATCCGGGTGGTGAGCCTGGTGGGCCAGCTGCTGGAGCACAGCCGCATCTTCCGGTTTGAGAACGGGGGCAATCCCAAGCTGTATCTGGGCAGCGCCGATTGGATGCCCCGGAACCTGGACCGCCGGGTGGAGCTGGTTTTCCCGGTGGAGGACGAGGCCATCTGCCGCCGGGTGGAGGAGGTCATCGCCCTGACTTTGGAGGACACGGTCAACGCCCGGGAGCAGAGCGCCGACGGCGCCTACGCCATGGTGGACGGCCGGGGCCGTCCGGCGGTGAACAGCCAGCTGGAGCTGGCGAAGCGGGCCCGGGCGGCCTATATCGCCAAGGAAAAGGAAGCCGCCGGAAAGACGGCGGAAAAGGACGGAAAAATTTGACAGGAGAGGTCGTATAAATATGCTGAGAGTGGGGATATTAACCAGCGGCGGGGATTGCCAGGGCCTCAACGCCGCCATCCGCGGCGTCGCCAAGGCGCTGTACGAGGCCTTTGACGAGGTGGAGATTTACGGCGTGATCGACGGCTACCGGGGCCTTATCAGCGGCAACGTCCGCAAGATGAAGCCGGAGGATTTTTCCGGCATTCTCACCCAGGGCGGCACGGTGCTGGGCACCTCCCGCCAGCCCTTCAAGCTGATGCGGGTCATCGGGGAGGACGGGGTGGATAAGGTGGCGGCCATGAAGAAAAACGTGGCTTCCCTCAAGCTGGACTGTTTGGTGATCCTGGGGGGCAACGGCACCCACAAAACCGCCAATCTGCTGCGGGAAGAGGGGGTTCCGGTGATTACCCTGCCCAAGACCATCGACAACGATCTTTGGGGCACCGATATCACCTTCGGCTTTCAGAGCGCGGTAGATGTGGCGGCCAACGTCATCGATTACATTCATTCCACCGCCACCTCCCACGGCCGGGTGTTTATTGTGGAGGTCATGGGCCATAAGGTGGGCTGGCTGACCCTTCACGCGGGCATCGCCGCCGGGGCGGATATCGTGCTGCTGCCGGAGATTCCCTATGATATCCGCCGGGTGGGAGCGGCCATCCAGCGTCGCCGCAAGCAGGGAAAGAGCTTTTCCATCCTGGCGGTGGCGGAGGGGGCCTTGTCCAAGGAGGAAGCGAAGCTGGGGAAAAAGGCGCTGGCCGCCGCCCGGGCGCAGGAAAGCTATCCTTCCATCGCCTACCGGCTGGCGGAGGAACTGGAACCCTATGTGGGAACCGAGACCCGGGTGTGCGTCCCCGGTCATTTCCAGCGGGGCGGCCCGCCCTGTCCCTATGACCGGATGCTGGCCACCATGCTGGGCGCGGCGGCGGCCCGGCTGATCCGGGAAAAGCACTTCGGCTGCATGTGTGCCATGATCGATAACCAGATCGTGCCGGTGCCGCTGGAAGAGGTGGCGGGCAAGCTGAAAAAGGTGCCCCCCAACTGCGAAACGGTGCAGATGGCCCGGGAGATCGGCATGACCTTCGGCGATTGAGCAGGGAACTCCGGGTTGTTTCGGCTTCACTGCCAAGAGAACGAATACGGGCTTCTTCCGCCGGCCGGACAACGAGGAATTGTCAATTTTACAAAAATTGGCAGCACTCTTCCGCCGGTTTACAAAAGGGCAAAAACGGCTTGAAATCAGGCTTTTTAACGCTGGTTGGAAATGACGGGAGAAAATCCAAACGGTTACAGTATTTTTGATTTGATTTTTTCCCGTTTGGTGATATAATAGGAATGTTGAAATTTCGGAGGAGTGTGGCCGAATTTGGAAAAATATATCATCACAGGTGGAAACCGCTTGGTTGGCAAAGTAGATATCAGCGGCGCCAAAAATGCAGCGGTAGCCATCCTTCCCGCAGCGATATTAGCCGACGGCGTTTGCCGTATTGAAAATATACCCAACATTGCCGATGTCTCCACAACCCTGGAAATCCTGTCCTCTCTGGGCGCGGAAGTGCGCCGTGTCAATAAAAATGCGGTGGATATCGATCCCCGCGGCATTCATACCCATGTGGTCCCTCACGATTTGGCCCGCCATATGCGCGCCTCTTATTATTTCATCGGCGCCCTTTTGGGCCGGTGCGGCAAGGCGCGGGTCTCCATGCCCGGCGGCTGTCAGATCGGCCTGCGGCCCATCGACCAGCACCTCAAGGGCTTCACCGCCCTGGGCGCGGACGTGGCCCCGGTGGAGCACGGCATGATCGAGGTCAATGCCCCCCGGCTCATCGGCAATTCCGTTTATCTGGATATGGTGACGGTGGGCTCCACCGTGAACATCATGCTGGCGGCGGTCAAGGCCCGGGGCACCACCATCATCGAAAACGCGGCCAAGGAACCCCATGTGGTGGACTTGGCCAACTTCCTCAACTCCATGGGCGCGGATGTCCGGGGTGCGGGCACCGACGTCATCAAGGTGCGGGGCGTGGATAAGCTCTACGGCACCACCTATTCCATCATTCCGGATCAGATCGAGGCGGGCACCTATATGGCCGCGGCCATCGCCACCGCCGGGGATGTGCTGATCCAGGGGGTGATCCCCAAGCATCTGGAATCCATCACCGCCAAGCTGCAGGAGATGGGGGGAGAGATCGAGGAATTCGACGATTCCATCCGGGTGCGCCGTACCGGTCCGCTGCGCCACTGCAACGTGAAAACCATGCCCCATCCCGGTTTTCCCACGGATATGCAGTCCCAGGCGGCGGTACTGCTTTCCGTCGCGGAGGGCACCAGCATCATCACCGAGAGCATTTTTGAAAACCGTTTCCGCTATATCGATGAGCTGAGGCGGATGGGGGCCCAGGCCCAGGTGGACGGCAAGGTGGCCGTCATCCAGGGCGTGGACCAGCTCACCGCCGCTCCGGTAAAGGCGGTGGACCTCCGGGCCGGCGCGGCTCTGGTGATCGCCGCCTTGGTGGCGAAGGGCACCACCGAAATCGAGGAGATTCATCACATCGAGCGGGGCTATGAAAACCTGGAAGCCAAGATGACCGCTTTGGGAGCCAATATCCGGCTGGTATCCCTGCCGGATGCGGCGCTGCGCCAGGCGTTGTAACAGTTGTTTATCAACAGGGCTGCTGCGAAATGAAACATTTTGCAGCAGCCCCTGCCATTATTTAAAGCGGATGCCCGGCATCCCCTTTTATTCTCAAATTCTGGAGGCGGACAAGCATGGCGCGATATTGCCCATTATTCAGCGGGAGCAGCGGCAACTGCGCCTATATAGGAACGCCGGAGAGCGGTATCCTCATCGACGCGGGGGTCAGTGCCAAGCGGATTGAAACAGCGTTGCGGCAGCGGGAGGTGGATCCCCGCTCCATCGCGGCGATTTTCGTCACCCATGAGCATTCGGATCATGTCTGCGGCTTGAAGATTCTCACCAAGCGCTACGGCATCCCGGTTTTCGCTTCGCCGGGCACCCTGGAGGCGCTGCTGGAAGCCGACGCCCTTTCCGGCGCTTATGACGTCATCCCCGAGGAAGGGATGGAGGTTGCCGGTATGTGGGTGGAAGCCTTCCGCACCTCGCACGACAGCCGGGAAAGCCTGGGCTACCGGGTGTGCACCCCGGATGACCGCCGGCTGGCGGTAGCCACCGACATGGGCTATATGAGCGATACGGTTCGCTTCGCCCTCTCCGGCTGCGATCTAGTGCAGATCGAATCCAATCACGATGTCCGGATGCTGGAAAACGGCCCTTATCCTTATTATCTTAAACGGCGGATTCTGGCGGATACCGGCCATCTTTCCAACGAGGTATGCGCCGCCGCCCTGCCGGGACTGGCGGAGAGCGGGACCACCCGCTTTTATCTCGCCCATCTGAGCAAGGACAACAACACCCCCGAGGTGGCTTACATAACCTCTCAGGCCGCTCTGAACCAGGCCGGGATGAAGGAAGGACAGGATTATCTGCTGCGGGTCGCGCCCCGGTACGACACGGAGCAGATGCTGGTGTTTTAACATATGTTAAATGTAACAATCGCCTGCGTGGGCAGGCTGAAGGAAAGCTATTGGCGGGAAGCCTGCGGGGAATACGGCAAGCGGCTGGGCGGCTTTTGCCACCTGACGATTGCGGAGGTGGAGGAGGAGCGGCTGCCGGACAACCCCTCTGCCGCCCAGATCGAAGCCTGCCTTCGTGCGGAGGGCAGGCGGCTGCTGGCGAAGGTGCCGCCGGGGGCGGCCCTGTGGGCGCTGTGCATTGAGGGAAAAACCATTTCCTCGCCGGAGCTGGCTCGGCGGCTGGAGGAATTGGCCGTGGGCGGAACCAGTCATGTGGCGCTGGCCGTGGGCGGGTCCTGGGGCCTCTCGCCTCAGGTCAAGGAAGCGGCCCGGCTGCGGCTGTCCATGTCTCCTATGACCTTTCCCCATCAGCTGGCCCGGGTGATGCTGCTGGAGCAGATCTACCGCGCCATGCAAATTTCCAGCGGCGGCAAGTATCACAAATGAGCCGGAGCCGGTTGCGCAAACCGGTCTCCTGTGATATGATGGTGGAAACGAGCCGGAACTGATCGGCGCGCAGCGTCCTGAAACTTTTCCCATCGTCAGGACCCCTCCCGCGCCGTTCCTCTTCCGTCCGTTCACCATGGTTCCCCATGAAGGGAAAAATACCGTCGGCATACTGCCGATGACGAATGAGGGCTGGCAATGGCGAATAACGATATCAGTAAGGCCGATGTTCAAAAGGAAAACTTCAAGCTGGCGCTGGGGGTTTTCTGGCGCACCGCGGTGGCCGCCTTTCTCTGCTTGTTTTTGTATATGTCCGTCACCGTGCTGGTGACCGGCATGACTACCCAAACCATCGGCTACCGGGTAGTGGAAAAGACGGAGGACAGTTCCGCCGTCATCGTGAAGGAGATCAATTCCGTTCCCAGCGATGCGGAGCTGAAAAAGATGCAGGAGGACCTGGGGGAAAATCAGGTCCTGCAGCCCATCAGCTCGGAGATTCCCACCGGCGCGGCCGTCGCCATGGATGTGGTATCCCAGATCCTCATGCTGCTGATGCTCATCGCCTTCCCTTACGCGGTGCTGTGGAGCAAGGGGGACCGGGATAAAAACACGGTGAACTTCGGCCATATGGAGGAGGATAAGCTCCGGGGCCTGAAGGTGGGGCTGATGGCGACCCTTCCCGCCGCCGTGGCTTACCTGGCGCTGCTGGTGTGCAAGCTGCTGAATACGGGCGGCTGGTATTACGCCATTTACCGTTTCCTCAATCTGCCCTTCATGCCGATTTTCAACCGGGTAACCACGGGTATGAAGACCATCGGGGAGCTTTCCTGGGTGGCGATGCTGGTATTCTTCCTCTTCCTGGCGGTGCTGCCCCTGATTTGTCATTTCTCCTATGTGCTGGGATATAAGCAGATTTCCTTGTCGGAGAAGTTTATCTACGTCAACTCCAAGAAGAAAAAGCGCCGCCGCGGAGCGGCGGCTGGAGCCCGGTTTTCTTCCGCAGGAAACCGTATCCCAGGGCTGCTGCAAAATGAAACATTTTGCAGCAGCCCTTTTTTACAATTGCCGCCGTCGGCAGGCAAAGGCCAGCAGCAGCATTCCTCCGGCGAAAACCGCCAGAACCAGCGGCGGCAGCAGCCGTTCCGGCCCGGCGGATTCCGCCGGCAGCCCGGGTTCTTCCTTGGGGACGGTGGTGCGCAGCCAGGCGGTGCGGATTTCGGTCAGCCGTTCCTCCATCAGGGGGATATGGGTTTGGGCGATGATCTGATGTCCTGCCGGCGTGGGATGGGGATCCAGCTTCAAGGTCCATAAATCCGACCAATCGATGTGGGTGAAGGTCAAGTCTTCTTTTCCAGTATAGGCGGCGAAGGCGGCGTTGCTGTCCGCGGCCAGGGGAATCAGCCCTTCCCGGCAGCCGCAGCCCGCCAGGATGTGGCTGTTGAACCGTTCCAGATACCGCTGGATGATCGGTCCCAGGGTGTCGTCGTCGGTGGGATTGGGAATGGTGGTAAGGATCACCAGCGCGTCGGGACACAGCTGGTTCAGCTGGCCGAAAACCCCGTCCATATCCGCCTGAAACTGGCGGAACACCTCCTGTGAGCGGGCTTCCGACAGCCCCTCCCGCAGGGCGGCCGCCAGCTTGGAAACGCCGCCCCAAAGGGAATCGCCCTGTTTGGGCAGCAGATCCCGCAGCTGATGGATCAGATCGTTGCCCCCGATGCTGATGGTGAGGATGTCCGCCCGGCTCACGTCCTCCCGGATATCCTCCCGGGTTTTCAGCTTCTCCAGCAGATCCGCCGCTGTGTCCCCGTCGGTGCCGTAGTTGACGTAGCGGACAGGATAGGGAGCGGGCGTTACCAGCTCTCCGATATAATCGGCCAGCAGACTGCCGTAGGCTTCCTCCGGCCGGCAGCCGTATCCCCGGGCGATGGAATCTCCTAAGGAAACCAGCCGGATCTCCGTCCGCTCCGTGGTTTTGGCCGCCACCGCCGGTGCGCTGCCGGTGAACAGCAGGGTGAATGTCAATAGCAGCATCGCCGCTTGTTTCATATTTCAACGCCCCTTTTGTTTTATACCTATGCCGTATCCGCCGCCGTCATGCCCGCAGTTACAGTTTGCCGCGCCGCCGATGGGTTATACGGCATGTGACATAATCCGGCCGCCCGGTTCATAAACTGGCACGGGGTGGTTGGATGAATGGATCAAAGGAACGGCGTGATATCCATTGGATGAAGGAGATACCTGGACGGCTCAGACGATTGGATTGGAGCAGGATCTGGGAATGGTCGGCCCTGCCGCTGGGGGCCTGCGCGTTGCTGGCGATTTTTATTGCGGTGATGCAGGTGGGGCTGGTAAGCAGTACTTCGGTGACACCCAAGGCGGGTCCTTGCCTGCTGATCGATCCCGGTCACGGCGGGGAGGACGGCGGCGCGGTGGCGGCGGACGGCACCCAGGAAAAGAACATCAATCTCAGCATCGCCCTGTCGCTGCGGGATATGCTGAAGATCATGGGGTACGAGGTGCGGATGACCCGCTCGGAGGATATCTCCATCCATGATCCCGACTGCCAGACAGTGCGGGAGAAAAAGGTAGGGGACCTGAAGAATCGCCTGGCGATGTATGAGCAGGCCTCCTTGGTGGTGGGGATTCATCAGAACAAATTTGAGATTCCCAAATACTACGGCACCCAGGTGTTTTATTCCGCCAATAATCCGGAGAGCAAGCTCCTGGCCACTGAGATCCGGCAGAGCGTGCTGACCCTGCTGCAGCCGGAGAACAAGCGGGAGTTGAAAAAAGCCGATTCCAATATCTATCTGCTGGATAAGACCAAGGTGCCGGCGGTGCTGGTGGAATGCGGCTTCCTTTCCAATCCGGCGGAATTGGAAAAGCTCAAGGACCCGGAATACCGTTCTCAAATGGCCTTCGCCATTGCCGGCGGTATCCTGCAGTACGGCCCCCAGGCATAGGGGCGGGGAAAAAGAAAACAAGCGGCCGGGTTGCCCGGCCTCCCGGAAAGGATGTAGAAAGCGATGGCGCCCAAAGTGAAAACCGTTTTCGTCTGTTCGGAATGCGGCTGCGAATCCCCCAAGTGGGTGGGGAAGTGCCCCTCCTGCGGGGAATGGAACACCATGAACGAGGAGGTCCGCTCTCCAGCCAAAACCCAGGGAATTTCCGCCCCTGCCGCGGTGGGGCGGGGGTTGGCCCGGCGAATCGGGGAGATCAGCCCCAAGGGAGAGCAGCGTTATCTCACCGGCCTTAAGGAGCTGGACCGGGTGCTGGGCGGCGGCATCGTCCGGGGCGGGCTGATGCTCATCGGCGGCGATCCGGGCATCGGCAAATCCACTTTGCTGCTGCAGATCTGCGCCTATTTGGGGGAGAGCCTGAAAATCCTCTATGTCTCGGGCGAGGAATCGGAGCGGCAGATCAAGATGCGGGCCGACCGGCTGGGGGTGGCGGGGGACAGCCTGTACGTGCTGTGTGAAACGGACGTGGACACGGTCATCGGCTGTATGCAGCAGGAAGCCCCGGATCTGGTGATTATCGACTCCATCCAGACCATGAACCTGGCGGCGGTGGCCTCCTCGCCGGGCAGCGTCACCCAGGTCCGGGAATGCGCCGCCGCCATCATGCGGGCGGCCAAGCAGTCGGATACCCCGGTCTTCGTGGTGGGGCACGTCAACAAGGACGGCGCCATCGCCGGCCCCAAAGTAATGGAGCACATCGTGGACTGCGTGCTGTATTTCGAGGGGGACCGGCACACCAGCTACCGCATCCTCCGCTGTGTGAAAAACCGCTACGGTTCCACCAATGAGATCGGTATGTTCGAGATGCGGGACAAGGGGCTCTGCGAGGTGGAGAACCCCTCCCTGATGCTGCTTTCCGGCCGCCCAGTGAATGTCAGCGGCACCTGCGTCGCCTGCGCCATCGAGGGCTCCCGGCCCATTTTGGCGGAGGTGCAGGGGCTGGTGTCTCCCACCGGCTTCGGCAATCCCCGGCGGATGTCCACCGGTTTTGATTACAACCGTCTCTCCCTGCTGCTGGCGGTGCTGGAAAAACGAGCGGGCTACTTCTTCTCCAACCTGGATGCCTATGTCAACGTGGTGGGCGGCCTGCGGCTGGACGAGCCTGCGGCGGATCTGCCGGTGGCCCTCTCCCTGGTATCCAGCCTGAAGGACAAGCCGGTGGCGGAAGGGATCGTCGCCTTCGGCGAGGTGGGATTGGCCGGAGAAATCCGGGCGGTTTCCAACGCGGAAAGCCGGATCACCGAGGCCGCCCGGCTGGGCTTCACCCGGGTGCTGGTGCCCTATCACAATCTGAAAAGCCTCACGCCCCGGGGAGATATCGAGGTGGTGGGGGTCAAGACGGTGCGGGACGCCTACGAGGCCCTGGGCTGAACGGCGTCCATCACAAAATTTTCATCCGCTGACGGGGGACCTGTTCCGGCAGGACTCCCGCTTTTTTTCTTAAATTCCACTAAAATCCTTCTAAACTTTGCTTATGGCAGTGTTGCGGTGATAGGTTTTGTATGTTATACTGGTGTAAAATGGCGGATTTGAAAGAAGGATGTGGTAGGAATGAGGAAAAGGGCGCTGATATTAGCGGTGCTCCTGCCCCTGCTGCTGATCCGGCAGCAGCCGCCCGCACAGGCGGCGAACAAGGATCATATCACCAAACAGTGCAGCTTCACCGTTTCCGCCGATGAGAAAAACAAAGGCAACCTGGCGGATGATAATTTCCGCAGCATCTGGACCGGCGGGGCTGGCAGCACCGTGCGGATTGAGAGTACCCAGGCCATCGGCGGGCTGTATATCCGCTGGCAGGAGATTCCCAAGAAATGGGAGGTACGCTCCTTGAAAGGGGAGGAGCCGCTCAGCCTTTATACCGGGCCGGAAACCACTTTTTTTCACCAGTATGTTCCCATCGAATCCGCGGGGGAAACCGCCCTGGATCTGCATCTGATTTCCGGCGGCGCCATCGCGGACGTGTTTGTGCTGGCGGCCGGCGCTCCGGTGCCCGATTGGGTGCAGCAGTGGAAACCCATGTGGGACAAGGCGGATCTGCTGCTGATTTCCACCCATGCGGATGATGAGCTGCTGTGGTTCGGCGGCGCGCTGCCGGTCTATGCCGGAGAGTTTCAGAAAAAGGTGCAGGTGGCCTACCTGACCAACCACGGCCCGCGGCGGACCCATGAGCTGCTCAACGGCCTGTGGACGGTGGGGGTCACCGCCTATCCCATGATTTCGGATTTCCCCGACCTGTATTGCAAGACCTTCAAAAGCGCCCTGGCCGAGTACGATGAGAAGGAAGTGCTGGGATATCAGGTGAAGCTGCTGCGGCGTTTCAAACCGGATGTGGTGCTGGGACAGGATATCAACGGCGAATACGGCCACGGCGTCCATATTTTGAACACCTATACCCTGCGCAAGGCCCTGGAGATCAGCAGCGATCCCGCCGCCTATCCGGAGCTGGCGGAGCAATACGGGCTCTGGCAGGTGAAAAAATGTTACCTCCACCTGTATGACCAGAACCGTCTGGTGATGGATTGGAGCCAGCCCCTCTCCCATTTCGGCGGCAAAACCGGCCTGGAGATGGCGAAAAAGGGGTTCGCCTGTCATATCTCCCAGCAGAAGCCCCACTGGAAGGTGGAGGATTTCGGTAAGAACGATTGCCGCCAGTTTGGGCTGTATTATACCACGGTGGGCCAGGACCGAGTGGGCAACGATTTCTTTGAAAATGTGAACCCCTGTATTCCCTGGAAGGCCCTGCCGGTGGAGACCACCCCCAACACCTCCCAGCCGCCCGCCACGCAGCCTTCTGCTACTCAGCCGCCGACGACCCAGCCCGTCCCGACCACGACAGAAGCCGTCGCCACAACCACCGTCGAAACGGTGATTCCCACGACCACCACCTCCGCGCAGCAGGTGATCGTTTCGGTACCGCAGCCCGATCAAGGGCCGGGACTGGGGCTGCTGCTGGCGCCCGGCATCCTGCTGGTGGCTGCCGGCGGCAGCGCGGCGGCGGTCTTGATCTGGCGTCGCCGGACGCAGGGGAAATATATCGACCGCTGATCTCTACAGCAAAAGAGAAACGCCGCAGGGGAACCGGCGTTTCTTTTTCTGTTTGATAAAGTATCCCCGTTAAGAATGGGAAAAGAAAGGAACAGACCAATGAACATTCAGATTTTCGGCAAGCCCAAATGCTTTGATACCAAAAAGGCGGAGCGTTTTTTCAAGGAACGCCGCATCCCTTACCAGCTCATCGACGTCACCCGCAAGGGGATGAGCCCGGGGGAATACCGGAATATCCGGGCGGCGGTGGGAAGCCTGGAGGCGCTGCTGGATGAAAAATCTCCCGCCTATGCCGCCCATTACGTCGCTTATTTGGCGCTGGAAAGCCAGCGGGAGGAAAAGCTGCTGGAGCATCAGGAAATGCTGAAAACCCCGGTGGTGCGCTGCGGCCGCAAGGCCGCCGTGGGATATCGGCCGGAGGTCTGGCAGTCCTGGATTGACGCGGCTTCGGGAGATTGACGCTTTCATATTCACCCCTTGATACCGTTCAATCCGCTGCTTTGCGAGAATCCGGCGGCAAACTGGAAAAATCTGAAAATAATTGTTTTTCCCTACAACTTTTTCGCTTTTTGGCGCATCTTATCATTGAGGACCAGGAAAGGCGTGATTTCCCATGAAAAGCGAAAAGAGCCGCCGGCGCGGCAGCCGGAAAAGAATCGTCAACACGGCCGTAATGGCTGTGGCTGTGATCGTGCTGTTTTTGTGGGGAATCGTGGCGCTGGCCGCCATCTTCAACGGCCATAAGCTGCCGCCGGTGGAGGGCGGCTCTTCTGCGGCGGCTTCCGCTTCAGGGGAGAGCACCGCGCCCGCCGGCACCACTCGGCCCACTGAGAGGGAACCCGGCACCACCTCCCCCAACAGTCAGGCGGATTACACCGCCCCCACCACTCCGGGCGCCACCATCGCCGGGACGGACAACGCCTATTTTGACGACGCGGTCTTCATCGGGGATTCCCGCACCGAGGGGCTGATGCTCTATGGCAGCCTCCATAACGCCACCTTCTACACCCACAAAGGGCTGATGGTGAACACCATCTTCACCAAGGAATCGGTGAAGGAAGCGGGCAGCGACAAAAAGATCACCATCATGCAGGCGTTGGAGAAGCACAAGTTCGGCAAGGTGTATGTGATGCTGGGGGTCAACGAGCTGGGCTGGGTGTATGAGAAGGTTTTTATCCAGCGATACGGCGAGCTGGTGGACGAAATCAAGCGGCTGCAGCCGGATGCGGTGATTTATATTCAATCCATTATGCCGGTGAGCCAGGCCAAATCCGACAGCGGCGACGTCTACACCAACGACCGGATCCGGCTGTACAACTCCCTGATTGTGAAGATGTGCGAGGAGAAGGGCGTGCACTACCTCAACGTGGCTGAAGCGGTGGAGGATGACAAGGGCGTGCTGCCCGCGGAAGCCACCACCGACGGCATCCATCTCAAGCCCGCCTACTGCGTCAAGTGGCGGGAGTATCTGAAAAGCCACACCCTGTAAATACCGCTGAAAATCGTTTTGCCAAAGAAAGGATGGTTCTGCCCATGAAACACGGAAAAATCGCCGCCCTGCTGTTGGCGCTGCTGCTGACGATGCTGACCGCCGGCTGCGGGAGCAAGGAAATCCAGGCGGACGCCGCCGCCCTGGCGGACGAGCTGAAAAGCTCCCTGACCTTCCAGGATGAGATGACCGCGGCGGAGGATACGGTGCGGGATACCCTCTATGCCATCGACGCAGCGGACGTCAAGGCCGGGAAGCTGTATATCAGCTCGGGAGCCACAGCGGAGGAAATCGCCGTTTTTGAGGCCGCGGACAAGGAAGCGGCGGACCGGCTGTACAAGGCCGCCCAGGAGCGGGTGGAAAATCAAAAAACCGCTTTTGAGGATTATGTCCCGGCGGAGATGACCAAGCTGGGAAATCCGGTGCTGGTGAAGAAGGGCAGCTTCGTGGTGCTCTGCGTGGCGGACGATGCCGCCGCCGCCAAAAAGATCGTGGACAAAGCGCTGGGCTGATCCAGCATGAGCTGCCGCCGCACAGGCGGCAATCCATTCGGGCAGGGGGAGACGGCGCCATTGCAGCGGGCAGTTTTAACCGAATTTTTGTATGACAACCAGGCGGCGTTGTACCGGCTGGCGTTTGCCTATGTCCATAGCCGGGAGGCGGCGCTGGATGTGGTACAGGATACCGTGGTGAACGCCATGACCCATCTCTCCTCACTGAAATCCGACGATGCGGTCAAGCCCTGGGTATACCGGATTCTGGTGAACGAGAGCCTGGGCTATCTCCGCCGCAGCCGCCGGCTGGTGCTGGTGGAGGAAACGCCGGAGGATGCGGTGTTCCCCGAGGATATGGGAGAGCGGCTGGACCTTTACCGGGCGGTGGAAGGGCTGGAACCCAAGCTGCGCACGGTTGTGATGCTGCGCTTTTACGAGGATATGAAGCTGGAAGACATCGCCCGGGTGACCGGGACCAATGTCAACACCGTCAAATCCCGTTTATATAAAGCTCTGGATCGGCTGAGAGTGGAATTGGGCTGTGAAATCGGCTGACCCACAGCATAACCCGAAAGGGGGCTTTAAGCATATGAAATTCTGGAAAGACGCCAGGGAGGCGTATCGGTCCATCCAGCCGCCGGAAGAGCTGGAGGAAACCATCCGCGCCGGTGTGCGGACCGCTGAGCGGATCCAGCGGGAGCGGCGGCAGAAATCCCGGCCGGTGACCCGTTATGCCGTCTGCGGAGCGGCGGCGCTGTGCATGATCTTCGTGGTGGCGGTCAATGCCAGCCCGGTGCTGGCGAAAAACCTGTATGATATCCCGGTGGTGGGCAACGTGGCCCGGGTCTTTACCTTTGTGCAGATGGAGAAGGACGAGGGCGCGGATACCCTGATCGTCAATCTCCCCGCCCTGGAAAACACCGGCAACGACGAGCTGGAACGCCGGATCAATTACGAGATCCAGTATGAGATGAACGCCTTGGTGGAGGAGGCCCGGCAGCGGGCCCAGGACTATAAGCAGGCGTATGTCGCCACCGGCGGCCGGGAAGAGGACTTCATTCCGGTGGAAATCTTCGTGGATTATCGGCTTCACTGCAACGACGGCGACACGGTTTCCTTCGTCATCACCAAGGCGGAAACCCAGGCCACCTATTACGAGGAGCTGTTTTTCTACAACATCGATCTGCAGACGGGGAAGGACCTGACCCTGCGGGACCTGCTGGGCCCGAATTATAGGGAGATCGTCAACCAAAGCGTCCGGGAACAGATCGAACAGCGGATGGCGGCGGACGACGAGGCGGTCTATTTCACCCCGGAGGAGGGCGGCTTCCGTTCCATCTCAGAGGATCAGGGCTTTTATGTCAACCAGCAGGGTCATGTGGTGGTGGTGTTCCTCAAGTATGAGATCGCCCCCGGCTGCATGGGCACCCAGGAATTTGAGATTCTGCCCGCCGCCTGACGCGGCCCGCCATATTACCGAACCAGGGGGAACAACATGGTATTCAGCACGCCGCTTTTTCTCTTTTACTTTTTTCCCGTCACCTTGGGGCTGTATGCCATCGTTCCCCGCGGACGGTTTTTCTGGAAGAACCTGGTCCTGCTGCTGTGCAGCCTCTTTTTCTACGCCTGGGGGGAGCCCACCTATGTGCTGCTGATGCTTTTCTCCATCGCCATGGATTACGGGCTGGGCCTCTGGCTGGAGCGGGAGAAGACCCGGGGCGGACATCCCAAACGGGTGCTGGCCCTGGCCGTGGCGCTGAATCTGCTGTTGCTGGGCTTTTTCAAGTACGCGGATTTTCTCATCGGCACGGTGAACGCCCTCACCGGGGCGGACCTGCCCCTGCTGCATCTGCCCCTGCCCATCGGCATCTCCTTTTATACCTTCCAGGCCATGAGCTACATCGTGGACCTCTACCGGGGGGACGTGGAGGTCCAGCGGGATATCGTCTCCTTCGGCACCTATGTCTCCCTTTTCCCCCAGCTCATCGCCGGGCCTATTGTGCGGATGCGCACCGTGGCCGGGGAACTGCGCTGCCGGGAAGAGAACTTCGACGAATTCGGCGCGGGTGTGCGGCGGTTTGCCGCGGGACTTTGCAAGAAGGTGCTGCTCGCCAATACCGTGGGCCAGGTGTGGGAGTCGATTTCCGCGATGGAGGCGGCGGAAATGCCGGTGCTCACCGCCTGGCTGGGTCTGCTGGCCTTCACCTTTCAGATTTACTTCGATTTTTCCGGCTATTCGGATATGGCCATCGGCCTGGGCCGGATGTTCGGCTTCCATTTCCTGGAGAACTTCGACTATCCCTATATCTCCCGCAGCATCACCGAGTTCTGGCGGCGGTGGCATATGTCCCTGAGCAGCTGGTTCAAGGAGTATGTCTATATCCCCCTGGGCGGCAACCGCCACGGCCTGCTGCGGCAGATCCGCAACATCCTGATCGTCTGGCTGCTCACCGGCGTCTGGCACGGCGCGGGGTGGAACTTCGTGGCCTGGGGCCTGTATTTCGGGGTGATCCTGATACTGGAAAAGCTCTTCCTGCTCCGGCTGCTGGATAGGCTTCCCCGCTTTTTCCGTCATGTTTATGCCCTGCTGCTGATCGTGCTGGGCTGGGCCATTTTCGCCTTTGATTCCCTGGGGGACGGCCTGGGGCTGATCCGGGCGCTGTTCGGCGGCTACGGCCAGGCGCTGTGGGACAGCCGCAGCCTCTACCTCCTGTACAGCAACGCCCTGCTGCTGGCGCTGCTGATCCTGGGTAGCACCCCGCTGCCGAAAAAGCTGTTTGATTGGGCCTCGACCAAGCTGCTGGAGCGCCCGGCCCTGGCGGGAGCGGGGGAGATGCTGCTGGTGGGCGGCGGCATGGTGCTGTCGGTGGCCTTCCTGGTGGACGCCTCTTATAATCCCTTCCTGTATTTTCGATTCTAAGGAGAGAGAAAGATGAAAAAGGAAAAAATGCTGTCTCTCTTCTTTGTGGCGCTGCTGGGCGGCGGCCTGGTCTGGAACCTGCTGACCCCCGCCCGGGAGTATTCCGAAGCGGAGAACCGCTACCTGCAAACCTTCCCGGCGGTGAACGCCGACCAAATATTTTCCGGGAAATTCAGCTCCCAGTTTGAAAGCTATACCACCGATCAGTTTCCCGCTCGGGATAGCTGGGTGGCCCTGAAAACCATGACCCAGCTGGGGCTGGGCCGGCCGGATAACGGCCGGGTGTATTTTGGGAAAAAGGACCGCCTCTTCGCCCTGCCCGATCCGGCGGATGCGTCTTGGGAGCAGCGCAACTGCCGGGCAGTGGCCGCCTTCCTGGCACAAGCCCGGGAGAACCGGCCGGAGCTGCGGACCTCGGTGATGCTGGTCCCCACGGCGGCCACCATCCTGCCGGAGGATCTGCCCGCCCTGGCGCCGGTGGCGGATGAAGCGGCTTTGCTGAGGAAGATGAAGGAAGCCTTGGGGGAAACGGCGGTGTTCTGCGATCCCACCGCCGCCCTGCTGGCCGTGGAGGACCGGGAAAGCCTCTATTTCCGCACCGATCACCATTGGACGGGGAGGGGAGCCTATGCCGCTTATGCGGCCTGGGCCAAAGCGACGGGGCTCCAGCCCCAGCCGCTGACGGATTTCCGGGAAACAACCGTGGCCGATGATTTTACCGGCACCCTCTTTTCCAAGGCCAACCTGCCCTGGATAAAGCCAGATACCCTGACGGCCTGGGAACCGGCGGATTTGGCGGCGTGCAGCTTTTCCGTGGACGGAGGCAAAACCTTTGCCGACGGCTTGTATGATCCCCAGGCCCTGCTGGGGCGGGATAAATACACCTATTTTCTGGGGGGCAACCATCCCCTGACCGTGGTGCGTACCGGGACGGAGAACGGCCGCCGTCTGCTGGTGGTGAAGGATTCCTACGCCCATTCTTTTGCGCCCTTCCTCACCGCCCATTATGAGACCATCTACCTTTTGGACCCCCGCTATTTCAAGGAGAATATCCAAGCCTGGATGGGGAAGGAGAACATCACCGATATTCTGGTGTTGTATAACGCGGCCACCTTTTCCGCCGACCGCCAGCTGGCCGCCGTGTTGCAGCCAAGATAAAAAGGCAAAAAAACAGATGCAGGTGCTGCTGAAAGTGGCAGAAATCTCGCGTAGAAAAGACAAGTAAAAGTTAGCGTGACACTCTTAACGGGAGTATCACGCAACTCTATTCGCCTAACGGCGAGTTATATTGCTTCGCAGTGATATTATGCTACGCATAGTAATATTGTCCTTCGGACAGTTTATGGCGAATAGAATATCACGAAACCGATAGGCTTAATATCACTTTCGCAAAGCGAAAATATCACGCTGCCAAAGGTAGCATATCACTATACAGAAAAAGAGAGAAGACTCGTTGTAAAAAACGAATCTTCTCTTTTCTGTTGTTAGTGGGTTTGGGCTACCGCCCAAGTGCATTTGTGTATACAAATGCGATGCTGGTCTTTTTAATTTACATATCCGATTTCCCAAGATTGTGTTCGCGGCAAAGCATTTGACCGTTATCAAGGGTGGTATGACCACCCTTGCACCAAGGCATTTTATGGTCGGCGTGCATATCTTCAAATTCCCAAACAATGTCTTTACCCTCTGCCTTACACATAGGGCAGACGCCTTTTTGTCTTTCATACATTGTCATTTTTTCGTTATCGGTAAATGCCCTGATTGACAATGCTTTTTCTTTGGTTTTGCCACTCAACAGATATTCGTAAATGCCTTTTTGTTTTGTAATATCATCATCCTGCAAAAGACGGTTAACTTCGCTTTCTAATTCGTTCGGGTCATATACATTATTTCCGTATTCGTTATACAGAATACCCCAATTTAACCCTTTCATTAGTTTTGCTCGGTATTTCGGGAAAGTCAACTCAACCCAATCAATAACGGTCTTAAAATACTGTTTTAATGGGGTTGAATGGGTGTCATGTTGGTGTTCTGCCATATACTGTTCAATGGTCTTGTTTTCTTTTGCAGATACCCAACTTAAAACGGTCTGTAAATAATCTTGTCTTATGGTGGAACCGTTCATATACTTTTCGCCGATTTTATATGCGACACATTGGTTTTTGCTGAAATACTTTTTAGCATCAGAAAGCCATTCGCCCGTATAGATCGCATTTCGCAGTTCTTGGTCGGTCAATTTCTCGCCGGCAATATTGATGATTTTGAACCAATCCAATTTTTCGGTGTCGGTGCCTTTGCAAATATAAATCATCAATTTATAATCAAGCACTTGTTCCGTGATTTCCTTTGAAGTATGTGCATAGTAAGGGGTCAGCGGAGAATTGGGATTGGCAAAAATTGAATATCCGTTATCCAGCCAATCACAAATGGATATCGTTCTTTGCTGACCGTCTAACATTTCGTATGTACCGTCTTCGTTCTCCGACCAATACATAACATTAAGCGGAAAATCGTGAAGAATGGAGTTCATCACGGCAATTTTCTTTTTATCGTCATAAACAAATTCTCGTTGATATGCAGGGCGGACGTTCAGTTTACCACCGTAGGCTACCACTTGCCCGCTTTCTTCGTCGTTATAATAACCGTCAAATACTTCTCTGACGGTTATTTCGTGTAATTGTATATCCATAATTACACCCACCTTTTTTTAATAATAATTCGTGCATAGGGAACGGTAACAACATTATTTATCATCATATATAAATCGCCGTCAACCGCACCCCTTTTTTGAACTTCTTTGCGGTATTTTTTATGTTCGGGTTTATATGGTTCTACACCTATTTCAAGTCCCGAATTTGATATACCTAAACCGATAATTTCAAATTGATCGGGATTGTATTTATCAAGGAAAGTAATAGGTACTCCCATTTCGCCGTCATAATTTTCGGGGATATCAGCAGTTTTATCAACATTTATTGCGTTATAGTTTTCATATTTTGGGTATTCTTCGGGAGCGTATTTTTTATACAAATCAAGGTCGGTATGTCTTTCAATATAATCCATATTGGTAAACCAACGAACGCCTTTAACCCGTATATATTTTCGCCCTTGTTCGTCAATACGATAACCCGAAGCATTCAAGGGGTAATCATCAGGAACTCTAAACTCTCTATCTCCGCTATGAATGGAATATCCCATCCACAGTTTATTATTTTTAATTAGTGCGAAAATCTCCTTATAGGTTATCGCATTAACATTACCGATAATAATAAACTGCTTATCATATTCTACTAATTGAGCGACAAACTCACGGAACAGAGAAAACGGTGGGTTTGTAATAACAATATCTGCTTGTTTCAAAATCTCAACACATTCGGGGGAACGAAAATCCCCGTCCCCGTCAAGCAAGGTAAAAGCATTGTTTTTGTTGCGAAGTAGATATTCAACATCGGTTAAATCTACCGCACCGTCCCCGTTAATGTCAACAACTTCGGTTATCTCAATTTTATACGGAAATCTTTTCGGGGTGTTTTCTTCGCTCGGTAAAATATCAAAAATAGACAGTTGTTCAAACTGTTCGCCCACAACGGGAGACCCCATATAGCAAGTAGCGACTAATTTTTTAAGACCCAAAAAATTAAAGTTCATTGCAAAGTATTTGAAAAAGTTACTTTCGTATGGGTCATCACAATTACAGAAAATAGTTTTACCTGCAAAGTGCTTTCTGTAATGTTTCATTTCACTTTCTATATCTGCAAGTTGTGTGTAAAATTCATCGTTTTTTGCCTTGTTGGCCTTTCTCAATGAAGAATTATCTGCCATTATATAAAACTCCTAAATAAATTATTGCTTGATATTATACCATAATTTTCCTAAACTTTCAACAAATTAAAGCAAAAGCGTGATATTCTCCGTTAAGAATATCACGCTTTATCCTGCATCTGTTTTTTTGCCTTTATGAAATGTTTCTCCACGGCGAAAACTTCAGTGCCTTTTCCTCCGGATTTTCCGCGCAGCGGTTTTTTGTATACAGGATTTAACGAAAGTCAAGGCCGTGACACATACCCGATCTGGCAGCGGCATGTATATAGGCAGAAAGATCTTCCACCTTAAATGTGCTTATCGCTGGCTTTCTCCAAACTCTCATGAGATTCTCTCCTCCTGATTTGCGTATTTACTGAGCATGTCGCGCACGACAGCAAAGTAGCGATTGTTGAGGCTGTACAGCACCGTCCGGCCCTGATTGCGGGTTCTCAGCATATTGGCATGAATCATCAGGGAAAGATGATAATAGGCGTTGGTGCCGGTCAGGCCCAGCTTCTGCTCGATATCCTTGATGGTAATTTCCCCTTTGCGGTAGATCATCTCCAGAATTTCCACCCGGTTCTTCTCGGCCAGCGCGTTAGCGAAAATGTGCAGTTCCGGCACGTTCTTCTGTGAGAGAATGAATTCAAACTGCGCGAGATAATCAAAGCCCAGGATAAGAACAGCGGCGTTATCTAAAAAACGCTTTTTTACACAGTTTTTATGAAACAGACAAAAGGTAATATAAATCGTAGAGAAGGGTTCCAAGTTACAACTTTGAGGCGTACACATTTTCAGTTTTTCTGCTATGTCCTCAATATCCAGTTGGTTCTGCAATTCGGTTAGTCTCTGGAAATTTTTTTCATAATACTGTGATAGTTGTAGCGACTTAGCCATCAGTTCATAGGACAGCTTTTGAATCACGGAGAGCGGATCAAGAAACAAGGTATACAAACGACTTTTCACCGTATCGTTGTAATCCGATGCGTTGATTAATTGGGCCACTGCTCGAAAGGAGCTTTTACAACTTGCCAGCGTTTTATCATCTATTTCCATAAAGTAAAATTTAAGTAGGTGCGTAATAACTTGGTCGTACTTCATCAGTTCATCTTGTACACTTTGGAGATTATAGGTACTTGGAAAGATTTCGTCATATGGTTGATGGTAAAGGGCAGACATGAAACAGTGGCTTCCGTTCTCCTTAATATAGAAAAAGGGGAACAGTTCGTCGGGAATATTACTGTAATCCTGAAGGATGCGTTTGAAAAAATCGGTATCCTCAGTTGATTTACGATAGTTTATTATGTTGGCTAAAAAGTATTCCTCATTAAAATGAAGTGCAAATATAAAGAACAAGTCATACACATATCCCGGCTCTTTAATGAACTTTACATTCTTCATGGAATCCCATCCTCAGTATTTTGCCTCATTATAGCACAAAAAAGGACAAAATTCAACACTTTTTAAAATAATTCAAATAAATTAACTATATTGTTTGAGCGAGGAATTGCATTGCTTTTTGTGATAATGCAATTTACCTGTTGTGAAGAGCGTTCACACTGCGGATATAGGCAAATCCCCCTGTGCCGGATGGGTCCGGCACAGGGGGATGTTTCTCAGTCGTTCTTTTTCAGTTGGTAGGAAAGGGTCATTAGGCTGTCGCCCAGATGAACGTTTTCCACCACCACGCCTTCCACCTCATGGGCGATGTCGTAGTGGCTGAAATTCCAAAAGCCCTTGATCCCCAGGGCGGTGAGACGCTCCACAATCTTGGGGGCCGCTTCCTTGGGGATGCAGAGGATCGCCACAGTGGGATGGTGTTCGGCGCAGAATTCCTCCAGCTTGGCGGTGGGCTGCACCGCCAGGCCCCGGACAAAGGTGTTTTCCATCTCCGGCGCATCGTCGAAGATGCCCGTCAGACGGATGCCCCGGTTCTCAAAATCCATGTGGTTGACGATGGCCCGGCCCAAGTTGCCCGCCCCCAGCAGGATGGTGTCCGCCAGCCGGTCCATCCCCAGGATGTGGCCGATTTCCTTGTAAAGCTGTTCCACCATGTAGCCGTAACCCTGCTGGCCGAAGCCGCCGAAGCAGTTGAGATCCTGCCGGATTTGGGAGGCGGTGAGACCCATCCGCTGAGACAGCTCCCGGGAGGAGATGCGGGTGACGCCGTTCTCCTTCAAATCGTACAGGAAGCGGTAATAGCGGGGCAGCCGCCGCACCACCGACATGGATATATGCTCGTTTTTCGCCATTTTCCTCCATGCCTCCTTTCCAGGCAGTGCCCGCGTCAGCCTTTGTTCTGCTCGCGGGTGTAGTTCAGCAAACCGCCTGCCAGCAGCATGTCCGTCTGGCGGCGGGAGAATCCGCTGTGCAGCGGGATGGTTTCGCCGGTGGTCTTGTTCTCCAGCACCACGGCCTCGCCCTTGCGCAGCTTCTCCCGCACGTCGGGCAGGCAGATTTCATCGCCCATGTGGATCTTGTCGTAATCCGCCTCGTTTTCAAAGGTCAGGGGCAGGATGCCGGCGTTAATCAGGTTCGCCACATGGATGCGGGCGAAGGATTTTACCACCACCGCTTTGATGCCCAGGTAGAGGGGCGCCAGGGCGGCGTGCTCCCGGGAGCTGCCCTGGCCGTAGTTGGCCCCGCCGATGATGATGCCGTCTCCCTCCGCCTTGCAGCGGGCGGGGAAATCGGGATCGCAGCGGGTGAAGCAGTATTCCGAGATGGCGGGGATATTGGAGCGCAGGGGCAGGATCTTGGCTCCCGCGGGCATGATGTGATCGGTGGTGATGTTGTCCTCCACCTTGAGCATCACCTTGGCCGCGATGCTTTCCGGCATCGGCACGGTCTTGGGGAAGGGCTTGATATTGGGACCGCGGAGGATTTCCACCTGGTCCATCTCTTCCTCCGGCGCGGGGGGGACGATCATGTTGTCGTTGATTTCAAAGGCCGCGGGCATCTGGATCACCGGCGGCTCGCCCAGGGTGCGGGGATCGGTGAACACCCCGGTCAGGGCGGAAGCGGCGGCGGTTTCCGGGCTTACCAGATATACCTGGGCGTCGGCGGTGCCGGAACGGCCCTCAAAGTTGCGGTTGAAGGTCCGCAGGGAGACGCCGCCGCTGTTGGGAGACTGGCCCATGCCGATGCAGGGGCCGCAGGCGCATTCCAGAATCCGGGCGCCGGCGGCGATGAGATCGGCCAGGGCGCCGTTGCGGGCCAGCATATTGTACACCTGCTTGGAGCCGGGGGCAATGGAGAGGCTCACGTCCGGATGCACCGTCTTGCCCTTGAGAATGGCGGCCACCTTCAGCATATCCAGCAGGGAGGAGTTGGTGCAGCTGCCGATGCAGCACTGGTCCACCTTGATCTCCCCGATTTCCTCCACCGTCCGCACCGCGTCGGGGGAGTGGGGGCAGGCCGCCAGGGGCTGCAGGGCGGACAGGTCGATTTCCACTACCTCGTCGTACACCGCGTCCGGATCGGCGGCCTGGGCCGTCCAATCCGCTTCCCGTCCCTGGGCTTCCATGAAGGCGCGGGTCACGTCGTCGGAGGGGAACACGGAGGTGGAAGCGCCCAGCTCCGCGCCCATGTTGGTGATGGTGGCCCGTTCCGGCACCGACAGGGAGGCCACGCCGGGGCCGGTGTATTCGATGATCCGGCCCACGCCGCCCTTGACGGTGAGGCGGCGCAGCACCTCCAGAATCACGTCTTTCGCCGCCACCCAGGGCTGCAGGCGGCCGGTGAGACGGACCTCCACAATCTTGGGCATGGTGATGTAATAGGTGCCGCCGCCCAGGGCCACGGCCACGTCCAGGCCGCCGGCGCCGAAGGCCAGCATACCGATGCCGCCGCCGGTGGGGGTGTGGCTGTCCGAGCCGATCAGGGTCTTGCCCGGAATGCCGAACCGCTCCAGATGCACCTGATGGCAGATGCCGTTGCCCGGGCGGGAGAAATACAGCCCGTGCTTTTTGCACACCGATTGGATATACCGATGGTCGTCGGCGTTTTCAAACCCCGTCTGCAGGGTGTTGTGATCGATGTAGGCTACCGAACGTTCGGTTTTCACCCGGGGAACCCCCATGGCCTCAAATTCCAGATAAACCATGGTGCCGGTGGCATCCTGGGTCAGGGTCTGATCGATTTTCAGGCCGATCTCGGTTCCGGGGGTCATCTCGCCGGAAACCAGATGTGATTGAATCAATTTTTGCGCCAGTGTCAGTCCCATGCTGTTTCATCCTTTCGCGTCGAATCCTTCCCTCTATTATGAAGGATTGTAGGAAATTTGTCAAATAGAAATCCTGGAACCTAGCCCCGGCATTCTCATGCGGATTGCTGAAAGAGGGGCTTCTTTCCCCAAAGATGTTGACAAATCAACATCTTCAAAGTATCATATCCCCGGATGATTTTCAAGGTTCCAGGGAGGGGAAAATATGAACCGGCGTTTTGAAATCTTCGCCGCCTCCATCGCGGAGGTGTACCGCTGCGTACAGAAAATCAAGCGGGCGGAAATGAGAAAATACGGGCTGCGGGGCAACCACGCCATGTGCCTGTATTATCTGGGCGGGAATCCCCAGGGGCTCACTGCCGCCCAGCTGACGGCCTTCTGCAAAGAAGACAAGGCCGCCGTTTCCCGCACCCTGGCGGAGCTGGAAGAGCGGGGGCTGACCCTTCATGAACAGACGGACGGCAAGCGGGATTATCGCTGCCGCCACACCCTCACCGATCAGGGGAGAGCGGTCACGGCGCAGCTCAACCGGAAGATCGACGAGGCGCTGGAAGAGGGGGGCCGGGGCCTTGCTGAGGAGGAGCGGGCGGCCTTTTACCGCTCGCTGGAAATCATTCGGAAGAATCTGCAAAAAATGGCCGGCGAATAGCGGAAGGAAAGGTCCGCCCGCGGCCGCATCAAAAGGAGTCGATGTTCATGGCGCTGTCTGTTTCTCCATCCGTGCAGGGATTTACCAAAAAGGAAAAAGCGGTCAATACCCTGCTGTGTCTGCTGGTTTTAGGGGTGGGCTGGTTTTATTACGCCTCCCGCTTCCTGCCGCTGGATAAACCCGCCCGGGACTGGCTGAAGGCAGGGGCAAGCCTGCTGTTTGTGGCGTGCTGTCTTGCCAATCTGCTCTTTGTCCGACGGGCCGCCAAGGGCCGGGCCTATCCCTGGATTCTGTTCGTCGGCCAGGGATTCGCCTGCGCGGGGGATATTGTGCTGAATTTCGATTTCACCGGCGGCGCCGCCCTTTTCGCGGTGGGACATGTGCTGTTTCTGGCCGCCTTTCTGGCGGTGCAGCGGCCCAAGGCCCGGGATTTTGTCCTGGCCGCCGGCATTATAGCCGGTGCGGTCTGCCTGCTGACCTTTTATCCCGGCTTTTCCTTCGGCAGCGTGAAAGCGGTGGTGTATGTCTACGCGGTCATCATCTCTTGTATGCTCGCCAAAGGGATCTCCCTGGCCCTGTCCAGGGAGCTGGATAAAGGCTTCCGCCTGGTGGTGCTGCTGGGAACGTTGCTGTTCTTCCTGTCGGACTTGATGCTGGTGTTCAATCAGTTCGCCCGCGCCGGCGAGATTTTCGATTTTCTCTGCCTGCTGCTGTATTATCCGGCGGAGTGCTTCCTGGCTCTGTCGGTGCTGTTCAGCCGGCGGATATCGGACAGATAAAACACAAGGAGCCGTGAATTCCACGGCTCCTTGCGTTTTATGCTGAATTCAACCATCCCTGTACGAATTCGATTCGGTCTACGAACAAGATTTCACCGTTATAATAACGGCTCCTGTCAGCGATCTCTTCGATCTGATAATCCTCCGCGTACTTCATAATCATCCCCTTGGGCGTGCTGCCGGAGATATCATACCCGATTTCCAGAATGCCGTCCGTGAGATAGTTTTAATCGGGATAATCCTGGGGTAAAAGCCTATAGGTCGATATTCCGTCCAAACAGTAGAATTCGTCGTTGACTCCCTTAATCAACGGAGAACCGTTTGGTACGAATTCGATGGATTCCACACGGTAATTGCCATAATCTTCCCAGTTGTCGGTCGTATACTGAATAGCCATGAAGCCGCCCTGAACCATGTGATAGGTTTGCTTTTTCCACAGGTATTCCATTCCATAGGGCTGTTTTTTCTTAGTGGAGTGAATCAGTTTGGTTCCCGGGTCTACCGCTTCCACGTCCGCAAGATTGGAACCCTTTTTTATTTTGCGGAAGCTGTCTTGTGTAAGCGGTTCTTTTACTACAAAAACATAATCGGCGAATTTCAGTGAAGTGCCGTGAAAGAAGACATACAACAACCCGCCTTCCTGAAGTTTGTAAATACAATAGGTCAAGCTGTCGTCGAAGTTACGCAGGCATTCCACCGGATAATGTTCATCGAGATGGTCTAACACCGTATTGAAATTATCGGATTCAAAATAGGATAGAAAACGAATAAGCTCCTCCTGGGGGTAAGCGGTGGTGATA